>Ga0210052_1000396_pt1 | contig 34546 bp, 29 predicted proteins | sample CryGeymeta201508_FD_183976 | JGI IMG/M metagenome (GOLD analysis project Ga0210052, IMG submission 183976) | Groundwater microbial communities from Crystal Geyser aquifers in Utah, USA - Crystal Geyser metaG 2015-08 (SPAdes) (version 2) | ecosystem: Environmental > Aquatic > Deep subsurface >...
TTCGCCGGAAACACCAGGTGATACAGCAACGCAGTGACGTTGTGATCCTTATGAATGTATTCGCTCATCCCCCAAGAATACCGCCCCAAGGGTCGGGGAATTTACCCACAGTGATTAAGCTCGTGCTCGCGAAACAGGCGCAAATGCCCGTTGCGCACTTCGGTGGCGACAATGAACAGCTGCACCTTGTCGCAGGCGCGCACGCGCTCAAAGTCCCCCGTGTCGCGCAAAATATCGTGCAGCGGGTTGAGGTTGAGCGGGTTGAACTGGTACGGCGACAAGCTTGATACCCAGCGCTGCGCCATTTCCTGCCACGGTTGCACCCAGGGCTGCACGCCCAGTTGCCACCAGTGCTGCGTAACAGCTGCCACTGGCTGTGGCAGCGCCGCGTGCAAGCCTGAAAAAGGCGTCTTGGTACCGACACGCTGCCAAAATTGCTGCAACGCCGCTTGCGCGCCGCGCCAGCCATCCTCCATCCGCCCGCTGGCCAACACCACCGCGTTCATGACCCCCGCGCTGATGCCGCTGATGTCGGCAATCTCAAAGTGGTCTTCTTCCAGCAGGCGGTCGAGCACGCCCCAGGTAAACGCGCCGTGTGCGCCGCCGCCTTGCAGCGCCAGGTCAATTTGCACGCGCTTGGGGTGAGGTGTGTCAGTGGTATTGGTGGTATCCGCCGGGGTTTCGACGTTTTGCGGGCGGGTGGTCAAGCTCATAGGCCGGGTTCCGTTTATAGAGGGTCAAATACATATTTATTGGATCGAGCCTGCGCCAGACACCCACGATGCATCGTTGAAACCTGGGCTGCGTCTGGGGCGAGGTACCTCGTGCTGTAGCGCTGATGCCACGGTGCCCGGCAGTTGGCTCGGTAAAATCATCGTTTTACATTCTCATCGGGTGGCGTTGTCTTCGTCGCTCGTCATTGATCGCCCCACCCCATGACCGACGCACTGCAACAACCTGGCTTGAACAGCCTGTCCAAATCCTTCGAGCCCGCTGCCCTGGAAGCCCACTGGGGGCCAGAGTGGGAGACACGCGGTTACGGCGTAGCAGGTTTTCGCGGCACGGGTGCGCCAGATGCTGCCGCTGCCGAGCGCAGCGACAACTTCTGCATCCAGCTGCCGCCACCCAACGTGACCGGCACGCTGCACATGGGCCATGCGTTCAACCAGACCATCATGGACAGCCTGACGCGTTACCACCGCATGAGGGGTTTCAACACCGCCTGGATTCCGGGCACCGACCACGCCGGCATTGCCACCCAGATTGTGGTGGAGCGCCAACTGCAAGCCCAAGGCATCAGCCGCCACGACATGGGCCCGACTCCGGCTGAGGCGCGTAAAAACTTTGTGAGTAAGGTCTGGGAGTGGAAAGAAAAGAGTGGCAACACCATCACCACCCAGATGCGCCGCATGGGCGACACGGTGGACTGGAGCCGCGAATACTTCACGATGGACCCCAAGCTGTCCAAAACCGTGACAGAGACCTTTGTGCGCCTGTATGAGCAAGGCCTGATCTACCGCGGCAAGCGCCTGGTGAACTGGGACCCGGTGCTGATGAGCGCAGTAAGTGACCTGGAAGTGGAGTCTGCAGAAGAAGACGGCAGCCTGTGGCACATCCTCTACCCGTTTGCCGACGGCCCGCAATTGGTCAATGGTGAACTGGCTCCTGGCCTGGTGGTGGCCACTACCCGCCCCGAGACCCTGCTGGGCGACGTGGCCGCCATGGTGCACCCGGAAGACGAACGCTACGCGCACCTGATTGGCAAACATGTCACCCTGCCTTTGTCGGCTGACACGCCAGCGGCTTGGCGCAGCATTCCCATCATTGCTGACGACTACGTGGACAAGGCCTTTGGCACCGGTGTGGTCAAAGTCACCCCGGCACACGACCAGAACGACTACGCAGTGGGTCAGCGCCACAAGCTGCCGATGATTTGTGTGCTGACGCTGGATGCCAAAATTGATAGCAACGCACCCAGCTTATATGTGGGCTTAGACCGTTTTGAAGCACGCAAGCAAATCGTCAAAGACCTGCAGGCTTTAGATCTGCTGGTTGAAATCAAAAAGCACAAGCTGATGGTGCCGCGCTGCGCCCGCACCGGCCAGGTGATCGAACCCATGCTCACCGACCAATGGTTTGTGGCGATGAATAAAGCCCCCACGCTCCCCACTGTGTGTGGTTCACTGCCCCCCGAGGGGGCTAATCTTCCTAGAGGCGGCTCGTCGGAAGATTGTGCTCACTTCGATCAACGCTCCATAGCCCAAAAGGCCATCGACGCAGTGCAATCCGGCCAAGTCAAGTTTGTGCCCGAAAACTGGGTCAACACCTACAACCAGTGGATGAACAACATCCAGGACTGGTGCATCAGCCGCCAGCTTTGGTGGGGGCATCAAATCCCAGCCTGGTACGCCGAAGACGATACGGTTTTTGTAGCACGCAACGAAGATGAGGCAAGGGCTAAAGCCGAAAAAGCTGGATACAAAGGCGTTTTGAAGCGCGACGAAGACGTGCTTGACACCTGGTACTCCAGCGCCCTCGTCCCCTTCAGCACCATGGGCTGGCCAGAAACCAGTAACGTAGCGCTGGGGCAAGGCGGGATCGGGTGCGACGATTTGGCGAGCGCAGCGAGTATGAGTGCGAACGAGTCCGCCTTGTCCCAGCGCGGCGCAACAGTTCAGGGCAGTGCCCAAGCTGAACCAGGCGATTTGGCGAGCGCAACGCGTATGAGCCCGGTCGGCTTGGGCGCTGCCCTGAGCGGCACCAACGCTCAAACAGGCGGTAAAGGCATCAACGACATCGACCTTTATCTCCCCAGCAGCGTCTTGGTGACTGGCTACGACATCATCTTCTTCTGGGTTGCCCGGATGATCATGATGACCACGCACTTCACCGGCCAAGTGCCTTTTAAACACGTCTACATCCACGGCCTGGTGCGCGACGCGCAAGGCCACAAGATGAGCAAGTCTGAGGGTAACGTGCTCGACCCGGTAGACCTGATCGACGGCATTGCCCTGCCTGAACTGCTGGTCAAACGCGCCGAAGGCCTGCGCAAACCCGAAACCGCGCCACAAGTACGTAAAAACACCGAAAAAGAATTCCCCACCGGCATCCCCGCCTTTGGTGCCGATGCACTGCGTTTCACCTTCGCGTCCCTGGCCTCCTTGGGCCGCTCTATCAACTTTGATAGCAAACGCTGCGAAGGCTACCGCAACTTCTGCAACAAACTCTGGAACGCCAGCCGCTTTGTGCTGATGAACTGCGAAGGGCAAGACTGCGGCCTGAAAGACCACACCGCTGCCGAATGCGAAGTGGGTGCAAGCTACCTGGATTTCAGCCAGGCTGACCGCTGGATTGTCTCGCTGCTGCAAAAAGCCGAGGCCCAAGTGGCGCAAGGCTTTACCGACTACCGCCTGGACAACGTGGCACAAACTATTTACGACTTTGTCTGGAACGAGTTCTGCGACTGGTACCTGGAAATTGCCAAGGTGCAAATCAACACCGGTACCGACGCGCAAAAAAGGGCCACCCGCCGCACCCTGATCCGCACCTTGGAGACGATTTTGCGGCTGGCCCACCCCATCATTCCATTTGTCACCGAAGAACTGTGGCAAAAAGTGGCACCCGTGGCAGGGCGCGGTGGTGCATCGGTGGCGATTGCCGCCTACCCCCAAGCGCAGCCCGAGCGCATTGACGAGGCGGCGATTGCCCATGTGGCAAAACTCAAACAGCTGGTGGATGCGTGCCGCAATTTGCGCGGCGAAATGAGCGTGTCGCCCGCCACCCGCTTACCGTTGTTTGCCATCGCCAGTTCAGCGGTTGAGGCCGCCTTCATGACACATGCCGCACCCGTCTTGCAGGCCCTGGCGAAACTGAGCGAAGTGCGGGTCTTTGAAGACGAAGCCGCCTGGGCTGCTGCCGCACAAGCCGCGCCCGTGGCCGTGGTGGGTGAGGTCCGCATTTGCTTGTTCATGGAAATTGATGTGGCCGCTGAAAAGCTGCGTTTGGGCAAGGAACTGGCGCGGCTGGAAGGCGAAATCGTCAAGGCCAACGGTAAGCTCAGCAACGAGTCTTTTGTGGCCCGCGCGCCAGCTGCGGTGATCGAACAGGAGCGTAAGCGCCTGGCCGACTTTGCGGCTACCGTGGACAAGGTCAAGGATCAGTTGAAGCGATTAGGCTAAACGCAAAACGCCATTCTTGGGATGGCGTAGGCGAACAAGCAGCTGCATGGCCAACTAAGGGCTTCAGCGTCGGCGCAGCAGGTGAATGAAATCAGTGCCCACCGTCTGTTGATCAATCAACTCGTTGCCGGTCTGTTGGGCAAAGGCCTGAAAGTCGCGCAGCGAGCCCTTGTCGGTGGCAATCACCTTCAGGGTCTGTCCGCTGTTCAATTCAGCCAGCGCCTTCTTGGCTTTCAGAATGGGCAGTGGGCAGTTCAGTCCACTGGTGTCGATTTCTTTGTCAAATTGCATGTTGATTACTGGTATAAATTGTGAGCCGAAGCTCAGGCCGGAAAAACACCGGTAGACAAATAACGGTCACCCCGATCACAGACGATGAACACGATCGTGGCGTGCTTTTCGTGCTTGGCGATTTCCTGCGCCACCCAGCAGGCGCCGGCGGCGGAGATGCCGGCAAAAATGCCTTCTTCACGCGCCAGCCTGCGGCACATGTCCTCGGCATCTTCCTGGCTCACGTACATCAACTCGTCAATGTGCGACGGGTCATAAATTTTCGGCAAATACGCTTGCGGCCATTTGCGAATGCCCGGTATGCGCGAGCCGTCGGTGGGCTGCACGCCAATGATTTTGATGGCCGGGTTCTTCTTCTTTAAATACTGCGACACGCCAGTGATGGTGCCGGTTGTGCCCATGGCGCTGACAAAATGGGTGACTTTGCCCTCGGTATCCGCCCAAATTTCGGGTCCGGTGGTCTCGACGTGAATGCGAGGGTTGTCCTGGTTGGAAAACTGGTCCAGCACATGACCCTTGCCCTCGCGAGCCATCTGGTCAGCCAGGTCGCGAGAATATTCCATACCGCCGCTCTTGGGGGTGAGTATCAGTTCGGCGCCAAACGCCTTCATGGTTTGGGCGCGCTCAATCGACAAATCCTCGGGCATGATCAACACCATGCGGTAGCCCTTGATGGCGGCTGCCATGGCCAGGGCAATGCCGGTGTTGCCCGAGGTGGCCTCAATCAAGGTGTCTCCGGGCATGATGTCGCCGCGCTCCTGCGCCCGGTTGATCATCGACATGGCGGCGCGGTCTTTGACCGAACCTGCCGGGTTGTTGCCCTCCAATTTGCCCAAAATCACGCTGCCATGGGTGTGGCTGTGATCCGCACCAATGCGCTGCAAACGCACCAGAGGGGTTTTGCCAATCAAATCTTCAATGGTTAAATATTTCATACCCTGCACTGTGCCATAATTCGTGCCTTAAAGCGTTGCCCGGGTGGTGAAATTGGTAGACGCAGGGGACTCAAAATCCCCCGCCGCAAGGCGTGTCGGTTCGATTCCGACCCCGGGCACCATTTAACGGTTTCAGACAGCATCAAAACAACTCAAAACCCGCACGTTCCCCAGCGTAGCGGGTTTTTCTTTGCCTTAGAGGGTTTCACGTCGTATCATGACGTACCGACAAAATGACGGTACTTATGGCGGTATCTGCAAATACCGTCAAACGAGATACCGTCAAAACACGCAAAAGGGGCATCTATGGCACTGAACGACAGCTTCATAAAAAACAACACAAAGCACAGCGGTGCACCTGCTGGCGATAAGCACGCCGATGGCGGCGGCATGTATCTGCTGGTGAAGGCGGCTGGCAAGTATTGGCGCATGGATTACCGCTTTGCTGACAAGCGCAAAACGCTGGCGTTGGGCACTTACCCTGAAATTACCTTGTCAGTGGCCAGACAACGGAGGGAGGCAGCACGCAAACAGCTTGCCCACAATGTTGACCCCAGCGAAGCCAAACAAGAAGCCAAGGCCGCGCAGGTGGCAGTGCTGGCCAACACCTTTGAGAATGTGGCACGCGACTGGTTCGTCAAGACAGACGCGGATCGCGCAGCCACCACCACAAAGAAGATTGACAACTGGTTCACCCACGACGTTTATCCGTACCTTGGAGCCATGCCTATATCGGCCATTGGGCCGCGTGACGTGCTGGCTTGTTTGCGCCACATGGAGACAAGGGGCGCATTGGAGAGCGTGCAGCGCGTCAAGCAACACATTGGGCAAGTGTTTCGCTTCGCGGTGGCCACGGGCAGCGCCGAGCGTGACCCAACACCAGACCTCAAAGGTGCGTTGACCAAGGCAGCACCCGGCCACTTTGCAGCCATTACTGAACCCAAGCAAGCTGGCGTGATGATGCGTGCCATTTACGCCTATGCCGGACACCCGCAAGTGCAGACAGCATTAAAGCTATCGGCCATGTTGTTCGTGCGACCCGGTGAACTGCGCAGCATGGAATGGACAGAGCTTGACCTGGACACGGCTGAATGGCGCATCCCGGGCAGCAAAATGAAAATGAAGGTAGACCACCTTGTCCCCTTGTCCACTCAGGCGCTGGCACTGATCGAGGCCATGAAGCCCCTGACGGGCACGAGGCGCTACGTTTTCCCCAGCATTGGGCGCAGCGAAGACAGACCCATGAGTGAGAACACCATCAACAGCGCATTGCATGGCATGGGCATCAGCAAAGAGACCCACTCAGCACACGGGTTTAGAGCCATGGCACGCACCATCATGGACGAAGTGCTGGGCGAGCGCGTTGACCTGATCGAGCACCAACTGGCCCATGCCGTCAAAGACCCCAACGGACGGGCCTACAACCGCACGGCGCACCTGCCTGCACGCCGAGCCATGATGCAGCGCTGGAGCGACTACCTGGACAAGATTCGCATTGGTGCAGACGTGATCCCGCTCAGGGCGGCAGCGAAGTAAAACAGTTTTAGGCCACGCCTAGCCCGAGGCTGATCCCCAAGGGCGAAAACCGGGACACCCCTGACCCGGCTGGCGCTGGTTCTTTATCGGGGCGATTAGGGGGCGGGATGGACGATTTATCGCATTGGGATTTTCACGAGGTTTTCACACCGATACAGGTCGAACTACTGGTGCAAGGCATTGACCCGATTGACTACGACGAATATGGTACAAAAAAAGGCAAGGTGAAGATGTCTGTAGAGGAATTTCTACAGCGCCGACCTGGCAAGGGGATCGTTTTTGATCGGATGGGCGGCGACTACCAAAAGACCCGCGATGTCTATACTTTTGCCTCAATTGAAAAAGGCGTGTCGGACTTGCCATGGGAGCCGCTGATACCGAGTGATTTATTGCGCATGAAGCTGAAGCACTGGCACATACCGGGAATGTTTGAGGATTTTCAGAACTGGCTTGCCAGTGACGAGAGTTCCTTTTTTTATCAAGAATTCAAGCGAATGGATGTGCATATATGGCTTGAAAAAGCTGGTTTGTCGGCATCATCGAAGTACGATTTTGGACGTGGATTAACCAGCGATTCAACCGAGATTGAGTTAGAAACACAACAACAAAAACGCAAGCGAAAACATTTTCTTCACGACGTTATCGAACACGCAAAAACACTATGTCTTGACCCAGATTCACCCAATGCAGTCTGGAACGCAATGACGACGCTAGTAGGCAATGTGAAGTATGGGCTGTATGGAAAAACAGAAAAAGGGTTGCAGTATTCTGATGGAAATGACGACCCCAAAGAATTTAGCTTAAAAATGCTGAAAGCCTATATGCAAGGAAGTAATTTATCCCAAAAGAGACCGCGCAAATCCGTGTAAATCCGTCTAAGCACGCGCAGTTCCGCCAGAGCTGACAGACATTTTCCTAGCGGCGACATTTCAGCCTTGTTCAACACAAGGATTCGCAAAATGACACGCGGTTTCAACTTCAAAGGCAGCAAGCCCACGGCAACAGCGCCAGCGGCATCTACAGCACCGATTCAAGCCACATTCGACAAATTGCCCGACAGCGCATGGCTTCGGGAATCTCAACTGGTGCGCAGCGCAAAGAACCCGGACAGCGAGGTGGCACCCTTGCCATTTTCAGCACCGACGCTGTGGCGAATGGTCAAGGCTGGCAAGTTCCCCAAGCCCCACAAACTCAGCACCCGGGTAACCGCCTGGAAGGTTTCGCAAGTCCGCGAGTGGATGAATGCTCAGGCAGCGGCATAAGGGGCTGACCAATGACCACCCACATCAACTACGGCCAAACGCCGGGACCAAACACGCCCATTGAAAAAGCCCCTGAAGCTTGCGACTCCAAGGGCTTAAATGACTACTCCAACACTAGCAATTTTGCCACTAATCAAGCCATTCAACAAGCCCCAGACGCAAAAGCCATTGCGACTCAAATTGCCAAGTTTGCGATAGCTGGCCATGCAGTCCACAAAGGACAAATTGGTGACTTCATTGTCACCAAGTGGGGGCAGACCCGCTACTGCAAAAACTTTGCGGAGCTAAGGGCATTCGCTTTGAAATTGGGGGTGCAGGCATGAACCCGATTGACCGATTCAAAAACGCCATGCTTGCTGCTGGCTTGACACCATCGACCGAGATCATTGACGACGGCAAGATTCACAGATTCAGCACGAACGGCAAGCCCCGTGACGAATCTGGCTGGTATTGCCTGCACAGCGATGGCGTTGCAGCTGGTTCATTCGGCGACTGGCGCACCGGGTTGACGCAAAACTGGTGCAGCAAGTCAGACAGCACCATGACCGAAGCAGAGCGACAGGCCAACCGTGCCCGCGTGCAGGCCATGCAGCGCCAGCGTGAGGCTGATCTGGTGTTACGGCAGACTCAGGCAGCACATGATGCGGCAAAGCGCTGGGCGGCGGCAGCACCATGCTCTGCGCACCCGTATCTCGAGCGCAAAGGCATCAAGCCCAATGGCGCAAAGATCGAGGGTGACAACCTGCTGCTACCACTGCGCACCACCGACGGCGTGCTGCACAGTTTGCAAACCATCGCACCGGACGGCAGCAAGATGTTTATGCCTGGTGGCCGGGTCAAGGCCTGCTATTTTTCAATCGGCAGGCCTGACGGCAACGTGATCGTCTGCGAAGGTTTTGCCACTGGTGCAAGCATCCATGAAGCCACGGGCAGCGCGGTGGCCATTGCGTTCAACGCTGGCAACCTGCTGGACACGGCAACCGCTTTGCGCGAAAAGTATCCGGCACTGAAAATCATTTTGGCAGCGGACGACGACCACCTGACTGTGGGCAACCCCGGCATGACAAAAGCAACGGCGGCAGCGCAGGCAGTCGGTGGCTGGCTGGCAATCCCCGTGTGGTTTCCCTACGACCGCGGTGACACGGACAGCGACTTCAACGACTTGCACCAACTGGCAGGCCTGGGCGCTGTTAAGGCGTGCGTTGATCGCGCAACAGTAGCAACAGTAGCAACAATAGCGGTAGCAGCGTGGCCAGAACTGCAAAACCTGATCGCAAAAACCGAGGCGGCAGAGTATCCACTAGACGCATTGCCACCTCTGATTCGTAACGCGGTGATCGAGGTTTGCAACTTTGTGAAAGCACCCACTCCACTGGTGGCCATGAGCGCACTGGCAGCGCTATCGGTGTCAATCCAAGCCCACACCGACGTGAGGCGCGACTCCAAGCTGGAGGGGCCATGCGGCTTGTACTTTTGCGGCATTGCCGATTCTGGTGAACGCAAAACAAGCTGTGATGGCTATTTCACGACAGCCGTTCGTGACTATGAAAAGCGCCAGCGAGAGGCAGCAAAGCCACTGATTCAAGCCTACGAAACAGACCTGGACGTGTGGAAAGCAAAGCGCGGCGGCGTGCAGGAAAAAATCAAAACGCTGGCCAAAGATGGCAAGCCCACCAGCCAACTGGAAAACCAACTACACGACCTGGACAGCGACAAGCCCAAGCCCCCACGCGTGCCACGGCTGACCTACTCAGACGCAACACCCGAGGCGCTGGCATCTAACCTGGTGAACGGCTGGCCAAGTGGCGGCGTATTCAGCAACGAGGGCGGCATTGTGCTGGGTGGCCACGCCATGAACAAGGATGTGGCCATGCGCAACATGGCGCGGCTGAATCAATTGTGGGATGGCAAGATAGCTGCAACAGACCGCGTAACGAGCGAGGGCTATGGTGACACCACGGCGAGGCTAACCATGAGCATTCAGGTGCAGGAACCCACGCTACGGGCATTCTTTGACAACACCAAAGGACTAGCCCGAGGCACCGGGTTTCTGGCGCGGTTTTTGGTGGCCTGGCCTGAATCGATGATGGGCACGAGGATGTTCACTAGCCCACCGGACGGCTGGCCTGCCATGACAGGATTCAACAGTCGGTTGACCGCCATTTTGGACAGACAAGCCCCCGTCGATGACAACGGCGTGCTGACACCTGCCATGCTGGATTTATCCACGGACGCAAAACAGGCATGGGTGGCTTTCCACGACCAGATCGAGGGCTTGCTGGGCAACGGCGGAGAACTCTACGACTTACGTGACGTGGGCAGCAAAGCGGCTGACAACGTGGTGAGGCTGGCAGCACTGTTTCATGTTTTTGAGGGCAGCATTGGGCCGATTGACGTGGATTGTGTGGAATCGGCAGCGCAGGTGATTACTTGGCACTTGCTGGAGGCCAAGCGGTTTCTAGGTGAGCTGGTCATGCCCCCTGAGCTTGCTAACCCCATGCGGCTAGAAACATGGATGCTGGACTGGTGCAGGCGTGAAGGCACCGACAAGGTATCGACACGGCAGATTCAGCAATTCGGACCGGGCGGCTTGCGGGACAAATCCGCATACACCGAGGCGGTGAAGGAACTCGCAGAGCTTGGACGGGCGAGACTGGTGCAGGACGGCAAAAAGAAGTCGGTGCAGATCAATCCGGCTCTGCTGGCGGTGGCAGCATGAGTTTGCTGGCCATGCTCAAAAAGGGTAGTTTGCGGAACGCTGCTACTGCTACACCTGCTACTTTTGCTACACATGCCCCTGTTTGCCTGCCAACTGTAGCAACTGTAGCAACTGTAGCAGTAGCAAGGGCTGAAAAGGTGGCAGAAAAAGGCATCCAAGCAACCATGGCGCTGACCGCTAGCACACAGCGACCACCTGGCCTTAGTCCTAAATTGCTGGCTGCATCGCTGGCGCTGGACGCGCTGCAAGCAGGCCTAGATCGTGACCCGTTGATTGTGGCCAGTGGTTTGCCGGGGCAGGAAGCCACAAAGCCATGGGATCACATCGAGGCGAGCTGGCGTGAGCTGGCCGAGGCATATCACCAACATCACTTCGCGTGCAAAACCTGCATCGCAGCCGGTCAAGGCCGAGGGTTTCGCTGTGGCACAGGCGCGGCATTGTGGACAACATATCAATCAGCTGCCTGAAAGCAGCACCGTGCCAACGCGCCACACGTGACCCAGATTTTCATGGCAGGGCTGCTTCACGTCCTGGGTTGACGCAGCCCTGCCTGCTGACCTGGTGTTGCCTCGCTGTGACGGTTTTTTACACCTGATGCAGTTTCGTAACAGTGACATAATTCAATTATCGTAACAGTTACGAAAATAGGACACTGCCATGGATAGCACCCCAAAGCGACCCGGACGACCACCAAAGGCAGGCGCAGCACTTACCCCGGCAAAGCGCCAGCGTGCTTACCGTGAGCGGCTGGTGCAGGCGCAGGACGATGCCATGCTCAAACCCCATGAGGCAACCATCACGGCGCTACTGGCCAGCATCAAACACCACTGCAACAGCATCGACACCCAACCAGATCATGCGGACATTGCGCGGCGGCTGGTGGCACCCGTCATCAAAGAATTGTGTGTGCGTTACATAATTCAATTATCGTAACAGTTACGAAATACCACGCCAACCCAAACGCGCTGCAACTCCGGACTGATGCCAAGCCTTACCCACGCACGTTTTGAGGATTTTTCCAATGATCAAAGACATTGACGACCTGGCTGAACAAATCGCGTTTGAGCGTGCGCAGATTTTGGCCACAGGTTCATCGTGCAGCCTGGCACGAACCCCTGCTGGATTTGTTGTTCGACAGCCAAAACTCACTCAGCATTTTTGGGATTTTGCAAAAGCCCAGGCTGAATTCAAAAAAGCGATAAAACGGCAAAAGCCAGCACCCAGGCCAAACAAAATTTATTGAGGCTTATATAAGCACAAGCTTGTTTTTGCATCAGTCACTTATATAAGTGATTTTGAATGTATGATTGACATTCCAACTTTTGACAAAAACTGAAAGATCACCATGCCTTCAAAAATCAGCGACCTGCAAACCGAATTGAAAACGCTTCAGAAACAACTCGACGGCCTCAATCTGCAAGCACTCCAAAAAGAGGCCGACCGAACCAGGGCAGCCTTTGAGGCACACGTTGTTCCGCCGATGCAGCAAGCCGATGCTGTGCACGACGCACTGCGCAGGGCTTTTCAGGATGCGAACAACGAATTTAACAACGCCAAAAGTCAGCACCGCGACCTGGCCAGCACAATGCAACCATTGGCCGCGATGCTGGGTGCACCCGGCGCATTGGCTGCTGCATCCGCCGATTTGAAAATGGCTGAAAAGCGTTTGCTTGGGGCACGCGCCTCATTGATGAAAACTCAGCAAACACACAACCGCGTGCTGGGCTTGCTGGCCAACGCCGAAGCTGAACATCATGCAGCCGTCGACCAGGCCGGATCGCTGATGCTGGCAGCTGCACGCGATGGCACGTCTGTTAAGTCACCCGCCCCTGACCGGGGACAGGTTGACAGCCTGGCGCACGCGCTGACACTGGCCGCGGCTGAGGTGGCAGGCGCATCCGAAACACACGAGGCAGCACAGCACGCAATGGCTAACGCACAGGCCGAGGTGGACGAGGCACAGTTAAGTGCATCACGCTTGAGCTACGAGCTGGCCATGCGCGACTTTGCTGCTGTAGCGGCTGCACACCGCCGGGTCGACCAGCACTTCAGCTTCGACAGCCTCGAGCAACGCGTCCGTCAACTCGAGCATGGCGAGGTCGAATGAAGGTCACGTTGCACCGCGACCTGGCCGCATTGCGCAACCGAGCCGACGTTGACGTTCGCACCTTGTCCGAGGTCGACCAGGTGTTGCAACGCCACGCTGGCACACGTGTTGTCATAGCCCCAGGCCTGGCACGCATCAAACGGCTTCAGGCAGCGCGTGTGCTGATGATTGGTGCAGACACACCGCAAGCAGCACGCGAGCGCATACGGACGGCGCTGGGCGTGTCGGCAAGTACGGCACGGCGATACATGAGTGAGCTGCAACCACCCGCACGGCAATGAAAACCGTCGGGGACCCTGGCAGGCAGCACCACTTTACACGGGCGGCGGAGGCACAGTGGATACCCGAATTCACCCTATCAAACTTGAATCGCTTTCAAATTGATAGCAAAATGCGACAAGTCGCATATCACCCAGATTAATTGATTTAAATCAAGCCAAAAAAAGGAAATCAAGATGAGCGACCCCTACCGCGCTATCATTTTTGAGATGCTCAATTCGAAACAAGATATTCGCCCGTGGCTGCTGAAAAGCCTCAGCCGAGGGCGCGCAGAATTCAACGCTGGAGCCGCAGCCTTGGCCGATGTGTTTTGCCGTCTGCGAGCCGGTCAACGCTTTCATGCCCAAACCAGTGACAAATCAATCACCGCGATTTTGCAGGAACCACGCTTGATCATTCGCGCAAAAATTGAGAGTTTGCCTGACCCGTGGAGCCTGGGCTACGCACTCTCAGCGGCAATCGATCTACACCGTGGCGATGAGGTTTTTTATGATGACCCGCAACACCCGGCCAGTCAATTCGGCATGGCCTCAAAAAAGCCGACCAAGCTGGTCAAAATCCCGCCACGACCGAGGTGATACCCAGCCTGCACGACCAGCAACCACGCTGGTTTTTTTTCGCTCAAAAACTGCGCACCAGTGTTTGCTATCAAAAGTGAAGTAGCGACAAAATAGCCAAGACCTATCAGGCACGTTTATTGCGGGTTGCATTATCCGTGCCATGCTGTTTTGATAGGTTTACGCTATGACACCACACGCCTGGTGGAGCTTTTGCCATTGGTGGAGCGCCTGGTGCAAGCCAATACGCCACATTCGCGCCAGATAGCCGCCTGCTGGCCTGAATCAATCTGCTGGTGCAACTGTGCCAACCGCGCAAGCAGATTTGGGAGGCGCTGCATCCGGTTCAAACCAGTCTTGATGTTGGCAAGGTGCTGCCTTATGACGCAAACGACGACCCGGAGAATGATGATATTGAGGTGGGAAATCTGTTCCCACCTCAAGTTTCAGCGCATGGTGGGGCGCGCCCACAAACCAAAGGCTTTGCAGCATCCACCGCCGAGGCCACTGGTATGACCAAGCGATCAATCAATCAGCACATTGCCCGCGCCGATGCCCTGGGTGACGAAGCCCTTGCCAAAGTTGTCAACACCAGCCTGGACAGTGGTGTGGAGCTTGATGCCCTAGCCAAGCTGGATGCACCAGAACGCGCTGAGTTGAAACTTGAGGTGGAATCAGTTGTTCCACCTCAAGTTTCAACTCATGGCGGTGCGCGACCTCAAACCAAAGCAGATTTGGGAGGCGCTGCATCCTGAAGATAAACAGGTCTGCCAAGTTGGCACACCTGTTTCCAAGCATGGGCACGCGCAAGAAAAAGGTTTTGTCGCGGCTACTGCTGCTGCAACAGGACAGACTGAGCGCACTACATACCGCGCCATTGCCCGTGCCGATGCTCTTGGTGATGAAGCCCTTGCCAAAGTTGTTCCAGATAGCCCTACGCTCGACTGCAACACTTCGCTGGTGCAACTGTGCCAACCGCGCAAGCAGATTTGGGAGGCGCTGCATCCTGAAGCCAGAATCGTTCTTGAGGTGGCGCAAGCTGCGCCGCTACAAGTTGCAGCACATGGTGGAGCGCCCACAAACACAAGGCTTCGCCGCCGCCACGGGGCAGGATATGAACTACCCAGTACTGAACGCGTCCATGCAGAGCACTAACCGACTGATTCGGTGGCGCGGTATCATCACGTCAATTCAGGCAACGATCAAATCGTGTCAAAAATGAGACACAAAAAGAAATGACGGTACTTTTGACGGTACTTTTTTTTGACGATAAAAATTTATTCAATTAAATCAAATACTTAGAACGTGAACGCGGTTCCGACCCCGGCACCAGCCAAACACATAGAAAGTCTGCTATTTAATCAATAGTAGGCTTTATTTTGGTGTTGTCATGTAGCCACCATACAGCCACCAGTACCGAGTTTTGTACCGTGTAGCAGCGCCGTCAAAACCGCCTTTTAACCATTCCGTAACAGTCACGGTAATTGAATTTCGCAACGCTCGCACAGTAAAGTGCGATCCCGGATTTAAGACAAAAATTTAACATGGTCTGAAATCCTGGAAAACCCAAAATCATCCCAAATAATCCATTAGGGCGTGAATCTAGGGCGAGTTGAGTTGCAAGGCTGTTTGGCTGGCCGAAAGGCGTTCATCGCCGTCGCTATGGACGTCAATCGGGCGGTCAAAATGGCCTCAAATCGAACGCCAGGCATCATGCAGGCACGAAGTGCCGCCGAATGGATTATTTGGGATCGTGAGTGAAACGAAGAAACGAAAAGCCCACACGCAGAGTGCAAAGCCAAGATAGCGTTGGAGGCTCCGCGCAATGGCAGAACCATAACCCAAATCGGACAGGAATTTGACGTCCATCCGGTTCAAGACTGACAGTGGAAGAAAGCCATCCGGTAACAAGCCAAGACGCTATTTGAGGACAAACGTTTCTCCAAGTTGGTGGATGCCCAAAGTGCGCCCGATTGTCTGCACAGCGAAATCGGACACCTCAGAATGGTCTGTTCGTACCTGCTACGTGGTTTGGAAATCACACACCCCGGCTTGAATCTAGATTCCTCAGTTGGACGCGCCCGATTGGGCTGCTGGCGACGCCGACTGGTTGACGCGACGACGTATCTGGCTGCTGACCGGGCTATGAGCCTGCAAATCCGGCAAAAACTGTCCTCGCTGTGGTCGAATTTCGCTTCGATGCCGAAAGTCCAACAGGCTGGCAGGATGTGCAGTACATTTCCAGTTGCTACCTTAACCACTAGCGTTGCTATCTGTTATTTCAGAGCTTCTACAAAGGAACCGGTCATGGAATCCCGTTATCTGCTTGTCATGGTTTTGCTGGCGTTGGGTATCACCCCCTCGGCCAAGGCAATCAACAACCACCAATGGTCAAATATCAGCAATGTCGGTGCTTATACACTGACGGTTTCAGCCCTTGCCCTGCCAGCGGTGCGCGGCGACTGGCAGGGTTTTCGCCAGGCGGCTTATAGCCTCGGCACTGCCGAGAGCCTGTCTCTCGGGCTCAAGTCGGCGATCAAAGAGCAGCGCCCGGACAACAGCGGCAATGACAGTTTTCCTTCGGGGCATTCAGCCTTGGCGTTCGCCTCTGCAACCACCCTGTATCGTCGCTACGGCTGGGAGGTTGGAGTCCCTGCTTACGCGGTTGCCACTCTCACTGCTTACGCCCGCGTAGATGCCAGAAAGCATCACTGGTACGACGTGGTCGCTGGTGCTGCGATTGGCGCGGGCAGCGGCTGGTTCTTCACTGATGCGTTCAACAACAGGGTGCAACTTTTGCCTTGGGCCGACAGCAAGAGTGTGGGCGTGCTGGTGGCGATGCCCTGGTGACGGGCGGGCTACTTGTGCCTGCAGGCCAAGCCGGATCAATATTGGTCTTTCGGCTCCATCAGCGTTTGCGTGGTGGGTGTCCAGCCACCACCCAACGCCTTGATCAAGCTCACGCTGGCAGCTAGACGACGTCCCAAGAGGCTCAGCGCGGCGCGGTCGTTAACGAGTGCCGAGGCTTGCGCCACGATAACGGATTTGTAGTTGACCAGGCCAGCGCGGTATTGGTTTTCAGCAATTGATACCGCATTACGGGCTGCTTGCACCGCTGTGGTCTGCGCATTGGAAGCCTGATTAAGAATTTGCATCGCCGCCAGGGCATCTTCCACTTCGCGAAAACCATTGAGTACCATCTGCCGGTAATTGGCAACTGACTCGTCATAGGCTGCTGATGCCTTTGCACGCCCGGCTTGTGGTAGCTCGCCGGCATACAACGGTGCCAAAATTTTCGCACCTCCCAGAAGCCCTTTACGAATACTCACGCCAGCAAAAAGATCAAGTGCGGGGTACGCCGCCGCCTCGGCAACGCCAATTTGCGCATTGGCTACGGCTACTCTTCGTTCGGCGGCGGCAATGTCAGGGCGGCGTTCCAGCAAGTTGGCAGGTAGCATGGGCGGCACTTCAGGCACTTTGATGTCAATCGGCGCAGTGGCAAGGGAAAAATCGGCTGGTGCATTCCCGACCAATACCGCAACAGCGTGCTCAAGTTGCGCCCTTGCGAGACGTGCATCATGCACCTGTGCCTGCGCCGTACTGAGTTGAGCCTGCGCCTGTGCAATGGAACCTCGGTCAACAACACCCACCGCATACTGGTTACGCGTTATCTGCAATGATCGCTCGTAATAAGTGACTGTGATGCGCAACAGGGCGATGTCAGCGTCCTGCACCCGTAGCTGAAAATAGTTCTGCGCGAGTTGTGCCTGCAGCGAAAGCTTTGCCGCCATCAGGTCTGCTGCGCTAGCTTGAGCGGCTGCGCCGCTGGCTTCGACTGTGCGCTGGATGCGACCCCACAGGTCAACCTCCCAATTAGCAAGTAGGCCAAAATCGTTAGTGCCACCGGCAACCAGTGTTGGGAAACGTACTGACCGAGCTACCTCGGCCAATGATCGAGCCTGCCGTGTTTGTGCCGCGATGGCCTGAAGCGAGTAATTGCGCTTCTCGACTTGTGAGATCAATCGATCAAGTTGAGTGTCACCAAAAAGTTCCCACCAGCGGCCGTCGGTTGATAACTCACGCGCTTGCATGGTTAATCCGGCGGCCTCTTTATAAGCCGTAGGTATCTCCATACTCGGGCTGGCGTAGTCCGGTCCAAGCACTGTGCAGGCGGTATTAATGGTTGCGAGACTGCAAAAGGCCAGGGCGCGCAGAGCCAGGGTTGTGTTCGTAGTGGTCATGGCATCTGCCGGGTGACGGGCGCGAAGGAAATGACGGCGCGGGAGAGCCAGCGTTGTCGCAGGCTGCGCATCCAACTGCTGAAGCGATCGAGATAAAGATAGACGACCGGTGTGGTGTAGAGGGTCAGCACTTGACTCAAGATCAGTCCACCGCCGATTGCAATGCCTAGCGGTTGACGCATCTCGGCACCGTCTCCGCGGCCCAAAGCCAGCGGGATCGAAGCGAGCAGTGCTGCCAGTGAGGTCATCAGAATGGGGCGAAAGCGCAGCAGGCAGGCCTGAAATATCGCCTTGCGAGGCGACGCGCCAGCGCTGCGTTGGGCATAGATCGCAAAGTCGACCATCATGATGGCGTTCTTCATGACGATACCGATCAGCATAAAGATGCCAATCATGGCGATAACGCTGAAGTCGGTACGAAACAGCATCAGGGCCAGCAACGCGCCTACGCCAGCGGAGGGCAGCGTCGAAAGGATAGTTAAAGGATGCACCAGGCTTTCGTAAAGCACCCCAAGAACGATATAGAGTGTGAGAAAGGCCGCAAGAATGAGAAGAGGCTGGCTGTCAAGCACCTCACGAAAGGCGCGTGCTGAGCCCTGAAAACTACCACGTACCGAGGTCGGCATCCCGATGTCATGGAGGCTGCGCTCGATTGCCCGCGTCGCCATGGAAAGTGAAACTCCTCGCGGAAGGTTGAACGATATCGTTGTCGCGACGAGCTGTGAATGGTGGCTGACGATGATAGAAGTTTCGGCTTGTTCATGACGCGCCAACATTGAAATTGGCACCTGTTCACCACGCGCAGTATTGACCTGTAGGCGATCAAGCGCTTCTGGAGATTGCGCATAACCGGAGCCAACACCCATCACCACATGGTACTGGTTGAGTGGCTTATAAATGGTGGAGACCGATTTTTGGGTAAATGCATCATTTAGAACAGAGTCAATTTGCTTGAAGCTGATGCCCAGACGCGCTGCCGCGTCGCGATCAACGACAAGCGAGGTTTGTAGCCCTTTGCTTTGGTCGTCGGTGTCCACATCAAGCAACTCTGGTAGTTGCGCCAGTGCCCTGCGAATTCGGGGCTCCCACAGTTTCAGTACATCAAGGTCATCAGCTTGGATGGTGTATTGGTACGAAGAACGGCTCTGGCGTCCACCAACACGAATGTCTTGCACTGGACTGAGAATGATGGTGACACCCGATTCGCTGGCAAGTTGGGCACGCAAGCGAGTCACGATCTTGTCGGCGCTTTCTTTCCTTTCGGACAGTGGTTTGAGCGTCACAAACAGCGACCCGGTGTTGCGCTGGGCACCACCGGTATAACCCACCACATTTTCGACTGCGCTGTCAGCACGCACGATATTGATGAAAGTGGCGAGTTTTTTTTGCATCAACTGAAATGAAATACTTTGGTCACCTTGAATGCGTCCAGTGAGCTGGCCAGTGTCCTGCTGCGGAAAAAACCCCTTTGGAATCACCACGTAGAGATAGACATTCAGGCAAATGGTGAGTAGCAGCAGAAGCATCGTGAGCCGCGCATGCCTGAGTGTCCAAGTCAAACTGCGCTCATAAGCTCGCAACAGTGCGTCAAATCCGCGATCGCTCCATTGGTAAAGTCGGCCATGGCGGCGCTTGACCCGGACGGGTTTGAGTAATTGGGCGCACAGCATCGGCGCGGTGGTGAGTGCGACCACCAGCGAGATCAGAATGGCCACCGCCAGTGTGACCGCAAACTCACGCACGAACAGTCCTACGTACCCCCCCATGAAAAGCATTGGAATGAAAACGGCAATGAGCACCAGGGACATTGTCAATACCGTTGAGCCGACTTCCCTGACACCAGTCAGGGCGGCTTGTTTGGCGGGGACACCGTTCTCTATATGGCGCGAGACATTCTCAAGGACTACGATGGTATCGTCAACGACAAAGCCGACCGCAATGGTAAGCGCCATCAGTGAGAGGTTGTTGAGACTGTAGTCCAGCAGATACATCACGGCAAAAGTGCCAATCAAAGACACCGGCACCGCAATGCTGGGAATGAGCGCAGCGCGGCCATTGCGCAGGAACAGTAACACCACCAACACCACCAACACCACTGCCAGTGCCAGCGTGTAACCAGCATCGCGCAGCGAGGCACGCACAGTTGAGGTACGCTCCATCATCACCGCGACATTGAGTGCAGCTGGAATGGATGCTCGCAACGACGGCAAGAGTTTGGTCACGCGATCCACCGTGTCGATGATGTTGGCATCGGACTCACGCCTGATGATCACCAACACTGCAGGCGTGCCATTAGCCGAACCTGCATTGCGCAAATCCTGCACCGAGTCAACGACCTCGGCGACATCAGCCAGTTGCACTGTCGAACCACTGCTGCGATAGCCAACGATCACCGGCATGTAGTCGGCAGCCACGCGAGCCTGGCCATTTGTAGCTATTTGCCAATGACGTTTGTCGTCTTCCAGCGCACCTTGTGGCAGATTTGAGTTGGAGGCGACAATGGCTTTGCGAACGTTATCAAATCCAACACCGTATTGGTGCAACGCCTCGGGATTGAGGTCAACCCTTACCGCTGGAAGTGAACTGCCACCGATCTCAACCTCACCCACGCCCCTGAGTTGCGACAACTTCTGTGCAATGATGGTAGAAGCAACATCGTACATCTGCCCCTGTGACAGGGTGTCAGAGGTCAACCCCAAGATCATGACAGGTGCATCGGCCGGGTTTACTTTTCGATAGCCAGGATTGGCTGACAAGCCTGACGGCAGCAAGCTGCTGGCCGCATTGAGCGCCGCTTGTACGTCCCGCGCGGCACCATTGATATCGCGATTCAGATCGAACTGCAGCACGATGCGCGTTGAGCCGAGTGCGCTGCTGGAAGTCATTTCAGTGATGCCGGCGATACGTCCCAGCGAACGCTCAAGTGGAAGAGTTACCGCTGCCGCCATGGTTTCTGGACTGGCTCCCGGTAGGGTTGCCGAAACCTTGATGGTTGGTATGTCCACGCGCGGGAGTGGCGAGACCGGCAGCAGCAGAAAAGCAAGCGCGCCTAACAACACCAAACCGAGGGTGAGGAGCGAGGTCGCAACCGGACGCTCAATGAACGGCGCGGAAAGGTTCATGACGGTTGCCTGTCGTTTCGCCTTGCCGATGTGGGATGCGCCAGCCGCTCGAAAGCAAGATAGATCACTGGCGTGGTGAACAGGGTCAGCACCTGGCTAACGATTAATCCTCCAACCAGGGTCACGCCCAGCGGATGGCGCAGATCCGAGCCCACACCCCAGCCAATCATCAGCGGTAGTGCGCCCAGCAGGGCAGCCATGGTCGTCATCATGATCGGGCGAAAGCGCAGCAGGCAAGCCTGATAAATGGCATCGCGCGGTGTCAAACCCTGTTCGCGCTGCACATCGAGCGCAAAGTCAATCATCATGATGGCGTTCTTTTTGACAATACCGATCAGCAGGATGATGCCGATGATCGAAATGACGTTAAGTTCGTTACCTGACAGTATCAACGCGAGCAGGGCACCGACCCCGGCGGACGGCAGGCTGGACAGGATCGTGACCGGGTGAATGTAACTTTCGTAAAGTACGCCTAGCACGATATAAACGGTGAGAATCGCGGCCAGAATCAGCCACAACTGGCTCGTTAGCGACGCGCGAAATGCCAGCGCCGAGCCTTGGAATTTCATCTGCGCGCTGGCTGGCAGCCCAAGCTCGCGCTGCGCCGCCTCAATCGCCTTGACCGCTTCGCCCAGTGATGCGCCTGGTGCAAGATTGAACGAAATGGTCGATGCCGGAAATTGGTCGATGCGCGTGATAACCAGCGGCGTGGTGTGCTCACTCACCCGGGCAATCGACGACAGCGGAATTTGTTGTAACGGATTTCGAGCCGTTGCATCTAGCGATGGTGCAATATTTGTTGCATTGATGTAAACATTGCCCAATGCGTCAATACCGGCGCGGAATTCGGGCTTGACCTCAAGTACAACGCGCTGCAGATGGGTCGAAGTAAAAAGGGTTGCCACTTGCCGTTGCCCAAACGCGTTATATAAAGCGTTGTCGACGGCCGTTGGCGTAATGCCGAAGCGACCCGCAAGGTCGCGGTCAATTTCGACGCGCGCCTGCAGTCCGCCTTCTTGCTGGTCACTGATCACATCCGACAGGAGTGGCTCGGCACGCAGCCGCTCCACCAGTCGCGGCACCCATTGACGCAGCACTTCGGCATCTGCATTGGTAAGGGATAGCTGATATTGAGTGCGGCTGACCTGATCTTCAATCGTGAGATCTTGCACTGGTTGCATGTAGAGCTTGATCCCCTCAACCTGGGTGAGTGAGACCTGCAAGCGCTGAATCACTTCACTTGCACTGTCACTGCGTTGAGATAAGGTTTTGAGGTTGATCAAGAAACGCCCGCTGTTGAGCGTAGGGTTGCTGCCGTCCACACCAATAAACGAAGACAGGCTTTGTACCGCCGGGTCGCGCAGAATCACACGGCCAAGTGCCTGCTGCCGCTCGGCCATGGCCGCAAACGAGATGCTGGCCGGTGCCTGAGAAATGCCCTGAATCGCAGCAGTGTCCTGGATTGGAAAGAAACCTTTGGGTATGACAACATACAAGAGGATCGTCAACGCCAGTGTGGCCAGTGCCACCAGCAGGGTCAAGGCCTGCCGGTCAAACACCCACTTCAACATGCGCCCATAACGGGCAACCACCCGGTCAAACCATTCGCCACTCTTTATAAAAAAACGCCCCTGATTTTGCTGCGGCACGTGTCTTAAAAGCCGCCCACACATCATTGGGGTCAATGTCAGCGACACCACTGCAGAAATCAGGATGGCGACGGACAGGGTGATTGCAAATTCATGGAACAGGCGGCCTGCCACATCGCCCATAAATAATAGAGGAATCAGTACTGCAATCAGCGACAGCGTCAGCGAGACGATGGTGAAGCCGATTTGACGTGCGCCCTTGATAGCCGCTTTTAACGGCGGTTCGCCAGCCTCGATGTGACGCATGATGTTCTCAATCATCACAATGGCATCGTCCACCACAAAACCAGTCGCAACGATGAGCGCCATCAGCGTGAGATTGTTGATCGAGAAACCGGCCAGGTGCATCACAGCAAACGTGCCGATAAGCGACAGCGGGACGGCTACGCCCGGAATCAGAGTTGCCGCCACGTTGCGCAAAAACAAAAAGATGACCATCACCACGAGCGCTACCGCCAGAAGCAACTCAAACTGCACATCGCGTACGGATGAGCGAATGGTCTCTGTGCGGTCTGTCAGTATGACAACATCGACTGCGCGTGGCAGCGATGCCTTGAGTCGTGGCAACAACTGCTTGATGCGATCAACCACTTCAATAACGTTGGTTCCGGGTTGGCGCTGGATGTTGACAATAACCGCTGCCGAAGTGTCAGCCCAAGCGGCCAGACGTGAATTTTCGGCTCCATCGAAGACTGCGGCAACATCAGCCAAACGTACCGCAGCGCCGTTGCGATAGGCGACGACGATGGTTTTGAATTCGTCGACCGATTTGAGTTGGTCGTTGGTATCAATGGTGGAGGCGCGCATGGGCCCGTCAAAGCTTCCTTTAGCCTGGTTCGAGTTGGCATTGCTGATTGCAATGCGCACATCTTCCAATGAAAGGTTGTAGGCGGTAAGAACCTTGGGATTAACCTGGATGCGGATGGCGGGTCGCTGTCCGCCGCTAATGCTGACGAGCCCGACACCAGACAACTGGGAAATACTGGCTGCAAGCCGGGTATCAACCAGACGCCGAATTTCTGGCAATGGCATCGTGGGCGAGATCAAGGCCAGCGTCATGATCGGGGTATCGGCGGGGTTGACCTTGTTGTAGATCGGCAACTGGGGCAGGTCCGGCGGCAGCAGGTTGGTAGCCGCGTTAATGGCCGCTTGCACATCTTGCTCGGCAACATCAAGCGCCAGATCCAGACTGAACCGCAGTGTGATGATTGACGCCCCGCCTGAGCTTGTCGAGGACATCTGGTTCAGGCCAGGCATCCGGCCAAACTGTCGTTCGAGTGGCGCAGTGATTGTTGAAGTCACCACCTCCGGACTCGCGCCAGGATAAAGGGTCACTACCTGAATCGTTGGGTAATCAAATTTGGGCAGCGCCGACAGCGGCAACACCCTGTAAGCGAACAGACCAACAAGCAGAATGGCCACCATCAGCAACGAAGTTGCTATCGGACGGACAATGAACGGACGCGATAAATTCATGACCAGGCTATGTGGCGGCCTGCACGCTCAGACACCACTTTTAGCAAGCGGTTCACGCGAGATGATCTCTACTTTCGTCCCCTCGCGCAGGCGGTCAGCACCGTCGATGACGACCATTGCGCCTTCAGAAACACCGTCGTCAATCACGGTGGTCTCATCTTGGGTGGGTCCAGTTTTAACTGGAGTCACGGCAACCGTCAAATCTTCTTTAACGACATACACAAACGTGCCAGCTGCGCCACGCTGGATTGCTGCCGTCGGCACCAGCGTCGCCTTGATGCGCGTTTCTACAGGCATCCTGACATTGACAAACTGGTTGGCAAAGAGTGCGCCGTCAGCGTTAGGAAATTCTGCCTTGAGCTTGATGGTACCTGTAGCGACGTCGATCTGGTTGTCTGCGGCCAGCAACCGGCCTTTTCCGAGTTTTTCTTTCTGGGCACGGTCGTAAGCATCAACCGGGATGCGAGCACTGCTGCGCAGTCGCTTCATCACGCGCGGCAACGCATCTTCCGGAATGGTGAACACAACCCCGACGGGCTGTAACTGGGTAATGACCACGATGCCGTTAGCATCTGCAGCGTGCACGATGTTGCCCGGACTAATCTGGCGCAGCCCCACCCAACCGCTGATCGGCGCGATGATTCGGGTATTCGCGAGCTGCAGCTTTGCATTGTCAACTGCGGCCTGGTCGGCCTGCACTGCTGCCTTGTATTGGCGTACCAGTGACTTCTGGGTATCGACCAACTGGCCAGAAATTGAATCCTGAGCAAGCAATGTGCGATAACGTTCAAGATCGGCCTGTGCGTTATCGAGCAGCGCCTGATCTCGCGCCAATTGTCCTGTGGCGAGCATCAGTTGCACCTCAAACGGGCGAGAGTCGATTTGAGCAAGCAAATCACCTGACTTAATCCATTGCCCCTCTTTAAACGCAATGTTCATGATCTGACCATCCACGCTGGGGCGGACGACAACCGAGTTAATCGGTGTCACTGTGCCAAGTGCAAACAGATAAATGTCGAGACTGCCCTTGCGAGCGGGCGCAACTAAGACAGGTGTCGCGCGAGGTAATGAATCATCCCGGCTTTTTGTCTCTTGCGCCCCTTGTTGATTAGCCGCTGTCGCCGCGTCGACCTTACGGAAACTGGCATACCAGGCCGCTCCTCCCACCACTGCCGCAACAAGCATCAATATCACCATGAAACGGTGCTTGTGCCAACCGCGCGCTGTTCCTGCGGCAGGTGTGCCTGACAGCGGTTTGGGGGGGGCAGAATTTGTGGTCATTGAGCTATTTGAAGCAAATTGGACATTGGAAAGATGGTATTCCCGGATCTTGAAGTTGGTCAGAACCCAAGCGGGATGCTATTGCAAATTTCAATAGGCAGCATGGCATACGGCTTCGCGAAACAAGCTTACTCAACCGCTGTCTGATCATACAGGAGCGCTGTTGGCAGGTGCAACGCCGTTAACCGTAGCTCCAGCATTGTTCAGTTGCCGCTCATAAACACGATAACGCTTGTAGGCGTGGCCACCAATCAACTCAATAATGTTCCGCATGCCTGCGTTGTCCTCCAGAATCCAGGACAGTTCGATCTGTTTGGCTCCGCGACTATGCAAGTGCGTTCGTACCGCGTCAATAATAAGAAACGCCAGTCCTGTTCCTAAACGGGTGCGTTGAAATTTGCGCCTGACACCCATCAACGGTACACGCGCGGTACTGGGAAAGCGCACTTTGAGACGCCACAGAAGCTTCAGCCAACCGGTCGGAAAAAGTCTGCCATTAAGTCCGCGTATCGCCTCGTTGACGTTGGGAAGGGCGACGATAAAGGCAGCAGCCTCGCCGTCGACTTCCGCAATCTGTATCAACTCCGGGGCGACAAGAAAACGAAGGTTTTGGCCAACATCGTGAAACTCGGCGGCAGTGAATGGCACAAAACCCCAGTTTTCCGACCAGGCATCATTGAATATGTCTCGCAGCAGAGCTATTTCTTCGTCGAAACGTTTCCGATCAAGCGGACGAACCCGCACGCGATGTGCGGACGCGGTGACTAGACGCCGCATGACGGCAGGCGCTTCGAAATCGGGAGCAATCATGTATGCCAGCGTATCTTTCGCCTTTGAATATCCGCATTGTTCGAGGCGCTCTTTGTAGTACGGCAGGGCATGCCCCATCATGAATACCGGAGGCGAGTTGAAACCGTCGACAAGCAGCCCCATTTCTTCATTGATCGAGAGGTTAAAAGGTCCGCGCACGCGCTGCATGCCTTGATCGCGCAGCCAATGTTCAGCGGTACTGATCAGAGCCGCGAAAGTTTCTTGCTGGTCTTCGGCATCCAGCATCCCAAAGTAACCCGTTGCGTCGTTATGCCGCTCCAGATGCAGTGTGTCAACTTGGGCGCTGATCCGCCCCACGGGTTGCGTGCCGCGCCAAGCGATCCATGCCTGCCATCGTGCGTGCTGAAAAAAGGGATTGCTCTTCTCTGAAAGATGCATGCGCCTTTCAATCAAAAGCGGCGATATCCAGGCCGGGTCAGCTCCGAGAATCATGTCGGGGATCCGAATGAACTGATCTAAAGCCACCTTACCAACAACCGGAATGACGCGCAATGGATATAAAACGCTCGATGTGGAGTTTGAATTCATTGGTGATTTAGGGCATCTGGTAGATAAAGACCTGCTACTCCCCCAGTCCTTTATGAAAAGGGAAAAACTTTTTCATGCACACCCCGGATGAATCCATTTTGGACTGAGAGTCGGTAAGCCTGACGTCAGTCTCACCTAGAACAAATTATATCTGAGTGCACATCCTTCCCAAGCCAAGTGCCAACTGCACTAAACCGTTTTGTCGTTGCCCGGTTGTAAGTTTCTGCCGAGAGCGACGACTAAACTTCCAAATCAGGGGAACAAAGTTGTTTTGTGGCAACAACACGCGAAAAACGCATTGTTTTAACAGATCAATATGATTTACGAGCCAGGTGATTGTTTCGGAAAAAGTCAACCACCATAGAAGCCATCAGATCAAGTCTGATGATCATTATCGGGGCTATCGGTTATAGTCGTGCCCCAATCTGAGGTGTAGTCCGCCCTACATGCGTCAGCGAATATTTTACGGGGATTCAAATTGAAAATGCCAGATGTTAAATTTACTCCGTTGCCAACCCCAACGGAGAACTCACTGCCTCTGCGCCGTGCAGATTTTGCCACCTTGACGGAAGCATTAGATTATGCGGCTCTGGGCGAAACAGGTGCGAACTTCTATTCTGGTCGTGGCAAATTGGCGGCAGTGCTGCCGTATCGAACACTGCGTCTGCAAGCTTTAAAGCTGGCTCGTCGCCTGGTATCTCTAAATTTAAAGAGAGGTGCACGGGTCGCAGTCGTTGCAGAAACCAATTCTGATTTTTTACGCTTATTTTTCGCCTGCCAGTATGTTGGTCTGGTACCAGTGGCCTTGCCGGCCTCTCTTAATCTCGGTGGACACGAGGCTTATGTCAGCCGTTTGCGAAGCTTGTTAAGAGGTTGCGGCGCCTCAGTTGCGATAGCTTCAAGCCACTTTTTGCCTCTGTTGCGTGAATCAGCTTTAGACATCAGATTGAACTTCATAGGAACTCCTTCTGCACTTGATGAATTGACCGAGAAAGAGATTGATTTGCAACCCAGTAGTCCAACTGAAATTGCTTATCTTCAGTACACATCAGGCAGCACCAGTTTTCCGCGGGGCGTAGTTATCACACAAGAAACCGTGCTCAACAACTTGGTCGGCGTGGCCAACCATGGCATTGACATTCAATCCCATGACCGTTGCTTTTCATGGCTACCTTTCTACCATGATCTGGGGCTAGTCGGCTGCATGTTGATGTCTGTTGCAACACAACGTTCAATCGATTATCTTGATACGCGTGACTTCGCCATGCGACCGCGACGTTGGCTCGAATTGCTATCCATCACACGGGCTACTATCTCAGCCAGTCCGCCTTTTGGGTATGAGTTGTGTTCACGCCGAATCCGTCCCGAGGATGTTGCCCAATACGATTTGAGCGCGTGGCGGTTTGCGGGTATCGGAGCCGAGCCCATACATACTGAGCTGACAGACCGCTTTTCCAAATTGCTTGCTCCGGCTGGTTTCGATCCGCGCGCCTTTGTTCCATGCTATGGCATGGCCGAGAGTTCGGTGGCCATCAGTTTTTCACCATTAAATCAAGGCGTAATTGTTGATTGGGTTGATGCTGATTACCTTGCAAAGCATTTGCGAGTTAACCCTCCCAATGCTCAGACGAGTCGTGTGACCGGCTTCGTTCGCTGTGGAGCACCGCTGCCTGGACATGAGGTAAGCATTCGCGATGATCACGAAAACGTGCTGCCTGATCTTCATGTTGGCCGGATAAAAGTACGCGGACCGAGCGTCATGTCGGGATATTTCAAAAAACCGGAACAAACGCGCAAGGTGCTGTCGACAGACGGTTGGCTTGATACTGGCGATCTGGGATATCTGGTTGAAGGAAGCATTGTGGTGACCGGTCGACACAAAGACATGATCATTATTAATGGCTGCAATATCTGGCCTCAAGACATCGAGCATATTGTGGTGAAAGAACCTGAACTGCGATCTATGGACGTGTCAGCATTTTGTGTACCCGGACCGGATGACGCTGATGTAGCTGTGGTGGTCGTGCAATGCAATATTACAGATGCGCAAGAGAGTCGTTTATTGACTCATCGACTACATCGTAAAATTTATGAGGAACTGGGAATCAACTGTTTAATTGAATTGGTTCCCAAACATACCTTGCCACGCACCTCGTCAGGCAAACTGACGAGGTCGGCAGCACGGGATGACTACCTGCGAAGATTGGAAATCAAGGACATAGCAGTTGATTTGCAAGAGCGACAGCAAGCCAATCATTCCCAACCGCCTGCCATGATGCTGGTCAGTGGTTGACAAAAAGCGTTGCCTCATTAATGTTGCTTCAAGTCGATGACTTCGGTCGCGGCTTGCCTGTAATGCAAACAAATTCAGTCTTGGCGCTCACCGGAGCCACTGGATTCATCGGCGCTGCACTTATTTCGCAATTGACAGCCGCAGGATGGCGTGTGCGTGCCTTGTACCGCCCTCAAAAAGGGCGTGTTCTTCAAAGTTTGCCTGGTGTTCAATGGTTCCCTGGAAATCTTGAAAATCAAGAAGCCCTGAATGCTCTTGTTGCTGGGACGCAAGCTGTCATTCATTGCGCAGGCGTCGTTCGAGGCACATGTCGCACTGATTTTGACGAGGTCAACGAACGCGGCGCCCAGCGCGTGGCTCTAGCTGCAGCATCTCAACCGCAGATGCCGCGCTTTTTACTTATCTCTTCTCTGGCCGCTCGCGAGCCTGATCTTTCCCATTACGCGGGCAGTAAATGGCGCGGAGAATGCGCTGTAAAAGCGGTCTCTGAAAACCTGCGGTGGACGATTTTTCGCCCATCTGCGGTGTTTGGCCCTGGGGATCGTGAGTTACTGCCTTTGTTCCGCTGCATCGCCAAAGGGTTTGTCCCATTACCTATGGGGGCATATGGCCGATTTTCCTTGATTTATGTTGAAGACCTTTCAAACGCAGTGATGCACTGGCTAGCTACAGATGGTTGCGATGGTCAAACCTTCGAACTGCATGATGGGAAAAAGGGTGGCTACGACTGGGACACGGTATTGACAATTGGTGCACGTGTACTGTGCGCAGGGAAACCTGTGCGTCGCCTGCCAGTCCCCGTTTCAATGCTTTCTCTTGGTGCATTTGCGAATACGATTTCTGCTCGGGTATTTGGCTACGCGCCAATGCTAACTCCAGGAAAAATAAGGGAACTCATTCATCCTGACTGGGTATGCGACAATTTTGAGTTTTCGCGGCGTACCGGATGGCAGCCAGCGATAGGACTTGCGCAAGGTCTAGCGAGCATTTTTGACCAAAAACCAGCAGCATAACAAGGAAATTTATGGTGGAATACCAGCGCATCCTCTCCAATCTTTATGATGGTTTGGCTTTGTTTACAAAAGGGCGTATTGATGTGGACGAAAACACTGAGTTGGTCGGTGATTTGAATCTCGATTCGCTTCAGATCATGGAACTTTTACTGACCATCGAAGACCGCTTTGACATCTCCATTCCAGTGAGCATTCTGCCGGACGTGAAGACTGTTAGGGATCTAGCGATGCAAATTGAAAAAATTACTCAATCTGAATAATGGAAAATTAATGGGAATTTTTGACAAGTTTCAGGCCTTAGCAGCTAATCGGCGCGAACTCGAAACCTTGGGCATCGATCCTTTCGGTGTTCAAATTGAGCGCATCATTTCGCCAACCGAAGGACTCATTAACGGCCGACACACCATATTAGCGGGAACCAATAATTATCTTGGTCTGACCTTTGATCCCGAATGCATTGCCGCTGCGCGAACTGCACTCGAATTTGAGGGCACTGGCACAACCGGTTCTCGAATGGCCAATGGGAGCTACTCTGGACATCGCAAATTAGAGCAGGAGCTCGCTGCCTTTTATGAAAAGCGTGATGCCATTGTGTTTTCTACCGGGTACCAAGCCAATCTCGGCCTGTTGGCGGCGCTTGTTGGGCCCGGCGATGTGGTGCTGCTCGATGCAGATTGCCATGCCAGTATTTACGACGGTTGTCGTCTGGGCGGAGCCGAAACAATTCGATTTCGCCATAACAATGCACAAGATCTAGCCAAGCGCTTGCGTCGCCTTGGTGCGCGTGCCGCAGATGCATTGATCGTAGTGGAAGGCATTTACAGCATGCTTGGTGACCATGCTCCATTGCAGGAGATTGCTGCTGTCAAATGCGAGTTTGGCTGCTATCTGATGGTCGACGAGGCTCATTCGTTGGGGGTGCTAGGTGAACGAGGTCGCGGATTGGTCGAAGAGTTGGATGTCATGGCTGATGCGGACTTTATTATGGGAACCTTCAGCAAAAGTCTAGGCAGTGCCGGTGGCTTTTGCGTGAGTAATCTTGTCGAACTAGACCTGATTCGATACTCCAGTCGACCCTATATATTTACTGCATCGCCATCACCTGCAACGATTGCATCGACCCGCAGCGCGCTACGGAAGCTCGCCTCTGGTAGCCAGCTGCGCCAACGTCTGCATGACAATGCCAAGCATCTTCATGCGGGCTTGACGGCGCTGGGTTACACACTTGGTGCACCACCGAGCCCGGTTGTCGCTGTGGTGATTGAGGGCAGGATTGAGGCGCTGAAATTCTGGAAAGATCTGTTGCATCACGGTGTCTATAGCAACCTGATGCTGCCGCCAGTTACACCAAACGGCGTATCACTCATTCGCTGTAGCGTCAGCGCAGCTCATACCACAGCGCAAATTGATGCTGTTTGCGCTGCGTTTGCTGATCTGCGTTTGACAGTATGATAGATTGCTATCAGCGTTAAGGTTATTCGACACCGCTGTTCAGCTATCTGTGAGCACTGTTGGACTTAAGTTGGTAAAGCCGTAACCCAACAAGTAACACTCCTGCTTGATGAGGCGCAATCATGGAACCTCAATTGGTCAATAGTTACACACAAAACCTGAATGGTGTGGTGTGCAGTTCTATTATGACCATATATTGATCACCGGCTTCATTCCTGGGGCTGTAAGCGAATCTCAATAAGTTTTTGTTTCGTTTCAATCCGATGTCAGCATTCAACTCAGTTCTTGGGTTGGCCGCCAGCGCACAGACTCCAATGTACGAAATGCTATACAAAGGCAAATGGACTCGTTCACAGGTGTTAGACAACTTTTTTCGAAATTCCAGACATGTCCAGCTAAACGTTACACCCTTACACGCAAAATTCTAAAAGATTGAATGGGTACGATTATAGCTGCGAGCAACAAACTAAAAATAGTTCCTATGACAATCCCGCTCACCCCTAGATTCATATAGCGCACAAAATAAAAAGACAGTGGAATATTCATAATCATGCCAAAAATCAATGTATAGAGCTGTGGTTTGATTGCCTCGATACCATTAACGAACATTGTAAATATATTAAGCCACGCAGCGATCAATACATAGATCCCCATCACCAGCACTAATGAATCAGAAAATTCAATGTTTGGTCCAATCCAAAGAGCGACGATTGGCTTAGCAAGGAAAATCAATGCAGCGACCGCGAACCAAAAAACAACGAAAATTTTTATTTGCTTATTTAGCATGTTCTTAATCCACGCCATGTCATTCCGATGATAAGCATCAGCGTAAGCTGACCACAATGGAAAACAAATTAACCCATGGAGGAATGTAATTATTCCAAATAATTTAAAAACCACATCATATGCCGTAACTGATGCCGGGCCAATAAGCTGCGTGATCAATATTTTATCGGTTGTAAAAATGACGAGCATGGCAATCTGAATGATCAAAAATTGCGACCCCACACCGAGCAAAGTTCGAATGTGCTTTTTCTCTATGAAAAAATGAGGTTTCAGATCGTTATATGTACGAAAAAACCAACCGCTTAACAACAGATTCGCTAGTATCAAAGAAACACCATAAACCACCCCCAAAAGCGGCAATGAAGCATTCGTGGTGCGCGACAAAATCCAGATCAATACAAGCACCAATACATTGGAAATCATTTGTCTTAAAGCAAGCAATGAATTTTTCTGCACCGCATTAAGCAACGCGGTAATCAGTCCGATCCAAAAATTGAAAAGAATGAAGGACGCTGTTATCTGCATGGTGAGGCTCAAATCTTCTTCCGACAGCACATTTGTGTTGAATACGATCTGCCATGGAATAAAAAAAGAAACGGCCATCAGGATGATCCACAATCCCATGGCAAGCAGACCAATCAAAGTGTAACCAGATGCGATATAACTCGCCGCCTCCTCTCTTGCATTTTTGGCAAGAAATTCAGTAATCTTGTTGCGCAAACCATGGCCAACACCTAAATCAAAAAATACAATCCATGAAATGATGGAGAGCAGAGTTGACCATATCCCAAACTTCTCTTGGCCGAGATAATGAATCATCATCGGTACGGCAATATACGATGCAACAACAGCAACCGCTTTATAGACCACCGTTGATTTGATTTGGCGCAAATAATTATTCGAACGAACCTTGGCTATCTGTGTCATTTTTTAAAAGCCGCTATATAGTATTCACATACGTACATCATTTAATTTTCTTTTTATTTCTGGTTATCAAGGTCGAAATGTGCACTATATCGTCAACAATCCATCTATCCCGTGAAATGAATTGAGGTGCATTTTTCTGGATATCATCAAGCGACAAATTCCACCATTTCCATTTGAGCAGTTCCTGAATAACATCATCTTCAAAACGATATCGAATCAGTTTGGCCGGCACTCCTCCAACAATTGCATACGGTGGCACATCATTGGTTACGACAGCACCTGCTGCAATGACGGCGCCATCCCCAACACTTATTCCATCAAGTACAATTGCTCTGGCGCCAATCCAAACATCATTTCCGATTTGAGTTCGTTTCAACTCTTCAAAAATTGAATCGGTGCAAAAAGTCACCCCGCATTGCTTATATGGTGAGTAAAAAATAGGGTGTGAGGATATCCAATTCGTTGGATGCGAACCTAAACCGCCTATAATTACTTGAGGACCAATACTACAAAACGATCCAACATCAGTAAGCTTAATTGATCCTCCCGCTGCCATATATGTACAGATACCGAGAGATGAATTCAAAACTTTAGATTTTTTGTAAATTTTGTTATAGCCATGAAATTTTGAAGTTACGTCAATTTTGGCAGACCAGTGAGCCCAAAATCCAGTTAATTTGTTGGCCAATAAAAATCTGCGATAAATAATCCAGCTTATTCGACCCAACATTATTATGGCTCCAAAAATGGTTTCAAAGATTAGTGCGAAAAGTGTTGATAGGCACAGCCCGCGCATGAAGTCGCTCAAGTATGGATGCTCCCGCACACATGAATGCATCCGCACTGTAAAGCGGCATGACCCTCGCGCGCGCGGCTTTGCCCATGGCGGCAAGATTCTCCGGGTGACTCAAGGCTTCTTCCAGCGCATTCGCGAGCGCGCTGACGTCACCCGGCGGCAATAGCCAGCCGCTGCGCCCGTGTTCCAGTGTATAGGGAATTTGCCCCACCGCCGAGGCGATGACGGGCAGGCTTGCCTGCATCGCTTCATGCACGGCGATGCAGAAACCTTCCACGCGCGACGGT
>Ga0210052_1000438_pt1 | contig 32569 bp, 30 predicted proteins | sample CryGeymeta201508_FD_183976 | JGI IMG/M metagenome (GOLD analysis project Ga0210052, IMG submission 183976) | Groundwater microbial communities from Crystal Geyser aquifers in Utah, USA - Crystal Geyser metaG 2015-08 (SPAdes) (version 2) | ecosystem: Environmental > Aquatic > Deep subsurface >...
TGATCAGCGAATTGAGTACCGACAGCATCGCATCGCAAAGCCAGTCGCTGATCATTGCCGAAAAAATTCGCGTCAGTCTGGAACAACCCTACGTGTTGCTCGGCCACGAACAACCGGGTGCGGCCGTACGCATCGAACACCATTGCACCGCCAGCATTGGCGTGGTGGTGTTCAAAGGCCAGACTAAAAGTCAGGACGCAGTGCTTGAGCAGGCCGACCAAGCCATGTACCAGGCCAAGGCCGCCGGGCGCAACATGGTGCGGTTGTATGAACCACCGGCGTTAGCAAACGCCTGACCACACCACAGTTGAGCGCGCTTGCCTACCTGCGCCACGAGTTGTTGGGCTGGCGGTCGAAGCGGTTGCGAACTCCATCACCGTCGCGGTCACGGTCGTGCCGGTTCACAATGCCGTCGCGGTCAAAGTCGCCATAGGAGCCATAGGGGCCACGGCGTTGCCAGCGCTGTCCATGCCAGCCGTGCTGGTTGTTGTGGCGCTGGTAGTAGACCGGTGCAGGGGCGGCGTAGTAAACGGGCGCAGGCACGTAGTATGGCCGGGGTTGCACAAACATGGGCACCGACTGCACGTACAAGCCGGGCACCTGAACGCCAATCGAGAAATACACATCGCTGCGGGCGTGCGCAGTCGCAGACGCGGCAACAGCACCGATCGCCAGCGCAACGCCGACAAGCCAGCGGGGGGAAACAATGGTCTTCATGAAAAACTCCTTGAGTTGGTGTGCGTTGCATCTTGCGCGCCCCTGCATGAACGCAAGCTGAACCAATTCAAGAAAATCGACTGCCAACGCGGCAATCCATGCGCTCGAAAGTCGTGGACTGCTTCACTGCTTTCGCAGCGACGATGTCATCGCAGGTTGACAAGCGGCTTGAGCGGCGTACCAAATTGCTCGCGCAACGGCGTATGGCCCAGCGGTGGAAACGAGAACGCGGCCTCGGGCACCTTGCGCTCAGGAATGTGGTCAAGCAGGTGGCGGATCAGGGTGAGGCGGCCCAGCCGCTGGTCGTTGAAGTCGACCAACACCCACGGGGTCTTGGGTTTGTGCGTGGCCTGGAGCATGGCATCGCGCGCCAGGCCGTACTGGGCGTATTTTTCACGTGCTTGCAGGTCGATCGGGCTGAGCTTCCAGCGCTTGAGCGGATCAGCCAGGCGTTCGGCAAAGCGCTCTTCCTGCTTGTCCTGGTCCACCGTCAGCCAGTACTTAAAAAGCAGGATGCCATCGTCCACCAGCAGTTCTTCAAACACCGGGGCCTGTTTGAGGAACGCCTGCGTTTGCTCTGGGGTGCAAAACCCCATGACGGCTTCGACCCCGGCGCGGTTGTACCAGCTGCGGTCAAACAGCACGATCTCACCGGCTGCGGGCAGATGCGGCACATGGCGCTGAAAGTACCACTGTGTGGCCTCCCGCTCGCTGGGTTTGGCCAGCGCAACAGTGCGGCACTGACGCGGATTGAGTGTTTCACTGATGGCCGAGATCACCCCACCCTTGCCGGCCGTGTCGCGCCCTTCAATAACCACCAACAAGCGCTTGCCGGTGTGTTGCAGCCAACGCGCCACGTCATTCAACTCGTGCTGCAATGGCGTCAGAAGATCGTAGTAGGCGCTTTTGCCCAGCTTGTCGGATTTGTCTGGCTTGCCGGATTTATCAGACTTGCCGGACTTTTCATTTTTGGATTTTTCCATTGGCAAATACTACCATCCGTGCAGCGCCTGGCTTTACCCCAACCACCCCACCAGCGTCATCACCAGCGTGATGCTGGCCAAGCCCAGCACGGTCGACACGGCCATGCTGGCGGTCACCAGGTCTTGCGCCACCTCGTAGCGCTGGGCAAACAAAAACACGTTGGCACCCATGGGCAGCGCAGCGGCGACGATCATCACAGTCAAATGCAGGCCTGACAGGCCCAAGCCCAACCCCAACGCCGCCACCAGCGCAGGCAGCGCCAGGTTTTTCAGCACGCTGATGCCTAAAGCGCTCCTTAAATGCTCGCCAATTTGCACCTGCGTCAGCGTCACGCCCACCAGCACCAGCGCCACCGGGCCAAAGGCGTTGCCCAGCAGGTGCAGTGGCTTGTCCACCACCGCGGGCAGCACCAATCCGGTTTGGGCAAACAACAATCCCAAAATGATGGGCAGCGGCACCGGGTGGATGATGCCGCCCTTGATGGCCAAGAGCACTGTCATCGCCATGTGGCGCTCGCCACCGATGCCGGCCAACTGATCCTCACGGGCGCTCACCATCTCCAGCACAATGGTGGCCAGGGTCAACAAAATAAGCGCGTGCACGGAAATCAGGGTAAAAAGCGTCACCAACCCCACCTGCCCGTAGGCCAGACCAATCAGCGGAATGCCGATCATGACGGTGTTGCTGAAGGTGCAGGCCAGCGCCAAAACCGCCGCACGCCGACTCAAGCCCTTGTAGAGCAAGACGCTGCCAAACAGCAGCAGCGCCGCCACAAAGTACATCGCCACCGGTTTGAAGTTAAGTTGCTCGACATGCACCGTGCTCATGGTGCGAAACAGCAGCGCCGGTGTGAGCACCATGAACACCAGGTTTGACAAGTCTTTTGAGGCTTCAGCCCTTATAAAACCTGCGCGACCAGCTACAACTCCAATAGCAATGAGTAGAACAACTGGCAGCAAAGCCGAAAAAACGGGACTGTTCACAGCAGGGCCCAGAATGACGATATGGAAATATTCGCTGGAAAACAGACAAGCCACCCCGACAGTACGTCTGGGTGGCGCGTAAACCGGAAGGTGTCCCCGTGCGACGGGGTGAGCGACTAATCCTTGGTGTTGGCAGCGGACTCGTCCATCTTTTTGCGCAGCACCACGTAGGCACCGATGGACACAACCACGATAGCTGCAATGACGACAAAACTCATCATGCCATAGTCAGTGGAAAAGAGGTCTTGAATGGCTTTCATGGTAGAGGTTCCGCTAAAGATTAAAGAAGATTAAGGATATCGTGCAACTTTGCATCAGGTGTCGAACTATAAATCTGACAAATATCAATAAACGATGAAGTTCAAGAGGTCTTATCGGCAGTATTGGGCGACGCCGCTTGCATCACCGCCGCAGTGGCGCAATCGGCACACACACCGCGCACCGCCAAATCCAGACTCAAGCCCTGGTAACCCAAGGCTTTAAGGGCTTGCAGCGCGCTTTGTGCGGCCACTTCCAAATCGAGCGCATTGGCTTGCAGCGGGCCCAGCAGCGGGCTGTCGCGGTGGCAGCTTTGGCATTCAAAGTGCGGCAAGGCGTGCACGCTGGCGGGCATGGCCTGGTAGCGGCGCACGCGCTGGGCATCCACGCGGCACAGCAGCAGGCCCACTTGGGTCAGCCGGTCGATCAGGCGGTAGAGCGTGACCCGATCCAGCGCCACGCTGCCTGTGCCCTCTCCTTTTGTTCCCTCACCTTTTGTTCCCACTCCTTTTGTTGAACTCGATGCTGCATATCCATCAGAGGTGCGCGTGTTTGGGTTTGCAGCATCAGAATCCGCATCGGACGCACCGCCCACGCTTTGCAGCGCCGTTTGCAACTGCGCATGGGTGTAGCTGGTGTCGGGGTGCGCCAGCAGCCAGCCCAACACCCGCCGTGCCGCCGCCGTGCGGCGCAGGCCGTGGGCCGACAGCAGCACGTCGATGGGGTCTGGTTCATTGGCGGTCAGAGGTTTGGGCATGGTGGGCGCGGGTTCGTCAACGTTGGAAAATATTTTATTGCAATTGAGTTGCGTTAAACTTTAACGCAATCCAGTTGCAGTAAACTATATCGCAATTCAGTTGCACTAAGCTCGCAAGCCTATTTTTCCTGCCACCCATGTCCACCGAATCGCATCCACACACCCACGCCAACGGCCAGTCACATGACCACGGCCTGACGCAGCCAGCGCCGCACCGCCATTTGGGGCACGTCGAAGACAAGTCCGCGTCAAAACGCTTACCCAAGCCCACCCGCAGCGTGCTCGCCTGGCCCGCCTGGCTGCGTGTGCTGGCCGTGCTGCCGTTGGTGCTGGCGCTTTGGCTGGCCGTGCTGTGGGCGAATGAAGGAGCGGGTCTGTGGTGACCATCGACAACCTGACGGTGAGCTACCGCCAGCACCCGGCTCTGCACCACATCAGCGGCCAGTTTGTGGCGGGCGCGCTCACCGCGGTGATTGGGCCCAACGGCTCGGGCAAAAGCACGCTGCTCAAAAGCATCATGGGGTTGCTCAAACCGTCGGGCGGCAGCGTGCGCACCACCACGCCACGCAGCCGCATCGCCTACCTGCCGCAGGCCACCGAGATCGACCGCAGTTTTCCGCTGCAGGTGCGCGACTGCGTGCTGCTGGGCTGCTGGAGTGCGGTGGGTGCTTTTGGCGGTATCAGCCGCGAGCTGCTGGCGCGCGCCGATGCCGCTATCAAAACCGTGGGACTGGAAGGCTTTGAGGCGCGCGCGGTGGGGTCGCTGTCCAGCGGGCAGTTTCAGCGCGTGCTGTTTGCCCGGCTGCTGATGCAAGACGCCGAGCTGATTTTGCTGGACGAGCCCTTCAACGCCATGGATTCGCGCACCACCGCCGCGCTGCTGGACCTGATTCACCAATGGCAAGCCGAAGGCCGCACCGTGATTGCCGTGCTGCACGACGACGCGCAAGTGCGCGCGCACTTTGACCAGACCGTGCTGCTGGCGCGCGAGCTGGTGGCCTGGGGTCCCACCGCACAGGTGCTAACCGAGCCAAATTTGCAGCGCGCCCGTGCCCTGGCCGAAGCCTGGGACGATGAGGCCGAGATTTGCCACAGCGACGAGTCCAACGCCGCCGCTGAGTCAAGCCACAAAACTCCAGCCGTGGCTGCCCTGCAAACAGGGCCTGCGCACACAACACCCATTCAGCGCAACGTGGGTGCTACCCATTTAGGCGAGCGCCATGTGCCACAGGAGCAAGCCAAATGAGCACCAGCTGGCAGGCTGTTTGGGACTTGATCATTAGCCCGTTTGCCGAATTTGCCTTCATGCGTCGCGCCTTGGTGGCCACGCTGGCGCTGGCCATCAGCGCCGCGCCGCTGGGTGTGTTTTTGACGCTGCGACGCATGAGTTTGCTCGGCGATGCCTTGAGCCACGCGGTGTTGCCCGGCGTGGCAGTGGGCTTCATGCTGGCGGGCTTGTCGCTGCCTGCCATGGCGCTGGGCGGTGTGGCGGCAGGCCTGCTGGTGGCAGCGGTGGCGGGGGTCATCAGCCGCGCCACCACGCTCAAGGAAGATGCCAGCTTGGCCGCCATGTATTTGCTGGCCTTGGCCGTGGGTGTGACGCTGATCTCGCGCCAGGGCAGCCAGCTGGACTTGCTGCACATCTTGTTTGGCAGCGCGCTGGGCGTAGATGCGCCAGGCTTGCTGCTGGTGGCGGGGGTGGCCAGCGTCAGCGTCATCTTGCTGGCCGCGCTGTACCGCGGCTTGGTGCTAGAAACCATCGATCCGGTGTTTCTGGCCGCCGCTGCCGGGCGCAGCTGGAACCGTGGCTGGGTCTGGCAGCAGGTGTTTTTGATGCTGGTGGTGGTGAACCTGGTCGCCGGCTTTCAAACCCTGGGCACGCTGATGGCAGTGGGCTTGATGATGCTGCCTGCCGTATCGGCCCGGTTGTGGCATGACAGCCTGGCCGCGCAACTGCTCAACGCCAGCGCGCAAGCCGCCGTGGCCGGGGTGGCCGGGCTGCTGCTGTCGTACCACCTCGACACGCCCAGCGGTCCAACCATCATTGGCTGCGCCGGCGTGTTGTACCTGGCATCACTGCTGGTGTCGCCCGGCGGCTGGTTGCCGCACATTTTGAAACGCCCGCACCGGGTGGGTTGATGTGAAACACCACTTAGTCTCTAACAAGTTCAGTCTTCACATTTCCTGCGAAGAATTCTGATGTGTCAAAATGAATCCGGCGATTATTTCGCCATGGGCAAAATGCCTTTAAACCCAATGGGTTACAAACTTTCTCTTGGTCAACCCAAGAACATTTGCGGGGACGTAAATCGGCTGAACGTCCAAAAATCTTGCGCACGACCGAGGTTTTGTGTTGCCTTTTTGGTTCCGGCTTGTCCGGCTTAGGGCTCGCAAAGCAATAACTTGTACTTTTGCCTAGCCATCTTTGGGCGCATTGTGTCGTTACAAATCGCTTGTTTAGCAGAGCTAAACGGCGCGCTTTGCGCCTAGCACTGCATCCCAAATCTGGCCGTCGAAATGTCCAAGTTATTGCTTTACGAGCCCTTAAAGCCGATGAAGCTGCTAGGCTGTAGGGTCGACTTCAGTCGACCATGGCGGACTGAAGTCCGCCCTACAAGGCGGTTCATTTGTTCGTATCCCGAGGTGACTTTGGCCTGTCTTTATTACCAAAAACCAATTCATGAAACGTATCACACTTGAATTTTTTGCGCTCTCTGCCCTGGCTGCCAGTGGTCTGTTTTTGACCCAGGCCAACGCTGCCGAGCCTTTGAGCGTAGTGGCCTCGTTCAGCATTCTGGGCGACCTGGTGCAGGTGGTGGGCGGCGAGCGGGTCAAGGTCACCACGCTGGCTGGACCCGATGCCGATGCGCACGAATTCAGCCCCAGCCCGGCGCACGCCCGGTCGGTGCTGGGTGCCAAATTGTTTGTGGTGAACGGCCTGAGTTTTGAGCCCTGGGCGCAAAAACTGGCCAAGTCTGCCGGTTACAAGGGCGAAACGGTGGTGGCCTCCAAGGGTGTGAAACCACGCCAAATGGCCGCTGAGGCGGAACACAACCATGCCGAGACCGACCCGCACGCCTGGCAAAACCCTTTGAGTGTGGTGCAGTACGTGGGCAACATCGCCGCCGGTCTGGCCAAGGCCGACCCCAGTGGCGCAGCCATCTACCAGGCCAACGCGCAGGCCTACGCCCAACAGCTCAAAGACTTTGACGCCCAGGCCAAGGCGCAGTTTGACGCCATTGCGCCGGCCAAGCTCAAGGTCATCACTTCGCACGACGCGTTTGGCTACCTGGCCGCACGCTACAGCATCACCATGCTGGCTCCCGAAGGCGTGAACACCGACAGCGAACCCAGCGCCAAACATGTGGCGCAGCTGATTCGCCAGATCAAGCGCGAAAAGATCAAGGCCGTGTTTGTGGAAGCCATGAGCAGCCCGAAGTTGATCGCGCAACTCAGCAAGGACGCCGGGGTGAGCGTGGGTGCCACGCTGTACTCAGATGCCTTGTCAAAGGCCAGCGGCCCGGCACCCACTTACATGAAGATGATGCGCCACAACCTGACGCAACTGGTGGCTGGGATGCAGCAAAACTGAGTTTTATTGCTATATATAAAATAGCTAATAGCCCTTGTATTATAAGGGCTAGAGGCCAAAAACATCAGCAACTATTGAAACATGGACTCCAGCCCTTCGGTCAACTCAGCCAGTGGCGGCATCAGGCTTGATTCATCCTGCGGCAAGTGGTTGGCCAGCGCCCCCGTCCAGCCCGAGTCCAGATGCAAACGTTGCCCCACCGCCACCGGATAAGTGCTTGCCTGTAGCTCAGGGCTCAGGTTCAGCACCTCAGCGCGGGCCCGCCAAGCGCCCATGTGCACCCAGGCAGCGGCTTCTGAAAACTCAGCTGCGGCCAAAGGATCAGCCACGTGGCGCAAAGCCTCAGTCAAGGCGGGCGGAAAATTCCACACCCGCGCCAGTTCAGCCGACACCTGGGCGTAATTAAAACCAAAGGTCTCCACTTCAAGCTGGGCACGCCCCGCATCCAGCACACCCAATTGCTTGTCCAGCGGGGTCATGGCTTGCGGCATCACCGCGTGCATTTGCAATTGTCCAATGCCGTGCATCAGGCCGACGGTAAACACCATATCTGAATTGAAGTCCCCCCGGTGTGCCAACCAGCGCGCCGAACAGGCGGTGAAGAGGTTGTAGCGCCAGAATTGCGGCAGGTCGATGCCCTTGATGTGTTTGAACGCGCCCGCCACGCTGTTGCCCAGCACCAGGTTGCGTACCATCACAAAGCCCAGCATCTGCAACGCGGCATCCACTGTGCCGATGCTGCGCGACACATGAAAATAAGCCGAGTTGGCTAGCCGCAGCAGCTTGGCGCTGAAGGCCGGGTCGGCAGCCAGCTGGGCCGCAATGTCGGTGACGGACACCTCGTCGGAACTGAAGCTGGCAATGAGTTGCTGGCCCACTTTGGGAATGGTGGGCAATTTACCGGGTTGGTCGATCAGGCTTTGGAGTTCCATGGCAGCGCTTTGCAAAATAAAATCCGGCTGATTATGGCAGTGAGGTTCACCGCGTCAGCGCGGTCTATCATCCACAGGCCATTACATCCTTCACCGCAGGTTGAACCCATGACACTTAAAACCAAAACAAACTCCACCTCAAGCTCAAGTCGCCACGCTGCCAACCCAACCTCTGGGGCGAGTGACGACTACTTTAGCGATGCCATCCAGCGCACGTTTTTGTTTCTAGACACGATGCTTGACCGGGGCAACAACTACCTGGAACATCTGAACCAAGGCACGCCGGCGCTGCTCAATTTTGAACATGAAGTGGTGCTGGACGGCCACGATCTGTCCGAGCCCTGCAACTACGCCCTGCTGCGCCTGATTCCCCCGGCGCACCTGCCGATCAACCCGATGGCGCGCCCGGTGATGGTGGTCGACCCACGGGCTGGCCACGGCCCGGGCATTGGTGGCTTCAAGCAGGATTCTGAAGTCGGCATGGCTATGCGTGCCGGACATGCGGTGTACTTTGTCACCTTCCGCCCCGAGCCCGAAGAAGGCCAAACCCTGCTGACGGTGATGCACGCCGAGGCCAAGTTTCTTGAGGCGGTGATCGCGCGCCACCCCCAGTGCCAAGCCAAACCGGTGGTAATTGGCAACTGCCAGGCCGGCTGGGCCATGATGGCGCTTAACGCCACGCGCCCCGAGCTGTTTGGCCCCTTGATGATCATGGGCGCACCGGTGTCGTACTGGGCCGGCAGCTCCAAGCTCAACCCGATGCGCTACGCCGGTGCGTCGCTGGGGGGCTCGTGGTTGGCCAGCCTGACCAGTGACCTGGGTGCAGACCGCTTTGACGGCGTGCACCTGGTGGAGAATTTTGAAAAACTCAACCCGGCCAACACCTGGTGGAACAAGTACTACAACCTGTGGAGCCAGGTGGACACCGAAGCCGAGCGCTTTCTGGAGTTTGAGCGCTGGTGGGGCGGCTATTTCCGCATGACCGGCGCAGAGATTGAGTCGATCGTCGAAAACCTGTTTGTTGGCAACCGGCTGGCCCGTGGCACCATGCTGGCCGGTGACCAGGCCATCAACCTGCGCCACATCACCGCACCGGTGGTGGTGTTTGCCAGCTGGGGCGACAACATCACACCGCCGCCGCAGGCGCTCAACTGGATCATTGACACCTGGGGCGACGAGCGCGCCATTGCCGCGGCCGGGCGCACCATCATTTACGTGCTGCATGAGAGCGTGGGACACCTGGGCATTTTTGTCGGTGGCGACGTGGCGCGCAAAGAGCACGACCAGTTGGTCACCTCGCTGGACGTGATCGAGAGCCTGCCACCGGGTCTGTATGAGATGAAGCTCAAGGACAAAGCCGGGCTGGATGCGCAGCGCTGGGATCAGTTGGAGCCCGGCGCCTACACGGTGCATTACGAACACCGCACCATGGCCGACATCGTGGCGCTGAACCCGGAAGGCCGTGACGAAGAAGCCATGTTTTCCAGCATCAGCAAGCTGTCAGAGCTCAACGCCAACCTGTACAAAACCTGGGTTCGCCCCTGGGTCAGGCTGATGGCAACACGCCAAATGGGCGATGCACTGGGCAAGCTCAATCCGATGCGCTTGCAGCGGCAACTTTTTTCTGACCACTTTGCGCTGGCTGGGTTCATCCGCGCCCAGGCCGAGCTGGCGCGCACGCAGCGCGTGCAAGTGGCCGACGATAACCCGCTGCGCCAGCTCGAGAAAACCATGGCTGAGCACATCAGCGCCAGCCTGAACCAGTACCGCGACCAGCGCGATGCACACACCGTGCAGTCCACCCGCCAGTTGTTCGGCCCACAGGGTCTGGGGGCGGTGTTCAAGCCGGACGTACCCGATGCCGAAATTGCCCACGCGCGGGCGCTGGAGGAACTGCAAGCGTTTCGTGAATCAGCCTTGGCGCACATCACCGAAGGCGGTTTTCCTGAGGCAGTGTGCCGCATTGTGCTGGCGGGGATGGTGTCGGTGGGGGCGTTTGAGCGACGCAGTTTGCGCTTGGCGCGGCTACTCGCCCAACTGCCTTCCAACAATCGCGCCAACGGCAAACCCGCTGACTGGATCGCCCTGCTAAAAATCCAGGCACGCATCACCGCCGTAGCCCCGGTGGAAGCCCTCAACGCGCTGGAGCAACTGTTGCCCGATCAAACCAGCCGCGAAACCGCCCTGGCAGTATCAGCCGCGGTGATGATGATTGAGCCGACGCTAGCCAACCCGCGCTCGGAGATCATTGAGTTTTTGATGGGCACGCTGGGAGCCGACCCAGACCGGGTGATCGGTCTGGCACGCCAGTTGACCGATGCGCTGGACGAACCGGCCAAGCCCGTGCACGTCAAATCAGTTGCCGCAAAAAAAGCAAAGCCGACCAGCAAGCAAACCACCCCCAAAGCTTGAAACATGTGCTGCTCGCGTAGGGCGGGTTACACCCCCCATGGCCGACTGAATTCGGCCCCACGAAAAGCAATTTGTAGTGACCAGAGTTTCCCGTTAACCGCTCAATCGCGCACCAGCCGTGCAAACGTTTTGCGGAACTTGGCCACTTTGGGTGCGGCCACAGCCATGCAGTAGCCCTGATGGGGGTGCTGCTCAAAATAATCCTGGTGCGCGTCTTCGGCCGACCAGTAATTGGTTTGCGGCAGCACTTCGGTCACGATGGGCTGTGTGTAGACACCGCTTTGCGTCAATTCGGCCAGCATGGCTTGTGCCACTTGCTGCTGCTCCTGGTTTTGAAAATAAATGCCACTGCGGTACTGCGTGCCGTGGTCGTGCCCCTGGGCATTGAGCGTGGTCGGGTCGTGGATCACAAAGAAAATTTGTAGCAGTTCCCGCGTGCTGATGATCTGCGGGTCATACACCAGCTTCACCACCTCGGCGTGACCGGTGTTGCCACTGCAAACCTGTTCATAGGTGGGGGATGAAGTGTGGCCATTGCTGTAGCCAGATTCCACATCCACCACGCCTTTGACGCGCACGTACACCGCCTCCGTGCACCAAAAACAACCACCACCAAGGGTCAGGGTTTGCAAAGAAGTGGACATATTGAAACTCCAAAATCTGGGAATAAAACGATCAATCTTTCATGCTATCGCCAAATGCACAAGCCTGATGCGCTCAGGTCTTTGCCCTAACGTCCATTTTCAACAAGGACACCCCAAAGCATGAAACATGCGTGCCCTGCGTAGGGCGGGTTTCAACCCGCCATGGCCGACTGAAGTCGGCTCTACAACACGCCATTCTTATAGGCTGTGGGCGTTGTTTCACGTTAATTTACCCCTGCCTGGTGCGGGTGTTGCAGCCTTTCAATTGACAATACAGCAGGCCAAAGTTATATTAATAACCCGTTAGTCATTAATTTAATGTCCTCTTCATCTCCCTTGTCCACCCCGCCAGCCGATGGCCCGGTGCGTCGAACGCGCCGTAAAGAAGCACGCCCCGGTGAGTTGCTGGCGGCTGCGCTGGATTTGTTTGTCGAAAAAGGTTTTGCCGCCACCCGGGTGGAAGAAGTGGCCCAGCGTGCCGGGGTCTCCAAGGGCACGCTGTTTTTGTATTTCCCCAGCAAAGAAGACCTTTTCAAAGCCGTGGTGCGGGAAAACATTTCTGGCCGTTTTGCCGAATGGAATGACGAGTTTGACCGCTTTGAAGGCAGCACCCAAGAAATGCTTCGTTATTGCTTGTTCAGCTGGTGGGATCGCATTGGTTCCACCAAAGCCAGCGGTATTCCCAAATTGATGATGAGCGAGGCGCAAAATTTTCCGACCCTGGCACAGTTTTACCAGCACGAAGTGATGCAACCAGGCAACAACCTGATTGAGCGCATTTTGCAGCGTGGCGTGGCTCGAGGTGAATTTCGCGCCATGAACCTGAAGTATGGTGTGATGTTGGTGTTAGCACCCATGATTTTCATGGTCATGTGGCAACATTCACTGGGCATCTGCTGCGGCAACCATGTGCAGCTAGACCCGCACCAATACCTGACAGCACAACTTGACATGCTGCTGCATGGTTTTTGTGCTGCTCCTTCCTCCGAAGCGATGGAGATCACCCCCGCATGAAACCCTGGATGAAGTGGGCTGCCGCTGGCCTGGTCGTGGCTCTGCTTGCAGCGGGCACTGCGCGCACGCTGTCAGCACGCAAAGCCCGACAAACTGCGCTGCAGGCCCAGCAGATCGCGCAAAAAACCGAAGTTGGCATCGAACTGGCTGCCAACGACCTGGTGCAACTCAAACCCGTTCGACTGTTACAAACTATCAGCCTGTCAGGTCCCATCACAGCCTTGCATACCGCCTGGGTCAAGGCGCGCGTTGCTGGCGAATTGCGCGGCCTGAGCGTACGCGAGGGCGACAGCTTGCAGGCCGGTCAGGTGCTGGCCCACATTGACCCGACCGAGTCCGATGCCCGGGTGCGTCAGGCGCGCCAGCAAGCCGCTGCTGCCAAAGCGCAGGTCGACATGGCGCAACGCAGTTTTGACAACAACCGCGCCCTGGTCTCGCAAGGGTTTATCAGCAATACCGCGCTGGAATCTTCCCAGGCCAGCTTGGCAGCGGCGCAGGCCAATTTTGCTGCTGCACAATCTGGCGCAGACTTGGCCACCAAAACTCTGGACGACACGGTGCTGCGCGCACCGATTGCAGGCCAAATTTCGCAGCGCCTGGTGCAACCTGGCGAACGCGTGGCGGTTGAAGCCCGTTTGGTTGAGATTGTTGACAACCGCCAGCTGGAGCTGCAAGCCAGCCTGAGTGCGGCGGACTCGCTGCAAGTCAAGGTGGGACAAACCGCGCAGTTGACGCTGGACGGCACAGCGCAACCCATCAGTGCCAAGGTGGTGCGCATCAACCCCTCTGCCACGGCAGGCAGCCGAGCCGTGTTGGTCTATTTATCACTTGCACCGGGTGCCAATGTGCGTCACGGTCTGTTTGCCCAGGGCAGCTTGCAAGTGGGCGAACTGACCACCCTGGCCTTGCCCCTGAGTGCGGTGCGCACCGACAAGCCACAACCCTACGTGCAAGTGGTCAACCACAACCAGGTGCAGCATGTGAACGTGTCCCTGGGCACGCGCGGTGAATCAGGTGGCACACCCATGGTGGCGGTCACCGGTGTACCCGAGGGCAGCTTGGTGATTGACGGCAACGTGGGCAGCCTGCGTGCAGGCACGCTGGTCAAAACCACCGCACCCGGTGCCGGAGCCCCATGAATGTGGTTCACCCGCGTTAGCCTGCACAACCCGGTATTAGCCACCATGCTCATGCTGGCTCTGGTGGTGTTGGGTCTGTTTTCCATGCAGCGCCTGCAGGTGGATCAGTTCCCCAATGTGGATTTTCCAGTGGTGGTGATCAGCACCGATTACCCCGGCGCCTCGCCCGAAATCATCGAGAGCGAAGTCACCAAAAAAATTGAAGAAGGGGTCAATTCAATTGCCGGCATCAACGCCCTGACTTCACGCTCCTATGAAAACCAGTCGGTGGTCATCATTGAATTTGGCCTGCACATCGATGGCCGTAAAGCCGCCGAAGATGTGCGCGAAAAAGTGGCTATTCTGCGCCCCACCTTGCGCGCCGAAGTCAAAGAACCCAAGGTGCTGCGCTTTGACCCCAGCAGCCGCGCCATCTGGTCGGTGGCGGTATTGCCCGATACCAGCGTCGGGCAGGCACTCAACGCGGTAGAACTCACCAACTGGGCCGAGCAGACGCTTAAAAAACGACTGGAAAACGTGCGCGGTGTCGGCTCGGTGGTGCTGGTGGGCGGCAACAAGCGCGAGATCAATATTTATCTGAATCCACAGGCGCTGGAGTCTTTTGGCCTCACGCCTGAGCAAGTGGCTACTGCGGTACGCAATGAAAACCAGGACTATCCGGTAGGCAGCATCCGCTCTGCCGTGCAAGACCGGGTGATCCAGATTGCAGCACGGGTGCAGCGCCCCGAAGACTTTGGCCGCATCATCATCACGCGCAAAAACGGTGCACCCGTGCGGGTAGACCAGGTGGCGCAGGTGAAAGATGGCGAGCAGGAAATTGAAAGCCTGGCGCTCTACAACGGCCAGCGCACGCTGCTGCTGAACGTGCAAAAGTCGCAAGACGAAAACACCATTGGCGTGGTCGACAACTTGAACAAAACGCTGGCCGAGATGCAAACCCAACTGCCACCGGGCATCAAGCTGCAGTCCATCACCGACGGCTCGCGGCAAATCCGGGTGTCGGTGGCCAACGTGCGGCAAACGCTGATTGAAGGTGCACTGCTCACCATATTGATCGTGTTTTTGTTTTTGAACTCGTGGCGCTCCACGGTGATCACCGGCCTGACGCTGCCGATTGCCCTGATTGGCACGTTTTTCTTCATGAACCTGCTGGGCTTCACCATCAACCTGATCACCATGATGGCGCTCAGCCTGTGCGTGGGGCTGCTGATTGACGATGCCATTGTGGTGCGCGAAAACATCGTGCGCCACGTGCAGCTGGGCAGCAATGCGTTTGAGGCCGCCATGGAAGGCACGCGAGAAATTGGCCTGGCGGTATTTGCCACCACGCTGTCGATCGTGGCGGTGTTTTTGCCGATTGGTTTCATGGGCGGCATCATTGGCAAGTTTTTCCACGAATTTGGCCTGACGATTGTGGCAGCGGTGCTGATCTCGATGTTTGTCAGCTTCACCCTTGACCCAATGTTGTCCAGCCTCTGGCACGACCCCAGCATTGAAGCCCACGGCCAGCACCATGCGCCACGCAACTGGTACGACAAAACCATTGGCCGCATCACCCGGCTGTTTGACGTGGGCACCGACTGGCTGGCCGATGTTTACCAGGGCATTCTGCGCTGGGCGCTGAACCACAAACTTAGCACCGTGGCATTGGCGCTGGTGATTTTTGTCAGCTCTTTGGCGCTGGTGCCGCTGCTGGGCACCGAGTTTGTGCCCAAGTCAGATTTTTCAGAGACCAACCTCACCTTTAATACGCCGGTGGGCTCGTCCCTGGAAGTGACCGAAGCCCGGGCGCGTCAGGTGGAGGGTATTTTGCGTTCCTTCCCCGAGGTCAACTACACCCTGACCACCATCAACACCGGCAACGCCCAGGGCAAAATTTACGCCAGCATCTACATCCGGCTGGTGGATCGCCACCTGCGCACACGCAATGTGGATGCCATGTCCACCGTGCTGCGCCAGCGCCTGCGCGAGGTGCCGGGCATCAGCGTCACCCACGTCGGCTTGCTGGATCCGGTGGGTGGACAAAAGCAGATTTTGTTTTCGATTCAAGGCGCAGACATGGGTGAACTGTCACGCCTGAACGCGCTGGCTCTGGACAAAATTCGCCAGATTCCGGGGCTGGTGGACATGGACTCCACCCTCAAGCCGAACAAGCCCACGCTGGACGTGCAGGTGCGCCGCGACCTGGCCTCTGACCTGGGCCTGAGCGTGGCGCAAATCGGCACCAGCCTGCGCACCCTGGTGGCGGGCCAAACCGTGGGCAACTGGCGCGCCCCAGATGACCAAACCTACGACGTGAATGTGCGCCTGTCGCCCCAGTCACGCCAGCTAGCGCAAGACCTGGCCGCCCTGCCCTTTACCGTGGGTCAGCAAGCCGATGGCAGCGCCCGCGTGGTGCGACTCGATCAAGTGGCCAACATAGTGGAATCAAGCGGCAGCAACCAGATCAACCGGCGCGACCTGACGCGTGAGGTGGCCATCACCGGCAACGTCTCGGGCCGCTCGGCAGGCGAAGTATCAGCCGACATCAAAATAGCCATGGACAGCATCGCCATGCCACCGGGTTACAGCTACAAATTCAGCGGCTCGGTCAAAGACATGGCCGAAGCCTTTGGCTATGCGCTCTCAGCCCTGGTGATGGCGGTGATCTTCATTTACATGGTGCTGGCCAGCCAGTTCAAGAGCTTCTTCCAGCCCCTGGCGCTGATGACCGCGCTGCCGCTAACGCTGATTGGCGTGGTGCTGGCGCTGATGCTGTTCAACTCCACGTTGTCCATGTTTTCGGTGATTGGCGTGGTGATGCTGATGGGCCTGGTGACCAAGAACGCGATTTTGCTGGTGGACTTTGCCATTCGCGCCCGCGCCAGCGGTACGAGTCGCCATGACGCGCTGATGATGGCGGCGCGTGTGCGTTTGCGCCCGATTTTGATGACCACGCTGGCCATGATTTTCGGCATGGTGCCGCTGGCGTTCGCTCTATCTGAAGGTGCCGAGATGCGCGCGCCCATGGGCCAGGCGGTGATTGGCGGTGTCATCACCTCGTCACTGCTCACCCTGGTGGTGGTGCCGGTGGTGTACTGCTACATGGATGATCTGGCGCAATGGTTGGCTAAATTTTGGCGCAAACCGACCCCATCCCTTGCACAAAAAAGGGCCATTGACGACCCCGCCAGCTAAAATTAAAAGATTCCGTTAACATACCCCCTGGAGTACCAAATGAACTTGCAAAACGTGGAACAAGCCCGCTTCAACATGATCGAGCAACAGATCCGTCCCTGGGACGTGTCAGACACCGCTGTGCTGGCGCTCCTGTCCACGGTTAAGCGCGAAGACTTTGTTCCCTTGGCACAAAAAGCCCTGGCCTTCACCGACATGGCCATTCCTTTGCCCGGCGGCCAAGCCATGCTCCCCCCCCGCGTGCAAGCCAGATTGGTGCAGGATGCAGCTATCCAGGCCACCGACAAGGTGCTTGAAATTGGCACCGGCTCGGGCTTCATGGCGGCTTTGATGTCGCGCCAGGCGCAACGCGTGATCGCGCTTGAAATCAACCCCGAAATTGCCGACATGGCGCGCGCCAACCTGCAGCGCGCAGGCATCCACAACGCTGAAGTGCGCCTGGCCGACGCGGCTAAAGGCACACCGGCTGATGCACCTTTTGACGTGATCGTGCTCGGCGGCTCGGTGGCAGAAGTGCCCCAGTCTTTGCTGAACCTGCTCAAAGTGGGTGGTCGACTGGTGGGCATCGTGGGCAGCGAGCCCATCATGCACGCTCAGGTCATCACCCGCACCAGCGACACCAATTTCACATCGGTTGACAAGTGGGACGACAACGCCCCGCGCCTGGTCAACTTTCCGCAACCCAGCCCATTCAAATTCTGAACATGGTTCAACACATCCACCCCCTGCAACTTAAAGACTGGCTGGAGGCCGTGCGCGGCCACGGCAACCCGGTGGTACTGGATGTGCGTGAACCCTCTGAGCTGGCTATTGCCCGCATCAAGGCCGATGGCTTTGAGCTCATCACCATGCCCATGGGCGTGATCCCGCCACGGTTGTCCGAGCTGGACCCCGATCAGCCTGTGGCCTGCCTTTGCCACCACGGTGCACGCAGCATGCAGGTTGCCAATTTTCTGAAAGCGCGCGGTTTCAGCCATGTGGCCAACGTGACCGGTGGCATCAACGCCTGGTCTGCTCAAGTTGACCCCAGCGTGCCACGTTACTGAACCCACGCTTTGCACCGATTTTTTGGCAACTTAACCTCCCGCACACCATGATGAACTTGCGCGCCCTTCCCCTTGTTCTGGCTCTCACTACCGCATTTACGATCCCCGCTCAAGCCCAAAGTCTGGTCGACTTTTACGATGCAGCTCGCAGCTTTGATGCCACCTACCAGTCGGCCAAATCACTGTATGAAGCCAACCTATTCAAGGCCGAGCAGGCCAAAGCCGGGCTTTTCCCGTTGGTTAACTTAGGTTTGGGTGTGAATCGCAGCAGCAGCAATGCTGCCACTTTTGGCCTCACAAGCAGTTCCACCAACACGCAAAATGCAACCCTCAGCGCCAGACAGCCTTTGTACCGACCGGTCAACGTCGTTATCGCCGCACAAGGCAAAAAGTCAGCTGAGATTGCGCAGCTTCAGTTTCAAGCCGCCGACCAGGACTTGATCGTGCGTGTTGCTCAAGCCTATTTTGATGTGCTGTCCTCGGCCGACAGTTTGACCTTTGTGAGAGCACAAAAAGATGCCATTTCCGAACAACTGGCCGCTGCCAAACGCAACTTTGAAGTTGGCACCGCCACCATCACTGATACCCGCGAGGCACAAGCTCGCTTTGATCTGGTGCTGGCACAGGAAATTGCTGCAGAAAATGATTTACGTATCAAAAAGATTGCGCTTGAACTACTCACTGGCAAAACAAATATTGAACCAAAACGGCTTGAAGCTCTTGTAACCATTCAACAAATAGTTCCTGATAATCCAGCACTTTGGGTCGCTCAGGCAGAGTCTATTCATCCCAGCATCAACCAGGCCAAACTGGGCTTGGATGTGGCGCAACTTGAAACCCGTAAAGCCCAAGCTGACCACAAACCAACGCTGGATTTGACCGGCAGCTACAGCGTCACCCAATACGATGGCTCAAGCAATCCGGCACTAAACAACCGAACCAATGCAGCTGCCGTGGGATTGAGTTTCAACCTGCCCCTGTTTGCCGGTTTTGCCACACAAAACCGCATTAAAGAAACACTTGCCCTGGAAGACAAAGCACGCAGCGATCTGGAAAGTGCACAACGTGGCGTGGCACAAGCGACCCGCACCGCCTTTTTTGGTGTGCAATCCGGTCAAGGCCAAGTCAAGGCACTTGAAGCCGCAGAAGCGTCCAGCCAAAGCGCACTGGATGCCACCAAACTAGGCTACCAAGTCGGCGTACGCATCAACATTGATGTGCTCAACGCCCAGACAACCTTGTTTGAAACCAAAGCCAAACTATCCAAGGCGCGTTACGACGTGCTATTGGGGGGATTGAAACTGCGCCAAGCCAATGGCTCACTCAATGCTGAAGATCTTGTCGCCGTGAATGTCTTGCTAACCAGATAAGCAAACAATTGATAGTGGTGCGTTGGCCAGTCCAAACTTTTGGTCTTGGCTGAGACTGGGCTGGCTCACACCCACTGCTTGAACACCCTGGCAACTGGGCGTTCTGTTTGGGCGTGTAAAACTCACCGTCTCATATTGCAGCTTTTTATCGCCATCCCACAAACTCAGATATTGATGCTCTCCAAGCGTCGACAAGTTTGACATGCGCTTGCGCCACTACGGGCTGCCACACAAACTTTGAAACGGATAGCGGATAGAAAACTCAAGCGCATGAGGTTAAATAACACAACGCAAAGAAGCCCTCGATCCGCATGGAAACCCTCGAATTGCATGCCACTCACCTGCCCTAGCTGGTCTCAGCAAGCAAAAGCTCTGTCCAGAAACCCGATAGCCGACGTGCTGCGATGCTGCGCATCTGCCCGCCGCAAATTGGGCACAGCAGCGGGGAAACCTCGTAGATGCGGGCTATCAACACTGCCCACAGGTAGTGGGAAGGTGAGCGCTTCGGCGGCACACCCTGGATTGGCGAACTCTCACCCACGACGGCTTGCGCAGGCTGGACGGGCAATGGCAACGCTTGCGCCGGTGCGTGCGTGGCGGTGGCATCAGTGCGGCAATGCGGTCGATCAACTCCAGCAGTGTGAGGTGCAGTTCGTCTACCTTCGCACCTGGCTTGTCACTGGTGGGCGCGCTGCGTTGCTTGGCACAGCGGTACACCAGAGCAGCCCCCTTCTTTGCTAAGGCGATCCATGGCAAAGGGTGGGCGGGCGCAGTAGCGAAGTTGCGCAGTAGCGAAGTTGCGCAGCAGCGCAGCAGCCGCTTCAGTGCAGCGCGGTCGTGCGCCTCTATGCACACACCCGCATCGACCGAGAATCCGCTGTGCTGGTAGGCCAACATCTCTTTGGCCAGGAAACTCTCCAGCAGCCCACGCCCCACGAAGGCGCGCCATCACGGCCGCTCCGTCCACCCTGAGCACCGGCACTTGCACACCAAAGGCGGGTGCATGGCTTGCCTGGTGCGCAGCTTCGGCGGCGGCAACCAACAATTTGCTGGGCATGCAACCGATGCGGGCGCAGGTGATGCCATGCCTTCGGTAAATTCACCATTGCCATCAGGTATGAAGTCAATGTTTTCCGCGTGCTGTGGCGCCTGCCATGTCTGCATCACAAACGGATCATTCACTGCAAGGCAAATGAGGCTGTCGATGCCATTCGCCTTGAACACACCGGCGAGCTCATTAAAACGCGGCAAGTGCATGCTGGAGCAGGTGGGTTTGAAAGCAACCGGCAGCGCAAACAGCACCACCGTTTTGCCTTTGAACAAAGTGTTGCTGTCGACCTTTTGCCATGCCCCATCGCCCCGGATCGGGAACGTGACCTACAGGACTTTGTGACCTTCGCGTGATTTCAGCATGGGTTTCATTGCGTTTGTGTGGTGCGTGTGGCGTGAGCGTTGCCTGGAGATTTTTAGCGGCGCTTGATGGCATCCTTGACGGAGTCTTTAGCGTCTTCAACGACTTCCTTGGCGTCGCCAAGCCGTTTTTCTGCTTTGCCCGTCACTTGTTTGTGGATGCCTTTGGCCGCTTGATCTTTGTTACCAACAAGCTTCCCAGCTTCTTCCTGGACTTTGCCGACAAGGTCTTTCACAGTGCCGTTGACTTGATTTTTGTTCATGATGGCTTTCCTTTGATGTTGAGCGATTGGTTTCGAAAGTGAGTCAGTGGATGACTCAGGCTCGAATCCTATGGCGTCAGCGTCACTTCCTCTGTGTGATTGCGCACAGAGGACTGTGGCCAAATCTCAGTTGGCGATGGCTGGCAGCTGCAACACAAACTCTGCCCCGCCCTCGGCGTGGTTGATGGCGCTGAGTGTGCCGCCATGGCGCTCCACAATGCCGTAGCTGATGGACAGACCCAACCCCGTGCCTTTGCCCACCGGTTTGGTGGTGAAGAAAGGCTCGAAAATTCTGGACATCACCTGCGGCGCAATGCCGGGGCCGTTGTCGTGTAACGAGATCACCACCCGATTGGCTTCGCGCCGGGCGCAGATGCGCAGCTTGGGCGTGACACCAGTTGGGCTGGCCGCAGCATCGTACGCGTTCTGAATCAGGTTCATCAGCACCTGCAGCAGTTGCCCGGCGTTGCCCATCACGGCGCAGCCTGGGCAGCCCTGAAACGCCACGTCAAAGTCGAGCTTCATGCCGGTGCGCACCCAGTGGATGGCGCGCTCGACCACTGCATCGATCACGACCACCTCGCACTCTTCACCGTCCAGCACCGAAAAACGTTTCAGACCGTCCACAATGCTGGCGGTGCGCTGGGCTCCCTCGATGGTGCCTTCCATGAGGGACGGCAGGTCTTTCAGGATGTGCTCAATGCGCAGCTTTTCCGCCAGGGCGTGCAGGGTGGCGTTGTGGCTCAGGCAGGCTTCGGCGTGCAGTGCGTCCAGGTATTGGCGCAGCCGCGTGGTGTAGCGGTTGAGCACATGCACGTTGCCCAGCACAAAGCTGATCGGGTTGTTTAACTCGTGCGCCACACCGGCTACCAGGCGGCCCAGTGAGGACATTTTTTCGGCATGCAACAGTTGCTGCTGGGTGAGCTTGAGGGCTTCGTGCGCCTCGTGCAGCTGCCGGTAGGCGCGCTTGATTTCGGCCATGGGGCGGCCTACAAACACATAACCCACGCAGCGCCGCCGGTTGTCATAACGCGGGGTCACGGTGAAATCAACCGGCACCGCCTGCCCGGCGCCGTCTTGCAGCATAAGCTCCACCGTGTCGCCTTGACGCAAGTTAGAGGTGCGCTGCATCATGCCCTGCAGCAAGTCGGTGCCTTGGTCGTTGTGCAACAGGCTGTGCATGGGCATGCCCATCAGCGCTTCGTCCGTGTTGCCCACCAACTCGCACAGGGCCTGGTTGGTTTGCTCGATTTGGCCTTGCGCGTCGGCCGCCACCAGCACGTCTGACATGGATGACAGCAGGCTGAACACCAGCTGTTGCGAGGCTTCTAGCTGCGCGTTTTTTTGCTCTAGCGCCACTTCATCGGTCAGCAGGCGTGAATAGACCTCGTCCATTTTCTGGATCACATCCAGCCAAGCCCCGTCGTCGAGCCCTTCATGCGGCTGTGCTGCGGCAGTCAAATCGGGTGGTGTCAGGTTCATGGGCGCAGCCCTGTCAATGCACGGTGCAGACCATGCAGGGGTCAAAAGAGCGCACGATGTGCTGCACCGCCACCGGGGCTTTGTCGCCCTCAGCCACTGGCGTCCCCACCAAGGCGGCCTCTAGCGCACCGGGGTTGCCCTGGCGGTCACGCGGCGAGAAGTTCCAGCTGGTCGGCGCAATGATCTGGTAATTGGCAATGCGACCGTCACGGATTGACAGCCAGTGCCCCAGACTACCACGCGCCGCTTCACACAGCCCATAGGCATCAGCGTGATCGGGCAAATGGGTTTCCACGCAACACTCGGCCTCGGGCACGATGGCGCGCAGAACCTGCTCGGCCAAGATCATCAGGCGAGCCAGTTCCAGGGAGCGTGCCAGGACACGGGTCAACACATTGCCACGGCTGCGTTGCCACAGCGCGCGAATCAACGGCTGGCCGTCTGCCAGCTGGCGCGCCAGGGCACCGGTTTCCAGCACCTGGCCGTCCAGGCGCGGGGCTTTGTTCCAGGTGTAGGCCTCGGGTTTGTCGATCTGCGGCAGGGTCAAACCTACAGCAGGTGGCAGGGCTGCGCCGTCATCCGCCAGCCAGGCGTGGCGGGCATCTTCGGCAATTTGGCTGATGTTGACGGGTTCAAGGGTGTGGCCATTCCACACGCCCGGTGCCATGGCGTAAGCACCGCCAGGCTCGGCAAAGCCACCGTAACTCAGCGTCAGGTCTGGCCCCCGGCCCAAAGCCTCCAGCCCCAGGTCTTGCGCGATGGACAAAAACAGCCGCAGGTCGCCCCGCAGTGGGTCGTGGGCGTGCCACTTTGTGAGTGCTTGCTCACTGCTCAGCGCAATCACTTCTTCCAGTGGTGCGCCATAGAGCACGCGCTCCAGAAAACCGCGCATCTCAGCCACGCGTGCGCCCAGCCGGTAACGCTCAGAGTTGTTGATGCCGCGGGTCGACCCGCCCGGAACAATCGACTGGGTGTGGGGCCACTTGCCACCCAGTGTGCCCATGATCTGCAGCCAGCGCTGGCGCACGGCCACGGCTTCGCGTGCGTGTTCTCCCGACGTGGTGGAAAAGCGCTGCAGTGCCTGCGCATGCCAGGGCCGGTCTGCGTACACCTCCCGGGTGAAGTCGGGCATGAAGAACAGGTAAAAGTGTGTCAGGTGGTCGGCCGCGTTCTCGCAGGCCAGCATCAGGTTGGCCAGCAGCACACCGTTGGGCGGCGGCACCACGCCACACGCTGCCGCCAGCGCGCGTGCTGCCGCGACCGATTGGGTGACCGAGCAAATGCCACAGATGCGTGGCACATAAACCAAAGCATCCAGCGGGTGTTTGCCTTGCAATATCTGCTCAAAACCCCGGTACATGGGGGCGTTTACCCAGGCTTGCCTGACCTGGCCGTCTGCCACGTCAAGGCGAACTTCCAGGTCTCCTTCGACCCGGTTGAAGGGCCCTACCAGCAAGCGTGTCATTTCAGGCGTGTTTTCTTGATCATGGGCGTCATCACCACGTGGCTGGAGGTGGCGTTGAGTTTGACCCGTTTCGGGGTGGCGGATTTGGACAGCGATGCCAGCGCCACAAACCAGGCCTTGTGCATGTCGGTGGGCAAGCCAATCGGAATGCCCGCCACCTTGGGGGTTTGGTCAAAGCGGTGGCCCGGTTCTTCAAAGCCGGGCTCGGTGCAGCTGATGCAGGCATAACCACCGCGCACGCAAGAGCCTTCACCGTTCCACAGGCGGATGTTGCAGTCGGCATGCGCCTGCGTGCCCTTGCAGCCCATGTTTTCCATCATGCAACCCAGGTCGCCCGGTGCTTCGGCACTGGCCTTGTATTCATAATATTCGTTGCGGGTGCAGCCGTGGTGCACCAGCTGGTCACTGTAGAAACGCGGGCGGCCCAAAGCATCAAGCTGCTCTGCCTGCAGGGGGCGCGCATCCGCCAGGGCGGCCAAGGTTTCCAGCACCCATCCCGGGTGCGTCGGGCAGCCCGCCACATTGATCACTGGCAAACCAGCGCGGCTGCGCCAATCGCTGCCCAGCAAGCCGCCCAATTGATCGCCTTCGTATTGCAAACCGCAGGCATCGGTGGGGTTGCTTCCCGCAGCAGTGATGCCACCAAATGCGGCACAGGTGCCGATAGCCACGACGTGCTGAGCCACCGCGCTCAGGCGCTGCACCCAGGTCATCATCGGCTCCTGGGTACCCGCCAGCAGGTGAAACCGGCCCGTGCCCTTGGGGCCGCGCAAGATGGAGCCTTCAATACACAGCGCGTGCAGCGACGTTTGGCCGCTCAGACAAGCCAAGATGACCTCCAGCGCTTCGTGCGCCGTCTCCAGCGAGAGCGACGGGTGCCACAGCAGGTTGATGCCTGCCTGGCGCAACTGGCCCCGAAAATCCGCCGTGTCGGCACACAACAGCGACATGCTGCAACCGCCGCAGCCACCCGACTGCAGCCACAACACGTTAAAAGTGGCATCACGCATTGGCCTGCCCCTCCAGACCAAACCTTGCCAGCTTTTGTCGCAAGCCCACGCGTGACAAGCCCAGTTCTTTGGCGGCGTGGGTTTTGTTCCAGCGGTGGCGCAACATGGCTTCACGCAGCATCACCGCCTCCACGGCATCCAGGCGTTCCTGCAGGCTGCCGACTTGCGCCAGAGGGCTGCCCTGCAAAGCCGCGGCCTTGCCCGGCTGACCATACAACACGCGCTGGGAGAACGAGGTGGCGGACACGGTTTCGCCATCCGACAGGGCTACCGCGCGAAAGATTTCGTTCTTGAGCTCACGGATGTTGCCGGGCCAGGAATGCGCCAGCAAATTGGCCGCCACATCTTTTGAAAAACGAACGTTTGGACGGCCAAGCTCCTGACCAGCGCGTGATAGCAACATGTGGGCGATGGGCAGGATGTCGGCGCTGCGCTCACGCAGCGGTGGCACCGACAGCGTCAGGCTGGCAATGCGGTAATACAGGTCTTCACGAAAGTGGCCGGATCGCACGTCCTGTTCCAGGTCGCGGTGGGTGGCGGCGATCACCCGCACATTGACCAGCACCGCGCGGCTGGCACCCACGGGGCGCACCTCACCTTCTTGCAACACACGCAGCAATTTGACTTGGAAAGCGGGCGAGGTGTCGCCAATTTCATCCAGAAAAATGGTACCGCCATTGGCTCGCTGAAACAGACCCAGATGGTCTTCAAAGGCTCCGGTAAACGAGCCGCGCTTGTGGCCAAACAGCTCGGATTCGAGCAGCGTGTCAGACATGGCGGCACAGTTTTCCATCACAAAAGCACGCTCATTGCGCGGGCTGGCGTAGTGGATGGCGCGAGCCAGCAGCTCTTTGCCAGTGCCTGATTCGCCCGTGACCAGCACCGACAGGTCAAAGCGTGCCACACGGGCGGCCATTTCACACACTGCATCCAGTGGGCTGCCGGGCGCGCGCACCATGCTGTCAAAGTCAAAGGCCGCGTGGGCGTTGGCCAGTGAGGTTTGTTTGCGCTGGCGCAGCACGGGTGCGCTGGTGCGCAGCTCCAGGTTCAGGCGCTGCGTTTGTATCTGCAGGTGACGAGCCTCGACGGCATTGCTCACGGTGGCCAGCAGGTAATCTGGTAGCCAGGGTTTGGGCACATATTGGTAAATGCCCGCCTCGTTGATGCCAGCAATGATGTCCTGCGAATCGGTGTAACCCGAGATGATGATGCGCACCGTGTCGGGCCACTGCTCGCGCACCTCCTTGAGGAACTTGACCCCGGTGGTGCCAGGCATGCGCTGGTCGCACAGGATCACGCTGACCTCATGCTGCTCCAGCAGGGCATGTGCGGCCTCGGCCGAGTTGGCGGTCAGCACCGAAAAATCTTCTTCCAGGTTGCGCCGGATGGCATCCAGCGAATGCGTCTCGTCGTCCACCACAAGCACCAGCGGCAACACGACTTTTGAGGAGGGCAGACCTGGGGTATTCATGTGGGTTTGGGTGTGGTGGACGCAGGTTTCAGCTCGCGATGCAGCGCCAGGTGGCGGGGTGTCCAGGCGTGCGGTTTGCGAAAGACAAAATGATGCCGTGCCACATGGTAGCTGGGGTCAAAGCCATAAAAATTGCGTTTTATCCGGGTTAGTTCTTCGTCGCGGTAGGTCGCCAAAGACTTTTGCATTTCATCATGTTCGCGTTGCGCCTGCTTGGTTTCCAGTCGTTGTGCCAGATCAGGGGCAGCCGCCATCGTCAGGCAGCGCGCCAGCACCTGGGCGCTGAACGCGCCACCGTCTGCGCCAAAACAGTCGTCCAGCACGCCGTTGGCTACCGCCTCGGGGGCACTCAGCGGCAGGCGCTGCTGCATCAGCGTCAGGCTGGCCGCCTCACCCAGGCGGCGCGGCAGCGAATACGTCCAGTACTCCGAGCCATACAGGTTGCCCATGTTCTTGTAATGCGGGTTGAGCACCACACCAGCGTGTGCCCATACCACGTCAGCGGCCAGCGCCAGAAAACAGCCCCCGGCGCCGGCATTGCCATGCAGGGCAGCCACCGTGATGCGGTCGGTGAGGGTCAACACCTCCAGCGCGGCATCGTCAATGGCGTTGATGTTGCGCCAGGAGGCATCGGCGGCGCTGTCACCTGCCACGCGTTGTGCGGCTTCAATGTCGTGCAAGTGGATGCCGTTGGAGAAAAAGTCCTGGCCGCCCGCCAGTACCAGCACCTGCGTGGGCCGTGTGCGCACCCAGCGCAGGGCATCGCGCAGGCGCATGCATTGGCGCTCGGACATGGCCCCGTTGTGAAACTCAAAATCGAGCCAGCCGACCCGCGCGCCCTCCGAGCCAAACTCGCGGTAGCGCAGCTCGTCCCATTCATCGTCGTCTCGCATCAGCGGGGCCGCCAGCTCGGGCAGATTGGCGACTTGCGTGGCAAACACCCGCGTGGCGGCGAGTTTGAGCACGCTGGTGCCGTCAGCGCGTGCCGCAGTGCCATCGTCCGGACGCACATGGCCAATCCACACCGCGCCATCAACCGTGCGTTTAAGCAGAGCCGGGCCACGGCGTGCCAACACCTCGCCTGGCAGGCTGGCTGCAAAGGGGTTCATGACGGCATAACTGGCGGGGTGCGCGTCAAACAAACGACACGGCTGACCCCACAACACATCCAGCACCCCCGGAAAGCCATCGCCCGCAGCGATCTTGCGCAGCACCACAGGGGTGGTGTCACGCGCCCAGTCAATGCGCCGTGCGCTTTGCGGCATCAAGGCGTGCCATTGGCCTGAGCGGTTAGCGTCATTTTGAGCGCCACTTGCAGCAGCGGGTGCCAGTTGCCCTGGTACAAAACGCGCCAGGGCGCGACCTACCGCCACCACGGCGGCTTGGGTGACCTCGCGCCGGTAAAGGCTCGACTTGGTGGCCTGCGGCCGAACGTCAAATGGCTCCCAGGCCCAGACCTCGCCCGCGTCCATTTCCTCGGCGGCCTGAAGCACCGTCACGCCCCATTGGGCGTCACCTCGCATCATCATCCAGTCCAGTGCGCTGGGGCCACGGTCGCCAGGCACGCCGGGGTGCACCACCAGGCACACCGTGCGCGCCCAGACCGACTCGGGAATGCGTCGCTTCAAAAACGGGGCCAGCACCAGATCGGGCTTGAACAGGGCCACCGCTTCTTCGGTGACCACGTCGGCAATGTCCAGTTCTACAGAGACGTCATGGCCTTGCTGGCGCAGCAGGCCAAACAAACGCTGGGTCAGGCTGTTAAAGCTGTGGGTGAGAAGAAGGATGCGCATGCTTGTATTTGTCTATAATGTACATATATTATGTGCAGATGGGGTATTTATGTCTATTTCAATCGCCCAATCGCGCCAGCAGCTGTCGTCCTTGATTGCACTCGCACAGCAGCAGCCCCAAGTCATCACCAACCGCAACAAGCCAGTGGCGGTACTGGTGTCTGCCGAGTATTTTGCAGGCCACCAAGCAATTGCGCAGACCGAAGCGCAGAGCTTTTTTGACCGCGTACAAGGCTTGCGGAAAAAATTTGCACCGCAAGACGACACCGGGCTTGACGCTGCGGTGTCTACTGCACGGCAAACAGCGTGGCAGCGTGGCAATGCCTTTTCTGACAAGGTCTGAAACTGACGCCATGAGTGGAAGCATCGTTTTAGCGGACACGAATGTCATCAGCGAATTCGTCAAAAAAACACCCAACACGCGCGTGATGCAGTGGCTGCAGTCGGTGGAGTTGATGGCAATTTCGGTTGTTACCCTGGAAGAAGCGCACTTTGGCCTGGCCTGGCAGCCCAATACCCGCAAATTGGCCTTGTTCAATGCGCTGGTGGCGCAGCTGCATGCGGTTTACCCCATCACGCCAAGCATCGCGCAACGCGCTGGGGCGATGCGCGGGCAATTTCAGGCCCAGGGCATTGTTCGCAGTGCCCCCGACATGCTGATCGCCGCCACCGCCATGGAGCACCAACTGGTGTTGGCCACACGCAATGTGCGCGACTTTATGGGCTGCGGCGTGCAAGTGGTGAACCCGTTTGATGAATAACGGACAAGGCACGCATTAACAAATGCGCGGCAGCTGCTCACCACTGAGCCAGTCCACCACACGCCGCCCGCCAAACTTGGTGTTCATTTGCACAAAGCAGTGGCTGTCTTCAATGACGGTGCCAATGCGTTGCGCGCCTTGCCCCAGCGGGTGGGCGCGCATGGCGGACAACAGGGTGTCGGCCACCTCGGGCGCACAGATGGCAATCAGCTTGCCTTCGTTGGCTACATAGAGTGGGTCTAGCCCCAGCAGTTCACACGCCGCATCCACCTGCGGCAGCACCGGAATGGCGGCTTCGTCAACCATCATGCCCACTTGCGACTGGCGCGTGATCTCATTGAGTGTGGTGGCCAGGCCGCCGCGGGTCGGGTCGCGCAGCACATGCAGGTCGCTCGGGTTGGGCAAGGCTTGCAACATGCTTTGCACCAGCGTGTGCAGCGCGGCGGTGTCGGACTCAATGGCGGTGTCGAACGCCAGCGACTCGCGCAGCGACATCACCGCCACGCCGTGTTCCCCCAGTGTGCCGGACACCAAAATGGCATCACCCACCCTCGCGCTGCGGCCATCAATGCAAAGGCCCGGCGGCGCAATACCCACCCCGGTGGTACTGATGAACACGCCGTCACCCTTGCCTTTTTCCACTACTTTGGTGTCACCGGTGACGATCGGCACACCGGCTTCAAGCGCTGCAGCGGCCATCGAGTCCACGATGCGTTTCAGGTCCGCCAGGGGGAAACCCTCTTCGATGATGAAGCTGGCTGCCAGGTAAAGCGGCTTGGCTCCCGACATGGCGACATCATTGACCGTGCCGTGCACCGACAGGCAGCCAATGTCGCCCCCCGGAAAAAACAGCGGCGAGATCACATGCCCATCAACCGCCATGACCAGCCGTCCCTCAGAAGGCAAAGGCAGCAAAGCCCCGTCATGACCCTGGCGCAGGTAGGCGTTGTCAAAAGCGCGGGCAAACAGCTCGTCGATCAACTGGGCTGAGGCGCGGCCACCGGCACCGTGGGTCATGTCGATGTGACCGTGTTTGAAGTCGATGGGTCTGAGGTAATTCTTTTTGATGGACATGGCAAATGGGCTCAAATTATTTAGCTATGGATGTAATAGCTGCTTGCGCAATATCCACGCGGGCTACATCCCTAAATCGTCCATAAGAATAGTGCGCGGCACAGGCTCCTTCGTTGGACACCATGCACGACCCCATGGGGCTCTCAGGCGTGCACACGGTGCCAAACAGCTTGCAGTCGGCCGGGCGTTTGACACCCCGCAAAATGGCACCACATTCACACTGTTTGTGGTCGGGCACGCTGGTGTAGTGCAACTCAAACTTGCGCTCGGCATCCCAGGCGGCAAACTCCGGGCGGATTTTCAGGGCGCTGTAGGGCACCTCACCCAGGCCGCGCCACTCAAAACTCTCGCGCAATTCAAACACCTGCGACACCAGCTTTTGTGCGGCCAGGTTGCCCTCAGGCGTGACGGCTCTTGAAAACTCGTTCTCCACCACGGCGCGGCCTGCGTTCACCTGGCGCACCAGCATCAAAATGCCTTGCATCACGTCCAGCGGCTCAAACCCGGTGATGACCACCGGCTTGCGGTATTCCTCGGCAAAATGCTCGTAGGGTTGCGAACCAATCACGATGCTGACGTGGGCCGGCCCGATGAAGCCGTCAATCGGCACGGTGCCCAACTGGCGCACCTCGGCCGATTCCAGAATGTGCGTGATGGCCGAGGGGGTCAGCACATGGCAGCACAGCACGCTGAAATTACGCACGTCACGCGCCTTGGCATCACGCAGCACCAGCGCCGTGGGCGGGGTGGTGGTTTCAAAACCGATGGCCAGAAACACCACCTCGCGGTCCGGGTGTTGCTCGGCCAACGTCAGCGCGTCGTGCGCCGAATACACCATGCGAATGTCCGCGCCGCGCGCCTTGGCTTTGATGAGTGACAGGCTGTCACTGGCGGGCACACGCATGGTGTCGCCATAGGTGCAAATCATCACGCCACGGTCTAGCGCCAGGCTGATAGCCAGGTCAATGCGGCCAATCGGCAGCACACACACCGGGCAGCCCGGCCCGTGAATCATGCGCACATTGGGTGGCAACATGCCCGCAATGCCATAGCGCGAAATGGCGTGGGTGTGGCCGCCGCAGAACTCCATGAAACTGTAAGAGGTGTCGGGGCGCACTTCGGCGGCAATCTTGGCCGCGATACGGCGGGCGCTGTCGCCATCGCGGAATTCGTCGATGTATTTCATAGCATTTCACGCATGTTTTGTGAGGGCTGCAAGGTGTTTTGTGCTGCAGAAAGCTCAGCAAACAGGGCCAGCGTGCGCTGCGCTTCTTCGGGGTCAATTTTGCCGATGGCGTAACCCACATGGACGATCACATAGTCGTCCGTTTGTGCATCGTCCACCAGGTCGATGGAGACTTCTTTGCGCACACCGCCTAGGTCGACGATGGCACGCAGCTTGGGTAACAGTTCCACCACGCGGGCGGGGAGGGCTAGACACATGATGGATCCCTTTGAATGCTATGTAAACAGCAGCTACTCACGCTTGTATGACGGAAGCTACAGCCATATTTTTATGTGAGATTGTTTTCTGGCCGACGTTGTTGCGATTTGCGCTGTGGATTTGGGGTTTTGCCTGGATTGGGGGTTTTGCCTGGATTGGGGGTTTTGTCTGGGTTGGGGGTTTTGCCTGGGTTGGGGGTTTTGCCAAAATGGCCTGCCCGTTGGGCAGTCCTTCGGGCACTTCGCTTCTCATTTGGAATCCGACCCCAAAAACACGCGCGTTCGTTTTCATCAAGCGAGCCGCCACCCAGGCTTGCCCCAGCGCCAGCCCGGCATCGCCGCACGACAGATGTTTGGCTTGCAGCACGGTCAAGCCTTCACGCTCCAGTTGCGAAACAAGGCGTTGCGTCAGGATGCGGTTAAAAAAACAGCCGCCACCCAAGGCCACGTCGCGGATGCCCCGCGCTTTGGCAACGCTGGCGGCGTGGCTGGCCAATGCATCGGCCAAAGTCAGGTGAAAACGCGCTGCGGCTTCGTCTACCGCATCAGAGTTGCTTGGAGTGGAGTCGGTGAGCCATGAGGCAAAAAGCGGGCGCAGGTCAATCTGGCCATCATCAAAGATGCACCAGTCAGTGGGTCGAATTTCTATGGCGTGGACTTGCAGCCAGCGCTTTGCGGCTTGCTCCAGCGCCATGGCCGCTTGTGCCTCTACCTCTTGCCGGACCGACAAGTCCAGCAAACCGGCTGCCGCGTCAAACCAGCGCCCGGCGGCCGTGCTGGCCGGGCAGTTCAGCGACCGCTGCAACATGGTCGTGATGGTGCGCGCGGCTTGTTCACCGACCACGGGGCTGAATCGGGGCACGATCTGGTCTGTATTGCCGCAGGCGTGCAGGGCCGCTGCAGCCATGCGCCAGGGTTCTCTGGCAGCCGCATCGCCACCGGGCAAGGCCAGTGGCAGCAGGTGACCCAGCCGCTCAAAACGCTCGCCGTCTACCAGCAAGACCTCGCCGCCCCAGGACAGGCCATCGGTGCCCAAACCCACGCCGTCCAGCGCTATGCCAAGCACCGGGTGCACCATGTCGTGAAGTGCGCCGTGCTCGGCCAGCACTGCTGCGATATGGGCGTGGTGGTGCTGCACTGCAATGGCGCTGACACCGTGTTCGTGCGCCAGCCGCAGGGCCAGGTGGGTGCTGAAGAAGTCTGGGTGCAGGTCGTGGGCCACGGCATCGATGGGACCCCCTGCCCGCGCCAACAGCGTGCACACGGATTGCTCCAACGACTCGCAGGCAGCGGGGTCGGACAGGTCGCCATGCAGCACGGACCACAGCGGCGCGCCGGGTGCCTCGGTGTCGAGCAAACAGGCGGCATTCTT
>Ga0210052_1000449_pt1 | contig 32039 bp, 30 predicted proteins | sample CryGeymeta201508_FD_183976 | JGI IMG/M metagenome (GOLD analysis project Ga0210052, IMG submission 183976) | Groundwater microbial communities from Crystal Geyser aquifers in Utah, USA - Crystal Geyser metaG 2015-08 (SPAdes) (version 2) | ecosystem: Environmental > Aquatic > Deep subsurface >...
TTGTTTATCTCCGCTGGTGATATTGAACCCGATGAGGTCGCCAAAACCTTAACCGTGCGTATCCACAGAATGGTGACGCCTGCACATGACAAAGCGATTGCAGCACTGCTTGAAGACTTGAACAGTCTGGACTTTTGCCATCCTGAAACCGGTGCAAAAATCGTCTACGCGTTGGTGTAATGTGCCATCGAGAATTCCGCGCGGATCAGGATGTCTGACGTTAAGGATGTGGCAAGGAATAACACCCCGGTTTGCTGCAAGGAGTCGGGATGCGCTGCAAGGCGCAAGGTGCGCGGTTTGGTCAGCCAAGCAAGCGACTTCCAACGCCGCAGCGCGCCCGAAGCCGCCGCAGCAAATTGGGGAAGTTATTTTTTGCCACATCCTAAGGGCTCATAAAGTAACAAGTTGGACATTTTGACGGCCAGATTTGGGATGCAATGCGAGGCGCAAAGCGTGCCGTGCAGCTCTGCTGCACAAGCGATTTGCAACGATGCAATGCGCCCAAAGATGGCTGGGCAAATGTACAAGTTATTGCTTTGCGAGCCCTAAGGCTGGCACCCAACCGAGCTCGGTCTATCCAACGCGTCTAGCCAGCCAGCCCCACCACCAACGCGGCCGTGCTCATGCGGGCCACCGCGTTCTGCCCGGCCACGGCAGCAAACGGATGCGTGGCAAAACCCACCCAGTGGCCACCACCGTCAAGCGCCAGCACCACTTCGTCTCGTTCTTGGCCTGGGGTGATGCGCTCAACCCGGCCAAGGAGTTGACAGTCATTGGGCAGGGCTTGATCGGTTGAAATGGACGGCTTGGCGTTCGCTGCACTCTCCTGTGCCTCTGCACTCTGCTCTTCCTCAGTCGTCACATCCAGCACCTGCACCGCCGTGGCCTTGCACAGCACCAGCACCGCCAAACCGGGGGTCAGCCCCAGCAAATCGGCACTCTCCCAGGTGATGCTTGATTGCAGCAGCGCACCGCCCGGCGTTTGCAGCGTTACCAGCGCCATCGGGTCATGCGGAGCCAGCGCCTCACAGGCCAGCACGGTGCAGGGCAACTGGTTGCGCATGCTGGTGCGCAGGCCCAAACCACCTGCCAACGCGGCGCCACCGGCACTGCGCGACAGCACTTGTCGGCGTGCGTCGGCCAGTTCATCAGCCAGCGCCAGCAGCGCCTGCCCTTGCGCCGTGATGCGTGCGCCACCGCCACCACTGCCCCCCACGGTGCGATCCACCAGTGCCACGCCGCTCAGGTTGGTTAGCGTGTCAATGGCTTGCCAGGCCGCTTTGTAGCTGATGCCCACCTCGCGCGCGGCCTGGCTGATGGAGCCTGACTGCCCCACCAGCCGCAGCACGTCGAGGCGTTTGTCACTGGCGGGGTCGCCCAAGGCATCGGTCAGATTGGCGCTGTTTTCGGTGTTCATGGGAAAATTGTGACACATCAAAGTTGATAGCTGCTCGCGCTTGTTATGAAAGGGCTAGAGGTCAATTTGTCATATAAAAACTCAACAAAAGACGGCTAAACACACCATCACGCTGACCTGCTACCATCGCTATTCTTTTTTGGAATAGCGGATATCTTTACCTTTTTTGCTTCAACCGAGATTGTTCATCAGGGTTTGAGATGATGGCGAGCAGGTTTGCGAGGCAGTATGCAGGGCTGTGAGGCGTTCATAGCTTGGCTATGAACACCAAACAGACGCACAAAATGACCGCAAAGCTGCCGCCAGCGCTCAAACCGGTGCGCAGCACCGCCTAATGGACAGTTTCGGTTCACCCCACCCCGACAAGATCACTCTATGAACATTGCAAATCATTGGCTAACGTCCATGTTCAACAAGGACACCCCTAAGCATGAAACATGCGTGCCCTGTGTAGGGCGGGTTTCAACCCGCCATGGCCGACTGAAGTCGGCCCTACGACACGCCATTCTTGTCAGCTGTGGGCGTTGTTTCACGTTAAGGCGTTGTTTTACGTTAAGGTGTTGTTTCACGTTAACGTCCATGTTCAACAAGCACACCCCAAAGTATGAAACACGCGTGTCCTGCGTAGGGCGGGTTTTAACCCGCCATGGCCGACTGAAGTCGGCCCTACGACACGCCCTTCTTGTCGGCTGTGGGCGTTGTTTCACGTTAACTGAAGCTGCAGTCGCCATCGCCGTCGCGCTCGCTACCCTGACCACGGCAGCGCATGCCGACACCGCCCGTGTGGCCGCTGCCGCTGACTTGCGCTACGCTTTTGCCGAGCTGCAACCCTTGTTTGAAAAAGCGCAAGCCCCGCACAAACTGGCGCTGGTGCTGGGCTCGTCGGGCAAGTTCATGCAGCAGTTGGAAAACGGCGCGCCGTTTGACATCTTCTTTTCTGCCGATGTGGCGTATCCAAAAAAACTGCTGGCCAGCGGCAAAGCCATCGCGCCCGTGACCACTTATGCTTTTGGCCGCATTGTGCTGTGGAGCGCCAAGGTTGATGCCACCCGACTCACCCTCAAAGACCTGGACAAACCCGAGTTTCGCCACATCGCCATCGCCGCCCCGGATCACGCCCCCTACGGCGCGCGCGCCAAAGAAGCGCTGGAACACAGCGGCATGTGGCCCAAGGTGCAGGGCAAGCTGGTGTTTGGCGAAAACATCGCGCACACCGCGCAGCTCATTGACCGGCAAGCCGCCGAGGTCGGCATCGTCGCCCTGTCGCTGGCGGTCAACCCTGCACTCCAATCCAAAGGCGGCTACACCCTGATTCCAGCGGACTTTCACCAGCCGCTGGAGCAGGCCTACGCGGTAACCGCCTATGGTCAAAACAACGCCGCCGCCCGTGCCTTTGCGCAGTTCATGCGCACCCCAGATGCGCGCCAGGTGATGACACGCTACGGCTTTGCGCTGCCCGGCGAGGTGGCTCAGTAAACTCGCGGCCTGATTCGACGTTTTTTTGACGCCATCACCCACCTTTACATCAACGCCTTCACACCCGCATGACCAGCCTGACCCCCGGCGAATGGCAAGCCATCTGGCTTACCGCCAAATTGGCCGGCCTGACCACTGTCATTTTGCTCATCCTCTGCGCCCCGCTGGCCTGGTGGCTGGCGCGCTCGGGCAGCCGTCTGGCCAACCCGGTGGCGGCGCTGGTGTCGTTGCCGCTGGTGCTGCCGCCCACGGTGATTGGCTTTTATTTGTTGATCGTGCTAGGTCCTCAGGGCGCCGTGGGCGGCACGCTGGAAGCACTCGGCCTGCAGCACCTGGCGTTCAGCTTTTGGGGCATCTTGATCGGCTCGGTGATTTACTCCATGCCGTTCACGGTGCAGCCGCTGCGCGAGGCTTTTGCCGCCATTGACACCCGCCTGCTGGATGCTGCCGCCACGCTGCGCGCCGGTGCGTTAGACCGGTTTTTTAACCTGGTGCTGCCGCTCTCGCGCAGTGGCATTCTGACCGCTGTGGTCATCACCTTTGCGCACACCGTGGGTGAATTTGGCGTGATCGCCATGCTCGGCGGCAGCCTGCCCGGCGAAACCCGGGTGGTGTCGATTGCCATTTACGACTACACGCAGGCACTGGACTACGGCGCAGCGCACCGCCTCTCGGCCATCTTGCTGGGCTTCTCGTTTGTCACGCTGCTGCTGTTTTACGCCATCAACCAACGGGTGATGAGCCCGCTCAAACCACGCTGATGCACTCTTCAAACCCACCCACGCCATGATTGAAGGCCACCTGACCCTGAGCAAAGGCAACTTTAAGCTGCAAAGCGGCGCATTTTGCTTGCCCGCGCAAGGCATCAGCGTGCTGTTTGGGCGCAGCGGTTGCGGCAAAAGCACGCTGCTGCGCGCCATGGCCGGGCTAGAGGCTGGCACCCGCGGTCACTTGCGTTTTAAGGGGCAACGCTGGCAAGACGCGGCCTGGCAGCTGCCGGTGCCGCAGCGCGACATTGGTTTTGTGTTTCAGGACGCAGCGCTGTTCCCGCACCTGAGCGTGCGTGGCAATCTGGCGTTTGCGGCCCGCCGTGTTCCACCAGGGCGCGCTGATGACGCTAACGAATCAATAGCTGCCACCGCAAGCCGAATGGGATTTTCAGACCTGTTAGACCAATCAATCACAACCCTCTCAGGCGGCCAGCGCCAACGTGTGGCGATCGGCCGCGCCCTGCTCTCCAAGCCGCGCCTGTTGTGCATGGACGAGCCCCTGAGTGCGCTGGATTGGCGTGCCAAGGCCGAGTTGCTGGCCTTGATTGACACGCTGGCGCGCGAGACCAACATCCCGGTGCTGTACATCACCCATGCGCCGCAAGAGGTGGAGCGCCTGGCCGACCGCGTGATCTTCATGCAGGACGGCCGCATTGAGCACATCGACACCTTGCGTGAAGCCTTGTCGCGCCCTGACTCGCCGTTGTTTGCCGAAGAAGGCCCGGTGAGCGTGTTGCAGGGGCAACTGGGTGCGCCCGATGCCGACGGCCTGCGCAACTTTGGCAACCCGCAACTGCGCTTTCGCCTGAGTCTTGCCCCAACTGCAAGCCCTTGCGCCACCCGCCTGCGCGTGCTGGCGCGCGACGTGAGCCTGGCCACGCTGCAACCGCAAGGCCTGAGCATTCTGAACCAGCTGCCCATCACCATCAGCGCACTTCATGCGGGCGCACCGGGGCGCGTGACGGTGGTGTGCCGCCTGGCCGATGGCCAGCCGCTGCTGGCAGAAATTACCCAGTATTCATGCCAACTGCTGGGACTGGTGCCGGGCATGAGCGCCTTTGCCCTGGTCAAATCGGTGGCACTGATTGATTAGCGGCGGCGCAGCGTATGGATACGCGCTACAACCATCAAGCTGGCACAGCCTGAGGGCTGGGCTCTGTAGCTATCGCAGCCATTCGCCCGCGGATACTTGAATGCTATATAAATAATAGCTTCTTGCCCATGATTTTAAAGGGCTAGAGGCTAATTTCTTATATAAATATGACCCAACTCAGGATTCATCCTTTTCAAGCCATTTCTGCACCTTGGGCGGCTGATAAGGGCTTGTTCACAAATAACATGCACATTTGACTCGCCAACTTTGGGCGCACTGCGTCGTTGCAAATCGCTTGTGCAGCACAGCTGCACGGCACGCTTTGCGTCTCGCATTGCATCCCAAATCCGGCGGCCAAATGTACAGCTTATTCATGAACAAGCCCTAAGCAGCAAACCGGTCCAACAAGGCCACCGGTTCAGGCTCGACGATCAACACCGAGCGGTGTTGTGGTTTGAGGAACTGCTCTTCTTTGGCATGGTCCAGAAACGCGGTCAACGCATCGTAGTAGCCCGCCACATTGAGCAAGCCAACCGGCTTGGCATGAATGCCCAGCTGCGCCCAGGTCCAGACTTCAAACAATTCCTCAAACGTGCCAATGCCCCCGGGCATGGCGATGAAGCCGTCTGAGAGCTCGGCCATGCGGGTTTTACGCTCGTGCATGGTGTGGGTGATGTGGAGTTCGGTCAAACCGTGGTGCGCAACTTCCTTGCGCGCCAGCGCCTGCGGAATAACGCCCGCCACACGCCCGCCAAGCTGCAGCACAGTGTCGGCCAGCACGCCCATCAGACCAATGCTGGCACCCCCGTAAACCAGGCCAATGTCGCGCTCGACCAGCGCGTGGGCCAAGGCGCGCGCGCCGTCAGCGTAGGCTGGCAGCCGACCGGAGCTGGAGCCGCAGTAAACACAAATATTTTTCATGGCAAGGGGTTTAACTTCAATACGCAGAAAAGTTCCAGATTGGCCATCAAACTCAGGCACGTTTCAACACCGTTTGTGTGAAATCCAGAAACTCACCAAGATGCTGCGTGATCACACTCACCAAAATTGGCAACAACAGGCTTTGGTAGTCGTGCACCGCGATGTTGCGAAACGCCACCATGCGCTTGAGCGCCTGTGCCAGTTCGACATCAATCCAGCCGCCCTGCGCCAGCAACTCAAACACATCGCGGGCACTTTGCGGCACGCCCAAGCCCTCGCGACGCACCAGATGTTGGCCTATGTCCAACACCGCCTCACACGCCCGCTGCACATTCAACACCGCGGCATCCTGGCGGGTGATGTCGGTCGCAAAAGTCGTGGGGTCGCGTTCATACTCTTCACGGGCACGAGCCATGCAACGCTCTACCGTTGCCGACTTGTTGATCAACACATCATCGGGCATAAATTCTTCCGGTTGCGGCAATGTCAGCCAGCAGGGGCGCAAGGGCTTCATCCAGTGCGGTCTTTTCGCTCAACACAAAGCATTCAAACAGATCAGCCTGCAGCCCAGCTGACCACAAACGCCGCCCAGTGGTGATCACCTGGTATTGCATCACCGTGGAGGCCGCCCGCAAGTCGAGCAAGTCCACCTGGCAGCCGACAACATCGGCCAATTGGTCTGACACATCCCACAGTCCCAGCGGATCGGCATAACCCGCCACCAGAACGGCTAAATCGAGGTCACTCTTGGCATTGGCGTTGCCCTGCACCTGGCTGCCAAAAGCATGGATAGCCAACGTCAGCGGGAAACGCGTGCGAATCAACGCCACCAGCTGCTCAGCCAAACCGCCAGCGTGTGTGTCAAGAAGTTGACCCGCCATTTTTGTCATGCGGGCATTATCCCAAACAATCGATTTAGGCATGAATGCATGGCGAGGTGAGTTGCGAGGCAGTTTGGCTGGCCAAGAGGCGTTCATAGCCGTAGCGATGGACGACTAACGGGCGGGCAAAATGGTCGCAAATCACGCTGCCAGGCATCAGGCAGGTACGAAGTGCCGGCTAATGGATCATTTGGGATGATGGCAACACCGGGTCAAACCCGCTTGAGCACCTCGGCCACGCAGCGCCCAATGCCGATAGACACATCGCTCAGTTTCGCGTCGTCAAACATGAAAGCCGGCGTGGTGATGAGCTTGTGTACTTCGTCGATCACGATCTGTGTGGCGTTGGGGGTGTTGTGGTTTTGCTGACCCAATTGGGTCAACGCTGCGGCACAACCGGCATCGTTGCCCAGCGTCATCGCCGCACTGTCTTGGGTCTGGCTCAATGCCAAGGCCACCAGCGCCGGGGCAATGCAAATCGCCCCCACTGGTTTCTTGGTATCAAAAAAACCGCGCACAAAAGCCGCCAAATCCGGGCGCACATCCGCATCCGCGCCCTTGAAGGCAAACGAGCAATGGTTTTTGGCCACGCCGTAGCCGCCCGGCATGACCAGCGCGTCGTAGTCCGCCACCTTGGCCTGCGCCAGATTCAGACACTGGCCGACGCGGGCAATGCAGCTGGATTCTTCCAGGATGTTGCGTTGCGCGCCAGCCACCACGTCGCCGGTGACATGGTTGATGACATGAAACTGCGGCGCGTTGGGAGCAATGCACTGGAACGCCGCACCCTGCTGGTCCAGCGCCAGCAGGGTCAACTCGGCTTCGCGCACCTCGGCACCGTCCAGGTGGCCGCAGCCCGCAAGTAACACGGCCACTTTGGGGGATTTTTGAATCGCTGTCATCTGGGACTCCGGTAGTTTTGCAAATCATGCGGCGCATGCCGCAGGATTGACAAGAACCACCTGCAAGGCCGTGGCCAGAGCCGGGCAGATGACAAACCGTCAAACTGTCAAACTCGCACCCAGGCGGGACTGGTACATTGCGGAGCTTGCATCTATTCAACGATTGCCCCTGTTTCATGTCTGCCACGCCATCCAACCCGCAGCCCCCGGCGACACCGCCGATCTCTGTTCTCTCACTCTCCGTCCCCGTGGCCATGGGCTACATCCCGCTGGGCATGGTGTTTGGTTTTTTGTTTGTACAGGCCGGGGCGCCGTGGTGGCTGGCTGTGACTGCCAGCGTGTGGGTGTTTGCCGGTGCCTCGCAGTTCATGATGGTGCCCATGTTGGCGGCTGGCCTGCCCGTAGCCTCGATTGCGCTGGCCACGCTGGTGGTGAATTTGCGTCATGTGTTTTATGGCTTGTCGCTGTTGCACAAATTGCCACATCAACCCTGGGCGCGCTGGTATCTGGTGTTTGCGCTGACCGATGAAACCTATTCGGTGCTCACCACCCTGCCTGGAGGCACGCGCGCCGGGCAGATGGTGACCGTGGCGCTGCTCAACCAGGGCTGGTGGGTGCTGGGCACGCTGCTGGGTGCGGTAATTGGGGCGCAGGCGCAGATCGCTCTGGTGGGTCTGGACTTTGCGCTGGCCGCGCTGTTTGCCGTACTGGCGGTAGAGCAATGGCGCAGTGCCGAATCCAGCGCGCCGCTGTGGGTGGCGGTGGTCAGCTACGCTGTGGCCTGGGCCTTGGTACCGCAGCAGGCGCTGCTGGTGGCCATTGCCTTGAGCGTATGCGCCGGGCTTTTCTGGCCCAAGTCCACACACGCCGAGGTCGCCCCATGATCGACACCTCTTACGCTTTGGGTGTGCTGGCAGCCATGGCTGCGGTCACTTTCGGTCTGCGTGCCCTGCCGTTTTTGGCGGCGCGGTTCTTACAAAGCCACCCGCTGGTGCAGCGCCTGGGGCGCTTTTTGCCGCTGGCCATCATGACGCTGCTGCTGGTGCACACCCTGGTGGGCAGCGCCCGGGAGAATCCGTCTGGGCCGTGGGCGGAACTGGCCGCCGTGGCCACGGTGGTGGCGCTGCAAAGGTGGCGCAGGCAGCCGCTCTTAAGCATTTTGGCAGGCACGGCGCTGTATGTGGCGCTGCGCAATATCGGTATATCAAGCTAAATATATAAGATAAATTGGCCTCTAGCCCTTTTAATACCTTCGTTAGATGCTACTATTTAAATAGCTATTTGACCTTCAGCCAAAACCGACAGACGCATTGCGCTTGAAGGCCCAGCGCAAATTCGCGTTCTTGCGGGTTTTCCAATGACACGTACGGTTTGTCCGAAAAAATCGACATCCCTGTGCCATGCGAGGCAAGGTGGAAGCAGCTTGACGAGGAATCATTTTTTACAAATCGAAGTTTTGAACTTTGAATTGTTAACGTGAAACAACGCCCTCAGCCGACAAGAATGGCGGGTCGTAGGGCCGACTTCAGTCGGCCATGGCGGGTTGAAACCCGCCCTACGCAGGGCACGCGTGTTTCATGCTTTGGGGTGTCCTTGTTGAACATGGACGTTAACGTGTAACAACGCCCTCAGCCGACAAGAATGGCGTGTCGTAGGGCCGACTTCAGTCGGCCATGGCGGGTTGAAACCCGCCCTACGCAGGGCACGCGTGTTTCATGCTTTGGGGTGTCCTTGTTGAACATGGACGTTAACGTGAAACAACGCCCTCAGCCGACAAGAATGGCGTGTCGTAAGGCCGACTTCAGTCGGCCATGGCGGGTTGAAACCCGCCCTACGCAGGACACGCGTGTTTCATGCTTTGGGGTGTCCTTGTTGAATATGGACGTTAACGTGAAACAACGCCCTCAGCCGACAAGAATGGCGTGTCGTAGGGCCGACTTCAGTCGGCCATGGCGGGTTGAAACCCGCCCTACGCAGGGCACGCATGTTTCATGCTTTGAGGTGTCCTTGCTGAACATGGACGTTAACGTGTAACAACGCCCTCAGCCGACAAGAATGGCGTGTCGTAGGGTCGACTTCAGTCGGCCATGGCGGGTTGAAACCCTTCCCTACACAGGGCACGCGTGATTCATGCTTTGGGGTGTCCTTGTTGAATATGGACGTTAACGTGAAACAACGCCCTCAGCCGACAAGAATGGCGTGTCGTAGGGCCGACTTCAGTCGGCCATGACGGGTTGAAACCCGCCCTACGCAGGGCACGCATGTTTCATGCTTTGGGGTGTCCTTGTTGAACATGGACGTTAACGTGAAACAACGCCCTCAGCCGACAAGAATGGCGTGTCGTAGGGCCGACTTCAGTCGGCCATGGCGGGTTGAAACCCGCCCTACGCAGGGCACGCATGTTTCATGCTTTGGGGTGTCCTTGTTGAACATGGACGTTTGATTAAGCGTACCAACCGATCAATTTGGCAGTAAGGCCCACAAGGGCACCGCCTCGACCCCTGGAGCCAACAGGTAGCGCTGCGCCCCCGGATACACGACATAAAGGGCATCGAGTTTGAGGTTGTCGATGGCGATGTGCATGCTCTTGTTCATCGTTGGTGCATCGGCACGCTTGAATTCAATGCCAATACGCTGACTTCCCTTGAGCAGCAACAAATCAAGTTCGGCCCCTTGGTGTGTCGCCCAAAAATACGCCTGATCGGGCTGGGCCAGTCGCAGCACCTGCTCCAGCGCAAAGCCTTCCCAACTGGCACCGCATTGCGGGTGCATCAGCAAAGCAGACAAGCTGGCAATCCCCATCATCGCATGCAAGAACCCGGTGTCGCGAAAATATATCTTTGGCGCTTTGACTTGGCGTTTACCCAGGTTTTCATGCCACGGCTGGAGCTGCCGCACCATCAGCGTCTGGGTCAGGGTGTCAAGGTAGCGACGAATGGTAGGTTCTGATACCCCCATTGACTGCGCCATGGGGGCCGCTGGCTAGGCGCAAAGCGTGCCGTGTAGCTCTGCTACACAAGCGTTTTGCAACGACGCAGTGCGCCCAAAGCTGGCGAACCAAATGTATAGGTTATTTGTGAACAAGCCCTTAGGCTTGGCCAACGCCTGGACGGGCTCGCCCTTTTACATGCAATCGTGCAAGCTAAACGGCCAAGCCTTATTTGACCGCATTCGGAAAGAACAACTGTTCGCCCCCAATTTTGTAGCTGGCAATCACCGCCTGGCCTGCGCTGCCGGTCACCCAGTCGATGAACTTCTGGCCCTCTGCCACCTTCACATGCGGGTGTTTGGCCGGGTTGACCAGCATCACGCCGTATTGGTTGAAGAGGCGCTTGTCGCCTTCGACCAGCACTTTCAGGTCGCCCCGGTTCTTGAAGTTGAGCCAGGTGCCGCGGTCGGTCAGCGCGTAGGCATTCGTGCTGGATGCCATGTTCAGCGCCGGGCCCATGCCGCAGCCACACGATTTGTAGCCGCTGCCTTGCTTGTCGCTCAGGTCGGCCATTTTCCAGAAGCGCAACTCAGCGGCATGCGTGCCGCTTTTGTCACCGCGCGAGATGAACGCGCCGTTGGCAGCGGCGAGCTTTTTCAACGCCAGAACCACGTCGCTGCCTTTGACTTGCAGCGGGTCGCTGGCGGGCCCCACCACCACAAAGTCGTTGTACATGACTTCAAAACGCTTGACCGCAAAGCCTTCGGCCACCACTTTTTCTTCGGCCACCTTGTCGTGAACAAACAGCACATCTGCGTCGCCCCGGCGGCCCATGTCGATGGCCTGACCAGTGCCCAGAGCCACCACTTTCACATCCATGCCGCTGGCCTTTTTAAACTCGGGCAGCAGCACCGAGAACAAGCCAGATTGCTCGGTGGAGGTGGTCGAGGCGACCACAATGGACTCTGCCTGGGCTCCCATAGTTACTACCAAAGATGTAGCTACTAACGCACGCTGCATAAGCGCTAGAGGGCTAAATGACATATAAGATTTCAAAGTTTTCATGCTAACTCTCCAGTGACAAACAAATGGGCCGCCGGATAGCGCAAGGCCAACAGCGTCCCGCCAAAAAAATCCTCAACCGGCAAATCTGCCAGTACCCGACCCTGCTCCAGATAAATCACCCGGCTGGCCAAGCGCTTGACCTGGCCCAGGTTGTGGCTGGCAAATACCAGCGTCACCGGTGTCTCGCGTGCGTCCATCCTGTCTGCTGGGGCGCTTGACGACTTGGCAAATTCTTCAATCAAGGCCTCAACCTCGCGCTTGGCATGCGGGTCCAGGCTGGCGGTGGGCTCATCGAGCAGCAACACCTGCGGCTGCAGCGCCCAGGCCCGCGCCATAGCCACACGCTGCATCTGGCCGCCCGAGAGCTGGCGCGCATTGCGCCCGGCCAGCTCGCTCAAACCCACCCGTTTTAAGGCCAGCAGCGCAGCTTGCTTGGCCTGACCCCACGGCGTACCACGCAGCCACAAACCTAGCGCCACGTTGCGCAACACCGACCAGCGCATCAGGTGCGGTTTTTGAAACAGCATGGCTTGGCCAAGCGCCGGCGCGCTGCTGAACTGACCCGATGTTGGCAAAAGCAGCCCGTGCAACAGCCGCAGCAGTGTGCTTTTGCCACAGCCATTGGCTCCAATCAGCGCCACCCGCTCGCCCGGCGAAATGCTCAGACTAAGCTGTGACAAAGCCCGGACCGCACGCTCAGGCGACCCAAAATGCACGCTCACCCCAGCCAGGTCAAAGATGCTCGATGCGGGGGGGCTGCTCCTGTTAATACCACTGATGTTTGTAGAGAACGACGGGCTCAACCGGCCGCAGTCATCTGACTGGGCAGGAGCCAAATCCGCGCGAAAAAGGTATTTGGTGGTCACAACGACAGCACCGGCGCAGCCAACCAACCCAGCTCTTGACGCTCGCGCCAATGCCGCACCAGTGCAATCAGGGCGTTAAGCAGCAACACCACACTGAGCAAAATCAGCCCCAAGCCCAGCGCCAGCGGCAAATCGCCCTTGCTGGTTTCCAGCGCAATGGCGGTGGTCATGACACGGGTAAAACCGTCGATGTTGCCGCCCACAATCATCACCGCGCCCACTTCAGAGACCGCCCGGCCAAAAGCGGCAATCATCACCGTCAGCAGCGCATAGCGCTCATCCCAGGCCAACAACAGGCTGCGCAGCACAGGCTTGGCACCGAGCGACTGCAGTTGCTCGCCATGCAGCGTTTGCGCATCTTCCACCACTTGACGCGTCAGTGCTGTGACCACCGGCAGCACCAGGACGGCCTGCGCCAGCACCATCGCCTTAAAGCTAAACAGCCAGCCCAAATAACCCAAGGGTCCGGTGCGTGACAACAGCAGGTAAATCACCAGCCCAACCACCACCGAGGGCACGGCCAAAAAGGTGTTAAGCAGCGTCAACACCGCCGCACGCCCGGCAAAACGCGCCACACCCAGCCAGGCTCCCAGCAGCAAGCCCAGCGCACAAGCCATGGCACTGGCGCTGGCACTGACCGACAGCGACCGGCCCACAATGGTGAGCAGGCCGGGGTCCAGGGAGGTGATGAGGTTCAGCGCAGTGGCGGCACTGTCAGAAAAAGTCGTCATGCGGGTGTTCAAAACAAGATGCGGTATCGTAGTCACCGAATTAAACCCTGACGATATGAACCACTGTGCATAGGCTCCAACTTCACTACACCCTGTCGCGCGATGCCAGTCCGGCCTCGGTACGCAACCCCTTGATTGACTTGCTGCAAGCGGTGAGCAGCCAAGGCTCCATCTCGGGCGGCGCGCGCGCCTTGGGCCTCAGTTACCGCCACGTCTGGGGCGAACTCAAACGTTGGGAAAAAGAACTCGGCAATGAACTGCTGGTCTGGGAAAAAGGCCAGTCAGCCCGACTCACCGACTTTGCCAACAAGCTGATGTGGGCCGAACGGCAAGCGCAGGCGCGGCTGGCACCGCAGATCGATGCCTTGCGCGCCGAGCTGGAGCGCAGTTACGCGCTGGCGTTTGACGACACGGTGCATGTGGTCACGCTTTACGCCAGCCATGACGATGCCTTGTCGCGTCTGCGTGAATTCGCGTTAAAGGCAGAAGATCAAAAATTGCATCTTGACATCCGCTTCACCGGCAGTGTGGATGCCATCCGCGCCCTGAACGAAGGCCGCTGCGTGATGGCGGGCTTTCATACCCTGATCGACATGGGCAAAAAAACCGGCACCGAGCGCACCTACAAGCCGCTGCTGCAACCAGGTCTGCACAAGATCATTGGTTTTGCCAAACGCACCCAGGGCCTGATGGTGGCACGCGGCAACCCCTTGGGCTTGCACAGCCTGCAAGACGTGGCCCAACGCCAGGCGCGCTTTGCCAACCGCAGCCTGGGCAGTGGCACGCGCGTGGTGCTGGACGACCTGCTGGCTCAGGCCGGCTTGAGCGTCGCGCAGCTCAACGGCACGAACCGGGGCGAACCCTCGCACGCCGCCGTGGCCAACGCAGTGGCCGCCGGGCAATCTGATGCCGCGCTGGGCATTGAAGCCGCCGCCGTCAGCGCCGGGCTGGACTTTGTGCCTCTGACGCAAGAACGCTACCACCTGGTGTGCCTGAAATCGGCCCTGACACAACCCGGCATCGTGCAACTGATGCAGTTGCTGCGTAGCCCGCCATGGCAACACACCGTAGCCACCATTGCAGGCTACACACCGGTGCAAAGTGGTGAGGTACTGGCCATGCGCCGGGTACTGCCGTGGTGGAGGTTTATGCCCCGAAACATGAAGCATGTGCTGCCCGCGTAGGTCGGGGTTCAACCCGCCCTGGTCGACTCAAAACCTATTCGCAACCAGGCTCAAACCACGCCCTCTTTTTCACATTCGATCAGGGTTTTCCCTAGGTAAATCACGCCCTTCGCGTCAGGCTTTCTTCAGCCGCCAGCCCTTACGCTCTAAGGCTAAACTTGCAAGCGTTCGGCTGCCGGCTGAACCTTACCCCGGTTCAAATGCAGGCAACATTTCTACAACCATGGAGACACCATGACCTTTCTACTTTCGCTGTCCCGGCTGATCGACAAGATCACCACCGGCATCGGTAAATCCACCATGTGGCTGATTCTGGCTACCACCCTCATCAGCGCTGGCAATGCACTGGTGCGCAAGATCTTCAACATTGGCTCCAATGGTCTGCTTGAAATCCAGTGGTACTTGTTTGCTGCGGTGTTTTTGCTCGGAGCGGGTTACGGCTTTTTGCGCAACTCGCACGTGCGCATTGACTTTATTGCCACCAAGTTAAGTGCCCATACCCGCAACTGGATTGACATCGTTGGCATTGTGCTGGTGCTGGTGCCGTTTTGCAGCATCAGCATCAACCTCGGCTGGTCTTTCTTTTTGCAGGCCTATCAAAGCGGTGAGATGTCGCAAAACGCTGGCGGACTGATTCGCTGGCCGGTTTACCTGCTGATACCAACTGGCTTTGCAATGCTGTTGATGCAGTCGATGTCTGAGTTGATCAAGCGCGTGGCTTTCCTGCGTGGCGTGGGGCCTGACGTGCTCAGCGGTGAAGACGCCAAGTCCGACGACCAGAAAAATGCCGAAGCGCTTGAAGCGCAGTTGGCCAAAGAACTCGCAGGAGCCAAATAAATGCAAACCACTTTTCTGGCACAGCAATTTGTGCCCCTGATGTTCATCGCGCTGTTCGCGATTTTGCTCACCGGCTTTCCGGTGGCCTTTGGCCTTGCGGCCACCGGCCTGGGGTTGGGCTTTATTGGTATTGAGGCAGGCATCTTCCCTTCATCCATGTTCCAGGCGCTGCCTCTGCGGGTTTTTGGCATCATGCAAAACGACACGCTGCTGGCCATTCCCTTCTTTACTTTCATGGGAATTATTCTGGAGCGAAGTGGCATGGCCGAAGACCTGCTGGAGACCGTCGGCCAGGTATTTGGCCCGGTGCGCGGCGGCGTGGCGGTGGCGGTGATTCTTGTCGGCGCACTGCTGGCAGCCACGACCGGTGTTGTGGCCGCTGCAGTGATCTCGATGGGTTTGATCTCGCTGCCGGTGATGCTGCGCTACGGCTACAGCCGCACGCTGGCCACCGGGGCGATTACCGCGTCGGGCACGCTGGCGCAAGCTATTCCACCTTCGCTGGTTCTGATCGTGCTGGCCGACCAATTAGGCCGCTCTGTGGGTGACATGTATTCAGGCGCACTGGTTCCGGGTTTGCTGACGGTGGCGCTTTATCTGAGTTTTGTCATTTTGGTCGCTATCTTCAAGCCCAAAATGGCTCCCGCCTTGCCGCCAGAGGCGCTGTTGTTCAAGGAAGACAACGGCCGCTCCGGCCACCGTTCGCTGTTGGTCTTGCTGCTCATCTGTATTGCCGTGGGTTACAGCTGGGCGCAGGTACATGATGGCCTGATGACGAAATGGCTTGAGCGCGCCACCAAGTCGCCCAAGGATGAAATCGTCATCCTGTCGATGACCCTGGCATCCATCACCGGCCTGGTGCTGTCGATCGTCAACCGGGTCACCAGAATGGGTTTGCTGTCGCGCCTGGCCGAGCAGGTCACGTTTGTGCTGATGCCGCCGCTGATTCTGATCTTTCTGGTGCTGGGCACCATCTTTTTGGGCGTGGCCACCCCCACTGAAGGTGGTGCCATGGGTGCGATGGGCGCGCTGATTCTGGCCAGGGGCAAGGGTCGCCTGAAGATGACGATTCTGACGCAGGCGCTGGAAAACACCGCCAAGCTGGCCAGCTTTGTGCTGTTCATTTTGATCGGTTCGACCGTCTTCAGCTTCACCTTTAACGCAGCAGACGGTCACATCTGGGTTGAGCATTTGTTTAACAAAATGCCCGGCGGCGCCTGGGGCTTTTTGATTGTGGTGAATTTGCTGGTGTTCTTCTTGGGCATGTTCATCGACTTCTTCGAGATCGCCTTCATCGTCATCCCGTTGCTCGCTCCAGTGGCCGAAAAAATTCTGCCTGGCTTGATCCCCGGCATGACCACAGACCAGGCGATGATCTGGTTTGGCGTGATCATTGCCATGAACCTGCAAACTTCGTTCCTGACGCCGCCGTTTGGTTTTGCGCTGTTTTACCTGCGCAGCGTGGCCGCCAAGTTTGATTACAAAGACCGTGTGACGGGCAAAACCATTGCGGCTGTCAAGACCACCGAAATTTACAAGGGTTCTGTAGTCTTCATCTGCCTGCAACTGACCATGCTGGTTTCGGTGATGATGTTCCCGAACCTGGTGACAGGAGGTATTGAGAAAGTGGAAAGCCTGAGCGCCGACCAGATCATGGAGCAGATGCAGATGTCAACCGAAGAAGGTGAGCCCGATCCCTTTGCCGACCCGGCTGAAGAAGATGCTTTTGCACCAACCGATGGCACAGTGCCTGCCGATGCAGCATCACCCGCGGGTAACGAACCGTCCGAAGACGATGCCATGAAAGCCTTGCTTGATGACATGAACAAAGGCAAGTCGCAATAAACCAAGCGGTTTTGACACCCATAAAAAAAGGGCCGAGAGGCCCTTTTTTATGGGTGCGCCTTTCGGCGCATCCTGCTTACAGCTTTTGCGACTGCATGAAGCTGTCAAAACGCGCTTCGGTGAAGCGGAACCACAGGTTGGCTTCAGCACGATAAGCAGAATAGTCAGCGTAGATTTTCTTCCAGGCCGGGTTGCTGGCGCTGAGCTCGGCGTACACCTCTTGTGCGGACTTGAACGCAGCGGCCATCACGTCCTTCGGGAACGGGTGCAGCTTGACACCTTGACCCACCAGGGTCTTCAGGGCACCTGGGTTTTTGATGTCGTACTTGGCTTGCATGTCGGTGTGGGCGTAAGCAGCAGCAGCTTCCACAATGGCTTTGTATTCGGACGACAGGCCGTCGTACGCCTTTTTGTTGACATACAGGGACAACTGGGGACCGCCCTCCCACCAACCTGGGTAGTAGTAATGCGGTGCCACTTTGTTGAAACCCAGTTTCAGGTCGTCATAGGGACCTACCCACTCGGCGGCGTCAATCGTGCCTTTTTCCAGCGAGGTATAAATTTCACCACCTGGAATATTTTGCGGTATGGTGCCCAACTTGGACAACACCTTGCCACCAAAGCCGCCCACGCGGAACTTCAGGCCTTTAAGGTCTTCTACCGACTTGATTTCCTTACGGTACCAGCCGCCCATTTGCGCACCGGTGTTGCCCATGGGGAAGTTGACGACACCCGCATTGGCGTAAAACTCGCGCAGCAGCTTCATGCCGTTGCCTTGGTACATCCAGGCAGTCATTTGGCGGCTGTTCAGACCGAATGGGATGGCGCAATCGAGCGCGTAAGTGGGGTCTTTGCCAAAGAAGTAATACGGCGCGGTGTGCGCCATTTCGACGGTACCGTTGGATGAACCGTCGAGCACGCCCATCGCAGGCACCAGTTCACCACCGGCATGTACCGAGATGGTGAACTTGCCACCGGACATTTCACCCACTTTTTTTGCAAACACTTCGGCTGCACCATAAATGGTGTCAAGGGCTTTGGGAAAGCTTGAAGCCAAGCGCCAGCGGATAGTGGCGCCCTGGGCATGCACCACGGGTGCAGCACCTGCAGCCAAAACGCCAGCGATACCAGCGTTTTTAATAACGGAACGACGATCCATTGATTTACTCCTGTTGTTGAAGAATTAGCTCACCACACGGGTAGGTGCAGTGATGACTGATGAAAGTCACACAGCATTCTATGAATGCAAGTAACCAGCGAGACACCGGGTTTTCCCTTGAAAAAATCGACATTCCGGGGGGGATTCAGCTTTCTGCAAGCTTCAGATGATGAGTCTGAAATTTCAGTCACAAGCACCGAGAAAAAATTTCAAACAGCGGCAAAAAACCGCTGCCGTACCGCAGCTTCAATGCCTACCGCATCCAGCCCTTGCAGCGCCAGCAATTTGGCAGGGTCGCCATGCTCGGTAAAGACATCACTCAAGCCCAGTTGCAACACCGGCTTGAGCACAGCGGCAGCCGCCAGTGCTTCCAGCACGGCACTGCCCGCGCCCCCCATGACCGCGCCCTCTTCCAGCGTGACCAAAGCGTCATGGCTGGCAGCCACTTGCAGCAGCAGTTCCACGTCCAGCGGCTTGGCCCAGCGCATGTTGACCACCGTGGCATTCAGGGCTTCTGCCGCCTGCAAGGCCGGATAAAGCAGCGTGCCAAAGGCCAAAATCGCCACGCGTTCACCGCTGCGACGAATCTCGCCCTTGCCAAACGGCAACGCGTCTAGTGTGCAAGTCACCGGCACGCCCGCCCCCGCGCCACGGGGGTAACGCACCGCCACCGGGTGGTTTTGCGCGTAGGCGGTGGACAGCAGCAGACGGCATTCGTTTTCATCGGCCGGGCAAGCCACGCTGATGTTGGGAATGCAGCGCAAATAGGGGATGTCGTAGGCACCGGCATGGGTGGCACCATCGGCCCCCACCAGCCCGGCGCGGTCCAGCGCAAATACCACCGGCAGGTTCTGGATGGCCACGTCGTGAATCAACTGGTCATAAGCACGCTGCAAAAAGGTGGAATAAATCGCCACTACCGGTTTCAGGCCTTCGCAGGCCAGACCGGCAGCAAAGGTTACGGCGTGCTGCTCGGCAATGCCCACGTCAAAATAGCGTTCCGGAAAACGTTGATGGAACGCCACCATGCCGGAGCCTTCGCGCATGGCCGGGGTGATGGCCACCAGGCGGTCGTCAGCCGCAGCCATGTCGCACAGCCAGTCGCCAAACACCTGGGTAAACGTAGGCCTGGCCTGTGTGCTGGATTTTTGCAGGCCTACCGCTGGGTCAAACTTGCCCGGGCCGTGGTAAGCAATCGGGTCTACCTCAGCGAGTTTGTAGCCCTGACCTTTTTTGGTGACCACATGCAAAAACTGAGGGCCTTTGAGGTGCTTGATGTTCTCCAGCACGCTCACCAGCGTGTCCACGTCGTGGCCATCGATGGGACCCACGTAGTTGAAGCCAAATTTTTCAAACAGCGTGATCGGCTTGACCATGCCTTTGGCGGATTCTTCAAAGCGCTTGGCCAGTTCCCACAGCGGGGGCGCACCTTTGAGCACGGTTTTGCTGGCATTTTTAGCAGCGGCATAAAACTGCCCGCTGAGCAACTTGGCCAAATGCCGATTGAGCGCGCCCACCGGTGGGCTGATGGACATGTCGTTGTCGTTCAGAATCACCAGCAAATTGCAGTCCATAACCCCGGCATTGTTCAAGGCCTCAAAGGCCATGCCGGCCGTCATGGCGCCATCGCCAATCACCGCGATGGCGTGGCGCTCTTCGCCTTTGATTTTGGCAGCCAGTGCCATGCCCAGCGCAGCAGAAATGGATGTGCTGGAGTGGGCTGTGCCAAAGGCATCAAATTCGCTCTCGTCACGCCGGGGAAAGCCGCTCAAGCCGCCCCACTGGCGCAATGTGGCCATGCGGTCACGCCGGCCGGTCAAAATTTTGTGCGGGTAGGTTTGGTGGCCCACGTCCCACACCACCCGGTCGTGCGGCGTGTTGAACACGTAATGCAGCGCCACAGTGAGTTCGACCGTGCCCAGGTTGGAACTTAAGTGCCCGCCAGTCTTGGCCACGCTTTCCAACAGGTAAGCACGCAGCTCGGTGGCCAGATGGCCCAGTTGCTCGCGTGGCAGATGCCGCAAGTCCGCCGGGGACTGGATGGTTTGCAACAGGGCGTACGGGTTAGTCATCAGCATATGCTTTGTTTTTAATAGCTGTTTGCTCTTTATTTGTAAGGGCTAGAGCCATTTTTTCCATATAAGTTTTATAGCCACCGCCTAATGTGAGCGTTGCACCACCAGGTCGGCCAGGCCATGCAGCACACGGGTATCGGCCAAGCCGGTACTTTCCAGCGCCTGCAGCGCCTGGCAGTGCAACGATTGGGCGTAGGCTCGTGCGCCCTCCAGCCCCATCAGGGAAACGTAAGTGGGTTTGTCATGGTCGGCATCCTTGCCCGCCGTTTTACCAAGCGTGCTGGAGTCGGCCACCACATCCAGAATGTCGTCCACCACCTGGAACGCCAGGCCAATGGCCGCCCCAAAAGCCTGCAAGCCAGCCAGGGCATTTACGGTGGCTTCGGCGCAAGCCGCGCCCATCAGCACACTGGCCTGCAACAAGGCACCGGTTTTCAGGCGGTGCATTTCCTGCAACTGGTCTTGCGTCAGGGTCAGGCCGACACTAGCTAGGTCAATGGCTTGCCCACCAGCCATGCCGGCGCAACCTGCGGCGCGTGAAAGCAGGCGGCACAAGCGAGCCTGTTGACCGGGTTGCATCGCCGAGCCCTCTGGCGTGAGCAGTTCGAACGCCAGTGCTTGCAGGGCATCGCCCGCCAGCAAGGCACTGGCCTGGCCAAATTGCACATGCACCGTGGGTTTGCCCCGGCGCAGCACGTCGTTGTCCATGCAGGGCATGTCGTCATGCACCAGGGAATAGGCGTGGATCAATTCCACCGCGCAGGCCGCACGCAGCGCCGCCTCACCCGGCTGTATGTTGGCAGTCGTGGAGCCAGCCACACCCCGCCGGGCTAACTCGTCAACTCCCTCTTCAATCGGCAAATAATCTTCTGTCAGACCACTTTGAACCGCTTCAAAGGCCGCCAGCACCAACAACGGGCGCAGCCGTTTGCCACCATCCAGCACGGCGTAACGCATGGCGGCCATCAGCGCGGCAGGGGCATGGTGGGGGGCATCGGCACAGGCATCGACGCTGACCCAAAGGTCAAGCGCGTGCTCAACCCGCTCAAGCTGGCGGGTGATCCAGGTTTGCAAATCCAGTGTGGGGAGAGCGCTCACTCGGGTGTCCATGTTTTAAAGGTGGTGCCGTCTAGCACCTTGACCTGGTTTTCAACCGCTTCCAGGCGGTCACGGCAAAACGTCAGCAACTCGGCGCCACGCTGATATTGGGTGAGCAGTTGCGCCAGCGGCAGTTCACCAGACTCTAGTCTGGCCACCAGTTGTTCCAGTTCCTGCAGGGCCGCCTCGAAACTGGCGGGCGCTGAACTGTGTTTGGAGGCTGTAGCCATAGGTTGCGGGGTTTCCCTGAATCAAAGCCGTGATTTTAGGCGCTGCACCAGAGGCGCTGCTGGGCCAAGGTGCGATTCAAAATAAAGCCGCATCCTGGTTCATTCTGAACCCGGCGCGGCGACTGGGTCATGCGCATGCGGTTTTGGGGGCAAAACACGCGCGAAAGGTAAAGAACAGTTCGCTACCGACAGCCTACGCGCGCCTTTGCCCCCAAAGCCCGGTCGCATGCCCCAATCACCACGCCTAAGCGATTACGGGTGAAGTCGGTATTGCAAATACGATTCACCTGGATTGGCATCATAAGCAGACCAGGCCGTCCATGAATTTCCCCTGCCAGCCAACCCACCACTACATCGAATCAGTCGGGTGATGCGCTTTGCGGAGGTCAAGGAGGAGACCGCGCAGCGGGCGGGGGACACGTAGCAAAGCGCATCGCCTGGCTGATTCATCAACCACAGTGACGATGGGGCAAGCACTGTGGTGTCACCCTCAACCCAACATCTCGCACACCACCCGTTGAATCTGACCCGAGAGGCAAGCCTTACAATTGGAGCCTGACAGCTCTCAAGGTAGCTGCCCTTCAAGCCCCTCCCCGAGGGGTTTTTGTTTCTTAGAAAGACCGAGTTGTGCAAACATTGTGCAAAACACACCCCCTTACCCGTTGCGAAACCGCTGACAACTTGCCCCATTCCCAGGCATCAGCCCAGCCCACGTCCAGCACCGGACAACTGCCTGTCAGCGCCTATTTTGATGACGCGCTGTTTCAGCGCGAATTGCAAACCCTGTTCCAGAATAGACCACGCTATGTGGGCCATGCCGCCAGCGTGCCCAACGTGGGCGACTACGCCACCCTGGCGCAGGAGGGCGAGGGCCGCGCGCTGTTGCGCACCCCCAACGGCATTGAACTGATCTCCAATGTGTGCCGCCACCGCCAGGCTCTGATGCTCAAGGGACGGGGCAACTTGGCTGCCTGCGGCGGCCAGCTGGTGTGCCCGATCCACCGCTGGACCTACAGCGCGGGTGATGCCGCTGGCCAGGTGCCAGCAGGCCAGCTCATCGGTGCGCCCCATTTTGACCACAACCCCTGCCTGCACTTGTCCAACTACCCGTTGCACGAATGGAACGGCCTGCTGTTTGAAGACAATGGCTGCGATGTGGCGGCAGACCTGGCTGGCATGCAGGAACGTGCGGCGCTGGACTTTTCTGGCTATGTGCCGGGCAAGGTGGAGCTGCACGAATGCAACTACAACTGGAAGACCTTCATTGAGGTCTACCTGGAGGACTACCACGTGGGGCCATTCCACCCAGGGCTGGGCCACTTTGTCACCTGTGATGATTTGCGCTGGCAATTTGGCGAGCAGTTTTCGGTGCAAACCGTGGGGGTGTCCAAAGCTTTTGGTCAGCCCGGCTCTGCCGTTTACCAGCGCTGGGTTGATGCCCTGCTGGCCTACCGGGGCGGCGTGCAGCCCGAGCGCGGCGCGGTATGGCTCACCTATTACCCGCACCTCATGGTCGAGTGGTATCCACATGTGCTGACCGTGTCCACCCTGCACCCGATCGGCCCCTGCAAAACGCTCAACCAGGTAGCGTTTTTCTACCCGCAAGAGATAGCCGCATTTGAGCCTGAGTTCATTCAAGCCCAACAGGCCGCCTACATGGAAACCTGTATGGAAGACGACGAAATAGGCGAACGCATGGACGCAGGGCGCAAGGCTTTGCTGGCTCGTGGCGACAACCAGGTGGGTCCCTACCAGAGCCCGATGGAAGACGGCATGCAGCATTTTCACGCCTGGTATCGTCGGCAGATGGGGTCAAGAGGTCTGTAAAATACTATGTTTTTTATAGCTGCTTACTCATATTAATAAAGGGCTAGAGGCCATTTTATATAGCGCTTATGTTCAACATTGACATCCCGAAGCATGAAACATGTGCAGCCCTAAGTAGGGCAGGTTTCAACCCGCCATGGCCGACTGAAGTCGGCCCTACAAAAAGCAATTGCTGACGACTGTCGTCGTTCTTTCACGTTAAAAGACTAAGCCCATGCAAGCCCTCTGGATGGTGTTGGCCTCGTTCTTCTTTGCCAGCATGGCGGTAGGCATCAAGCTGGCCTCTGCCAGCTTTGGCTTGCCCGAACTGGTGTTTTACCGGGGCGTGGTGAGCGTGGTGTTCATGGCGCTGGTGCTGCGCGCCCGTGGCACGCCGCTGGCCACGCCGGTGCCGTGGATGCACGCCTGGCGCGCCGCCATTGGGGTGTTTTCTCTGGCCACCTGGTTTTACGCCATTGCCCATTTGCCACTGGCCACCGCCATGACGCTGAACTACATGAGCGGCGTGTGGGTGGCCGCCTTTGTGGTGGGCGGAGCCATGCTCTACGGCAAAAGCACCGGTCAAGGCGCACTGATGGCCACAGTGCTGGCGGGTTTTGCCGGTGTGGTGATGATGCTGCGCCCGACGCTGGATCAAAACCAGCTGTTTGCCGGTCTGGTGGGGCTGCTCTCGGGGCTGGGCGCGGCCATGGCCTACCTGCAGGTGACAGCGCTGGGCAAGGCGGGGGAACCTGAAGGACGCACGGTGTTTTATTTTTCGGTCGGCACCACGCTGGCTGGGCTCATTGCCGTGAGCTGGGATGGTTTCACCCCCTGGCAGAGTGTGAGCTGGCAGGCCGCCGCGTGGCTGATACCGATCGGCGTGCTGGCCACCCTGGGGCAGTGGAGCATGACCCGCGCCTACAGCCGTGGCCCCACCCTGCTGGTGGCCAACCTGCAATACGCCGGCATTGTGTTTGCTAGCGGGTACAGTTTGCTGCTGTTTGAAGACCAGATTCCGCTGATCGGCTGGGCTGGCATGGCACTGATTGTGGCAAGCGGCATGGCCGCCACGGTGCTGAGAACCAAGGTGCTGCCCAACACCCCGGCAGAAGACCATTGAACCGAGCTTGAGTGGCCTGATTTTTGCCCCCTTTTGAGAAGGAAACCCCATGTACGCCACGCTGATTTCTGCGCCCCAATTGCACACCCTGATGGCATCCCGGCAGCCGCTGCTGGTGTTTGACTGCAGCTTCGAGCTGATGCAGCCCACGGCGGGTGACGCGCAATACCAATCCGGGCACATCCCTGGTGCACTGCGCGCTGATCTGGACCGCCATTTGAGCGCCACGGGTGCGCCCGATGCCGCCAGCGGGGGGCGACACCCTCTGCCCGGGCGCGAAGCCTTTGCCGCCTGGCTGGGCCATGTAGGTGTGCGCCCCGACATGCAGGTGGTGGTGTATGACCGCCAGGGGGCTAATTACTGTGGCCGGCTGTGGTGGATGCTGAAATGGGTCGGGCATGAAGCCGTGGCGGTGCTCGATGGCGGGCTGCAGGCCTGGCAGGCGGCGGGTGGAGAAACAGAAGCCGGTACGTCACCCACGCTTCAAGCACAAAATTACCCTCTAGCCCTTGCTAATGCTGGGCTAGTAGATACAAAAACAGTAGCAACAAATCTGGCGCATGCCAACCAGACGATTCTGGATGCACGGGGCGCGGCACGCTTTCGGGGCGAGGTGGAGCCGCTCGACCCGGTGGCCGGGCACATTCCGGGCGCGTTGAACCGGCCTTTTACCGATAATTTTGCTGCCAACGGCTGCTTCAAACCGGCGGCGCAGTTGCGCGCCGAATTTGAGGCCTTGCTGGCGGGGCGCGACCCGGCCAGCGTGGTGCACCACTGCGGCAGCGGTGTCAGCGCCGTGCCCAACATCATTGCCATGGAGGTAGCCGGTTTGGGGCGCACGGCGCTGTACGCCGGGAGCTGGAGTGACTGGTGCAGCGACCCGAACCGCCCCTGCGCCCAGGGGTAAAACAAACAGCCTTTCGCCTTGCTTTGGCTTTCGTGTCAGGCAACGTCATGTGCCTTGAACCAAGCCAGCGCACGCGCAAATCCATCTGCAGCGGCTTCCTTGCGGTAGCTGGGGCGGTAATCGGCATGAAACGCGTGCGGTGCGTCCCGGTACACCACAAACTCGGATGCTTTGGCAGCCGCATTGCCCTTGGCTCCAGCCATTGCCAGTGCCTCTTTCATCTGGTTGATGGTCGGCAGGGGAATGCCCCGGTCTTCGCCACCATAAAGCCCCAACACCGGCGCTTTCAGCTCGGCTGCCAATTCCAGCGGGTGTTTGGGTGTCAGCGCGGAAGCGACACCCACCAAGCGACCATACCAGGCCACAGCAGCCTTGATGTGCTGGCTTTGCTCGGCGTAAAGCCAGGTGATGCGGCCACCCCAGCAAAACCCGGTGATGCCCACTTTTTTAAGGTTTCCACCATGGGCACCAGCCCACGCCACAGCACCGTCCAGGTCTTTCATCACCTGAGCATCAGGCACTTTTGAAACCACCTCTGTCATGAGTTTTGCCATCTCTGTGTATTTGGCCGGATCGCCCTGGCGCGCGTACAACTCCGGGGCAATGGCCAGATACCCCGCCTTGGCAAATCGACGGCAGGTGTCGGCAATGTATTCATGCACACCAAAGATTTCTTGAATGACCAGGATCACAGGCAGATTGCTTTTGCCTTCTGGGGCTGCAAAGAAAAATGGCACAGAAAACCCCTCCACATCGTAAATAGCTTCGCCACTGGTCAAGCCTTCAACCGATGTTTTGATAGCCGTTTGCGCCATGATCGGCATGGCTGTGGCCGCATAACCCACCCCCAAGGCCACTTTCAGTGCAGTACGCCGACTGGCCCCCGCCTTGGTTGATTCACCTGGTAACAGGGCATCAAAGTCTAAGGTCTGATTCTGATCAAGCATCAGTGGACTCCTTGGTTAAAAATTGGAGCATATCGGCGAACAAATTCCGACTGCATTTCAGGGCTTCTCTGCAAACTTCAGCACAGTTTGCAGCCTGCACACGCGTGCCATATCACCAATAAATGCGATATGCTCCGCGTTGCTAACCCATGCGCGCAGTGATCCTGTAGCAGCGGCAGCACACCATGGCCTAGGTGCTTTACCCAATGCACTTCGGGCTCTGTTCAACGTATTCTGAATCAGGCCACAAGTCTGCAAGGAGACCTTCACCATGCCACAGCGCAAACCTCTGCACCTGCACGTGCCTGAGCCCACCGGGCGTCCAGGCCACGACACGGATTTTTCTTACCTGCCCCTTTCCGCTGCCGGAGCCAAGCGCCGCCCGCCCGTGGACATTGCCGCCGCGCAGACCAATGACCTGGCCTTTGCGCTGATTCGTGTGCTCGATGACAACGGCCAGGCAGTGGGGCCGTGGGCGCCACAGATGGATGTGACCCTGCTCAAGCGGGGCATGCGTGCCATGCTGCTCACCCGCGCCTTTGATGCCCGTATGCAAATTGCCCAACGGCAGAAAAAAATGTCGTTTTACATGCAATGTCTGGGCGAAGAAGCCATTGCCTGCGCCCATGCCCTGGCCATTGGCGAAGGCGACATGTGCTTTCCCACCTACCGCCAGCAGGGCTTGTTGCTGACCCGTGAAGACAACCACATGGTGGACATGATCTGCCAGCTCTACAGCAACGAGCGCGACCCGATGAAAGGGCGGCAACTGCCGGTGATGTACTCGAGCAAAAAACAAGGCTTCTTTTCCATCTCTGGCAACCTGGCCACGCAAGTGATTCAGGGCGTGGGCTGGGCCATGGCCAGCGCCATCAAGGGCGACGACAAGGTGGCCAGCGCCTGGATTGGCGACGGGGCTACGGCCGAGGCCGACTTTCACACAGCGCTGACCTTTGCCCATGTTTACCGCGCGCCGGTGATCATCAACGTGGTCAACAACCAGTGGGCTATTTCGACTTTTCAGGCCATTGCAGGTGGCGAAGGCACGACCTTTGCTGCACGTGGTGCGGGCTGCGGCATTGCTTCTTTGCGGGTGGATGGCAACGACTTTCTGGCTGTCTATGCGGCCTCCAAGTGGGCCTTGGAGCGGGCGCGTAGCAGCTTTGGTCCGACCCTGATTGAATGGGTCACCTACCGCGCCGGGCCGCACTCCACCAGTGACGACCCCAGTAAATACCGCCCGTCCAACGACGCTGCACGTTTCCCGCTGGGTGACCCGATTGCGCGCCTGAAAAAGCATTTGATGGTGATTGGAGCCTGGTCAGAGGCCGAACACGAAGCCACCAAGAAAGCGGTAGAAGCCGAAGTGGCTGCCGCGCAAAAAGAGGCTGAGCAATACGGTACGTTGGCCGATGCCCATGCTCAGGACGTGAGCAGCATGTTTGAAGATGTGTTCAAAGTCATGCCCGCGCATCTGATGCGCCAACGCCAAGAGATGGGAGCCTGATCATGAACGACACCAAAACCATGAACACCAGCCCCATGACCATGATTCAGGCGCTGCGCTCCGCCATGGATGTGATGCTTGCCCGCGACCCCAATGTGGTGGTGTATGGGCAAGACGTAGGTTACTTTGGCGGCGTATTCCGCTGCACCGAAGGGCTGCAGGCCAAATACGGCAACCAGCGCGTGTTTGATGCCCCCATCTCCGAGGGCGGCATTGTTGGCTCGGCGGTGGGCATGGGAGCCTATGGCTTGCGGCCGGTGATTGAGATTCAGTTTGCCGACTACGTTTATCCGGCTACCGACCAAATCGTGTCAGAAGCCGCACGCCTGCGCTACCGCTCCGCCGGCGACTTCACCTGCCCACTGACGATCCGCATGCCCTGTGGCGGCGGCATCTACGGCGGCCAGACGCACAGTCAAAGCCCCGAGGCCATGTTCACCCAGGTGTGTGGCTTGCGCACCGTGATGCCGTCCAACCCTTTTGATGCCAAAGGCCTGCTGATCGCATCCATAGAAAACGACGACCCGGTGATTTTTCTGGAGCCCAAGCGCCTGTACAACGGCCCGTTTGACGGCCACCATGAGCGCCCGGTAGTGCCTTGGAGCAAACACCCACTGGGCGAAGTGCCTGAGGGTTATTACACCGTGCCGCTGGACAGTGCGCGCATCACCCGAGCCGGAAGTGCCGTTACGGTGATCGCCTACGGCACCATGGTGCATGTGGCCGAGGCCGCCGTGCAAGAGAGTGATGTGGACGCTGAAATCATCGACCTGCGCAGCCTGTGGCCGCTGGACTTGGACACCCTGGTGGCTTCAGTGAAGAAAACCGGGCGCTGTGTCATCGTGCATGAAGCCACCCGCACCAACGGGTTGGGCGCTGAATTGTTGAGCTTGATGCAAGAGCATTGTTTTTACCACCTGCAAGCGCCCATTGAGCGGGTAACCGGCTGGGACACGCCTTACCCGCATGCACAAGAGTGGTCGTATTTTCCGGGGCCAGCACGGGTAGCGGCGGCTCTGCAACGTGTATTGGAGGCTTGAACCATGGCCATTCAAACAATCAAGATGCCCGACATTGGCGAAGGCATTGCTGAGGTCGAATTGGTCGCCTGGCACATCAAGGTCGGAGACGTGGTGGCAGAAGACCAGATTCTGGCCGACGTGATGACCGACAAGGCCACGGTTGAAATCCCGTCGCATGTGGCCGGCACCGTGGTGTCGCTCAACGCCGCGGTCGGAGAAGTAGTTGCTGTGGGCACAGAAATCATCCATATTGAAGTATCAAATGATGCTCTAGCCCTTGTAGATAAAGCGCAAGCAGCTATAAAAGATGAAGCAATAAAAGAAGAAGTAACTAAAGCGGTAGCAGCGCCTGCACCCGCCCTACCGTCAAAGGCAACCCGCAGTCCACAAACCACAGCAACGGTAAAAATGTCGGCTCTGTCTGAGCACCATCACCCCATTGCTGCCCCTGCCGTGCGTCGCAGAGCCTGGGAATTGGGCGTGGACTTGAATCTGGTCAGCGCCACAGGTCCGGCCGGACGTATCACACTGGCCGATCTGGAACGGTATGGCGCAACCAGCAACGCAGACCAGCTCGCCAACCGTGAAGCTGCGACCCCCGACCAGCGCTATGCGCAACAGTCTGCTGAAGAAGTGATTCCGGTGATCGGGCTGCGACGAAAAATCGCGCAAAAAATGCAGGAGGCCAAGCGTCACATTCCGCACTTCACCTACGTGGAAGAAATCGATGTGACCGAACTGGAGGAACTGCGCGCGCGTCTGAACGCGCAATTTGCAGCAACCCGTGGCCGCTTGACCCTGTTGCCCTTTTTGATGCGTGCCATCGTTTTGGCAGTGCGGGATCATCCTGAAGTGAATGCCCGGTTTGACGACGAAGCCAACCAGCTGACCCGCTTTGCCGCCGTGCACCTGGGGTTGGCCACACAAACCGCTGGTGGTTTGATGGTGCCCGTGATCCGCCATGCAGAATCCCTGGACTTATGGGCCAGCGCCGCTGCGGTGCTGCGCGTCAGTGAAGCGGCACGCGGTGCCAAGGCGGCACGTGACGAGTTAAGCGGATCAACCATCACCCTGACCAGCCTGGGGGCCTTGGGCGGCATCGTCAGCACCCCGGTCATCAACCATCCCGAGGTGGCCATTGTGGGCACGAACCGCATGGTAGAACGCCCGATGATGAAAAACGGTCAGGTGGTGGCACGCAAGATGATGAACCTGTCAAGCTCGTTTGACCACCGGGTGGTGGACGGCATGAACGCGGCTGAATTCATCCAGCAAATCCGTGGCTACCTGGAGTGTCCGGGCACGCTGCTGGTTTGATTACATAGAAGAAGCCGTCAGGCTTTTGGCTTTAAACCCGGAAGCGGTCAGACAGGCCGTTGAGTTTGGTCATCAACGCAGCGGCGATGTCTTTCAGAGGAAGAACTTCGTCGGCGGCTCCGTGCGCGATGGCTTCTTTGGGCATGCCAAACACCACACAAGAAGCCTCGTCCTGGACAAAGTTGTAGCTACCCGCGTCTTTCATTTCACGCATGGCTTTGGCCCCGTCGTTGCCCATACCGGTCAGCATGATGGCAAAGGCGTTGCGCCCGGCCACTTTGGCCCCGGATCGGAACAGGACTTCGACCGATGGCTTGTGCCGGTTCACCGGCTCGCCGTCTTCCACCACCGCCACATAGTTGGCGCCACTGCGGTCAACGCGGAACTGCTTGCCACCAGGTGCCAGATAGGCATGCCCTGGCAGCAGGCGTTCACCATTGATGGCTTCACGCACGGCAATGTTGCACAAGCTGTCCAACCGCGCCGCAAAGCTGGTGGTGAAACCGGGGGGCATGTGCTGGGTGATGACAATGGCCGGAAAATCCGCCGGCAGAGGCGTCAACACTTCCTTGATGGCCTCAGTACCACCCGTAGATGCCCCGATAAATACCAGTTTTTCAGTCGACACGCGCCCCACCAGGGTCATGGCAGGACGCGCCGCAGCAACCTGCCCACCCACCATGACGCCTTTGTCAGCCACCGCCACGCGGCGACTGATGTGTGCCATTGAAGCAATGCGGATTTTTTCAACAATCTGGCTGGACAACTCACTCAAACCATCTGCCACCCCGATGCGCGGTTTGGAAACAAAGTCCACCGCACCGAGTTCAAGCGCCTTCATGGTGACCTCCGCGCCGCGTGCAGTCAGGGTAGAAATCATCACCACCGGCATCGGCCGAAGACGCATCAGGCGACCCAGAAAATCTATCCCATCCATGCGGGGCATTTCAATGTCCAGGGTGATCACATCCGGGTTCAGCTCGCGGATCATTTCCCGTGCCACCAAAGGATCATTGGCTGCGCCCACACATTCCATGTCCACCTGACGATTGATGATGTCTGCCAACAGGCTTCTGACCAGGGCAGAGTCGTCGACAACAACCACTCTAATTTTCTTCAAAACTCAACCCTCAAAACAAATCGATAGAACCACCCGCAGTCGACTTGGCGACCGAGGCTGCATTGCCTTTGCGCTCTTCAACCGCCAGGGTTTCCGGATGTGAATGCGCCAGCCGCTTCACCAGCGCCTTGCCGGAAACCGGGAAAAAACACACTTTTCTGGGATGAATATCGAGCACATCCTGAGACACCACCGGAATGCGCTCGGTGGCCAGGTAGTCCAACACAAATTTGGTGTTGCGCTCGCCTACATTCATGGAAGTAAACCCCGCCATGACTTGGGCTCCCCCAAATATCTTGGCTTGCATGGTCTCCCGGCGTGCGCCCATCTTGAGCATCTGGTTGATCAAGAGTTCCATGGCATACGAACCATACCGTCCGCCACCGTCACCACCCTCACCGTCAGGCAGCATGAAATGGTTCATGCCACCTGCCCTGGCACGGCCATCCCAGATACAGGCTGAAATGCATGAGCCCAGCACCGTCATGATCATGATCTCTTCGTTCGACACAAAGTATTCGCCAGGCAGCACCTTGACCGCATCGTACTGAAAGTGATGGTCACTGTAAAAGAAGGAGGCCTCGCCAGGACTGCGCGGCAAGGATTTCAAATGGTCAACTCTTGACACGCGGGCGCTGCCAGTTTTAGCGTCGCTCATACACGGTCTTTCCCTTCAATATAAATAAGTCTCGTGACTCACTGAAGTTTTCTGCATGCCCAACAAAGAGCAAACCGCCGGGCGCCATCACGCGGTGAATACGCTCCAGCACTTTGCGTTGGGTGGGTGCGTCAAAATAAATCATCACGTTGC
>Ga0210052_1000452_pt1 | contig 31884 bp, 36 predicted proteins | sample CryGeymeta201508_FD_183976 | JGI IMG/M metagenome (GOLD analysis project Ga0210052, IMG submission 183976) | Groundwater microbial communities from Crystal Geyser aquifers in Utah, USA - Crystal Geyser metaG 2015-08 (SPAdes) (version 2) | ecosystem: Environmental > Aquatic > Deep subsurface >...
CTGCGCACACCGCTTCGGCGGCATCCGGGTCGGCCTCGTTGCGGCAGGCCAGCCACAGCTTGCGCGACACGGGTTGCAGCGAGAACAACTGTTTGGGGCAGATGTCGACGCAGTCGCCGCAGGCGGTGCATTGGTCGGCGATCACCTGCGGCAGGCCGTGCCGGTCCATGAAAATGGCGTCGAAGTCGCACACGTCGGCACAATCGCCGATACCGAGACAACCCCAAGCGCAGGCTTTGCCGCCCCCGCCGGCGATCGCGGCGGAGCGGCAGGTGGAGTGGCCGACATATTCGGCGCGGATTTTGGCGACATGGCTGCCGCCGGCGCAGGCCAGGCGCGCGACACGTTTCTCGACGTCGCCCAGGGTGATGCCGAGAAACTCGGCGATGGACAGGTTCTGCTCCGGCTGATTGACGGTGCAGCGGGCGGGTTCGAGTTTGCCATCGACCACCTGTTCGGCGAAATTGCGGCAACCGGCGGTGCCGCAGGCACCGCAATTGGAATGCGGCAGCATCTCCTCGACATCGTTGATGCGGGGGTCTTCGAACACATACAGGCGCCTGCTGGCGATCGCCAGAAACAGCGCCAGCACGCCGCCCAATGCAGCCATGAATGCGCCCGCCAATATGACATTGTGCAGTGTTTCCATGATGCTTCTCCCCGGTTGAGATGAGTGTGAAACTCGTCTAACTTATTTTTTTGTTGCAGCGAGGTTATTAAAGTTACAATCATTTAGGGAATCAATAATTTCAATTTTCATTATTAGGAATTACATAAACGGGGCGGGGGAGCGGCATGCCGACAAACAAACAGGCGTATTACAAGAACAATCGGCTCAAGCAGATGCGGGCGTTCTGCCAGGTGGTGAAGTGCGGCAGCGTGACGCTGGCGGCGCAGAAATTGTTCCTCAGCCAGCCGTCGATCACCTTGCAAATCCAGGCACTGGAGCGGGAATTGAATGTGACCCTGTTCGAGCGGCGCGGACCGACGTTGCGCCTCACGCCGGACGGAGAGGCGCTGTATGCGCTGGCCGAGCCGCTGGTGCGCGGCATCGACGATCTGCAAACCAACTTCGCGGCGCAAAGCGGGCATCTCGAATCGGGCGAACTCAACATCGGCGCGGGCGAATCGACCATCCTTTACATCCTGCCAGAAGCGGTCAGCCGCTTCGTCAAGGCGTATCCGGGTGTGCATGTACGCCTGTTCAACGTGACCGGGCGCGACGGGCTGAAGATGCTCAAGGCGGACGAGATCGACTTCGCCGTCGGCTCCATGCTGGAAGTGCCGGAGGATATTTCCTATCAACCCGTCGTGACCTATGACCCGGTGCTGATCGTGCCGCCCGGACACCCGCTGGCCAAGATGAAGAATGTGACGCTGGAACACATCAGCCAGTACGGCCTGATTTTGCCGCCGCGCCATCTGTCCACCTGGGGCATGGTCAAGTACGTGTTTCAGCAGCACAACCTGTCGTTCAGGGTCACCCTGGAAGCGGGCGGCTGGGAAGTGATCAAGAAATACGTGGAGATGGGTATGGGCATCTCCATCGTCACCGACATCTGCCTCACTGGGTGCGAAAAACTGGAACGCATCCCGCTCAAGAAATATTTCCCGCAACGCGACTACGGCCTGGTGCTGCGCAAGGGCAAATTCCTGACACCGCAGGCGCAGCGCTTCGTCGAGATGCTGATCGAGGTCTATCAGGATCGCGTTGCCGCATAATTCCACCATTCAGTCGCTTGACTCAATCGTTTGACTGAATTACTGTGGCGCCCCGTTTTGCTTGTCGGAGCGCCGCTTGAACACCACCCGGAAATCGACCTGTCCGCTGATGAGCATGGCGCAACGCCTGCTCGGCCATCCGCCTGCGTCGCAGGAAGAGACGCGCTGGCGCTTGTTGCTGGCCGCCACCGAGGTGTTCGCCGATTCCGGCTACCGCGCCGCCACCACGCGCGAGATCGCGTGCCGTGCCGGGGTGAACCTGGCCGCGATCCATTATCACTTTGGCGACAAGGCCGCCCTCTACCGCGAGGTATTCCGTCTGCCTTTCCTGAATCAATGCAACGGCTTCGTCACGCTCGATCTGGCGCAGGCCAGCTTGCGCGACGGCCTGCTCGCCTTTTATACCTGGTTGTTCCCGCCCGGTGCCGAAGAGGACCCGATGCTGCGCCGGTTCATGCGCCTGCATGCGCGAGAGGAAGCCGAACCGAGCGGCGTGCTGGGCGATGCGATGGTGGAGGTGTATCGCGCCAACCACGAAAAGTTGCAGACGCTGCTGTGCCGCGAGTTCGGCCTGGCCGCCGCAGACGGGGAAGTCGATCGCCTGTGTTTCTGTCTGGCCGGTCTTGCCACGGTGTATAGCCACGGTGGCCGCCAGGCGGTGGAAATCCTCGCGCCGAAACTGGTTAAAGACATGCCGGCGCGCGAGGCGATGGTGGCCCGGCTGGTCGAATACGCGCTGGTGCTGGTCGGCGGCGAACGCGCGCGGCGCGCAAGCGCATGAATTGATTTGACTGGAAAAAAATGAAGGAAGTCACAATGAAAATACAAGCGCTAAAAGCCCATCCCGCCCTGCTGTTGCTGGCCGGAATGTTGCTGATGGGTGGCGCGGGTTGGCTGGCCAGCCGGCACAGCGTGGCGGCGCCGGTCGCCGTGAACCGCCCGGCGTTGACCGTGAGCACGGTCACCCTGCGCCAGGAACGGTGGGCGCAGACCCTGTCCGCCAACGGCAGCATCATTCCCTGGCAGGAAGCGGTCATCGGCTCGCAGTTGCCGGGCGTGCGCATCGCCGATGTGAAGGTCAGCATCGGCGACCGCGTCAAACGCGGCGAGCTGCTGGCGACGCTGGACAACGCGCTGCGCCCGGCAGGCAGCACGGCGCCGCAGGGCAGGATTGTGGCGCCGGACGACGGCGTGATCTCCGCCGTCAATGCCAACGTCGGCACGATGCCGAAAGGAGATGCAGAATTGTTCCGCCTGATCCGCCGGGGCCGGCTGGAGTGGCAGGCGGAACTGACCGCAGAAGAGCTGATGCGCCTGCGCCGCGGCATGCGCGCCAGCGTCACCCTCGGCGACGGGCGCACGGTGCAGGGAACGGTGCGCGCGATTTCGCCCAAGGTGGAGATGCAGACCCGCTTTGGCCATGCGCTGGTGCGCCTGGAAGACAGCGGCAACATTGTCGCCGGGGTGTTCGCCCGCGGCACTTTCGACCTGACGAATGGAAAACGGGAACTGGTTTCCCTGCCGCAGACCGCCGTCATGCAACGCGGCAGCCTGACTTATGTGCTGGTGGTGGATGCCGGGTCGCGCGTGCATGAGCGGCCGGTGCGGATCGGGCAGCGCGCCGGCGACCGCATCGAAATCAAACAGGGTATCGGCGCGGACGAGCGCGTGGTGGAGACCGGCGGGCCGTTCCTGACCGAGGGTGATGTCGTGCAAGTGGTGGCACGATGAACGTCTCCGCCTGGTCCATCCGCAACCCCATCCCTGCCGTGCTGGGATTCATCCTGCTCACTTTCCTGGGCGTGATGGCATTCAAAGCGATGAAGATCCAGCTGTTCCCGGATATTGATCTGCCGGTGGTCACGGTCGCCGCGCAATTGCCGGGGGCCGCGCCGGAGCAGATGGAAGTCGAGGTGGCGCGCAAGATCGAGAACGCGCTGGCCGGGGTGCAGGGGCTGAAGCACCTCTACACGCAGGTGAAAGACGGCAGCGCCATCATCTCGGCCGAGTTCCGTCTGGAGCGTGATTCGCGCGTAGCGCTGGAAGATGTGCGCTCGGCCGTCGCGCGCGTGCGCGGCGACCTGCCGCGCGAGATGCTCGATCCGGTGATCAACAAGGTGGAGCTTAGCGGGAAGCCGCTGCTCACTTACACCATTGCCGCGCCCGGCATGAGCGAGGAAGAGCTCTCCTGGTTCGTCGATAACAACGTGGCCAAACACCTGCTCGGAGTGAAAGGGGTGGGCGCGGTCAACCGGGTCGGCGGGGTCACGCGCCAGGTACGGGTGGATCTGGATCCGGTCAAACTGCTGGCGCTGAATGTCACCGCCGCCGAAGTCTCAGCGCAGTTGCGCCAGATGCAGCAGGAAGCACCGGGCGGGCGCGCCGAGCTGGGCGGGCAGGAACAATCGATCCGCACCGTGGCGACCGTGCGCACGGCAGACGAGTTGGGGCAGATGGAAATCAGCCTGCGCGATGGCCGCAGCCTGCGCCTGAACCAGGTGGCGGAGGTGCGCGATGCCATCGCCGAACGCCGCTCGGCGGCGTTGCATGACGGCAGGCCGGTGGTCGGTTTCGAGATCGTGCGCTCGCTCGGGGCGAGCGATGTGGCGGTGGCGGACGGGGTGAGCGCCGCCCTGGACGCTTTCAAGCGGGACCATCCGCGGATCATCACCGAGCGCGTGTTCAACATGGTTGATACGGTCTATCAGACTTATCAGGGCTCGATGGAGATGATCTTCGAGGGCGCGTTCCTCGCGGTCGTGGTGGTGGTGTTCTTCCTGCGCAACACGCGCGCCACCATTGTGGCGGCGACGGCCTTGCCGCTCGCCATCATTCCGACCTTTGCCCTGATGTTTGCGTTCGGCTTCACCATCAACCTGGTGACCCTGCTCGCCCTGTCGCTGGTGGTCGGCGTGCTGGTGGACGATGCCATCGTCGAGATCGAGAACATCATGCGCCACCTGGAGATGGGCAAGACCCCGTATCAGGCGGCGATGGAAGCGGCAGACGAGATCGGCATGGCGGTCATCGCCACCACCTTCACGTTGGTCGCGGTGTTCCTGCCGACCGCCTTCATGGACGGGGTGCCGGGGCGTTTCTTCGTGCAGTTCGGCTGGACGGCGGCGGTGGCGGTGCTGTTCTCGCTGTTGGTGGCGCGCCTGCTGACGCCGATGATGTGCGCCTATTTTCTGCGTCCCCGGGTCAAACACGCCACGCCGGGCTGGATCGAGATCTATCTCAAGTGGGCGCAATGGTGTCTGCAGCACCGCAAGACCACGCTGCTTGCCACCGCCGTGTTCTTCTTTGGCTCGTTTTTTCTTGCCGCCACCTTGCCGACCGCGTTCCAGCCCAAGGACAACCAGTCGCAGACACAAGTCGCACTGACTTTGCCACCGGGGAGCAAGTTTGAGCAGACTTACGCGCTGGCCGAGCAGGCGCGCGCGATCGTGATGCAGAATCCCGATGTGACGCTGGTCTATACCGCGATCGGCGGCGGGGCGGCGGGCGGCAATGCATTCGAGCCGTCCGGCGCGGGAGAAGCGCGCAAGGCCACCCTGTCGATCAAACTGAAGGAGCGCGAACAACGCCCGCGCAAACAGGTGATCGAGGATGCCCTGCGCGAGGCATTGCGCGAGTTGCCGGGAGTTCGCATCAAGGTCGGGCTGGGCTCGGCCTCCGACAAATACCAGCTGGTGCTGAGCAGCGAGAACGGCGAACTGCTGGCGCAGCACGCGCTGAAAGTCGGGCAGGAATTGCGCACCCTGTCCGGTATCGGCACGGTGGTTTCGAATGCCAGCATCCAGCAACCGGAAGTGGTGGTGCGTCCCGATTTTGCCCGCGCCGCCGATCTCGGCGTGACCACTGCCGCCATCGCCGAGACCCTGCGCGTGGCCACCAGCGGCGATTACGACCAGGCGCTGGCCAAACTCAACCTGCCGGAGCGGCAACTGCCCATCGTCGTGAAACTGCGCGATGAGGCGCGCGGGGATCTCGATCTGCTGGGACGGCTCACGGTTCCCGGCGCGCGCGGTCCGGTGCTGCTCGCCAATGTGGCCACCCTGTCGGTAGAAAGCGGCCCGGCGCAGATCGACCGCTACGACCGCCAGCGCAACATCACTTTCGACGTCGAACTGGCCGGACAGCCAATGGGCGATGTGCAGGCGGCGGCGCAGGCGCTGCCCGCGCTGAAGAATTTGCCGCCGGGTGTGTCGGTTGCGCCGATCGGCGACGCCGAAAAGATGCAGGAGCTATTCGCCAGCTTCGGCCTGGCGATGTTCACCGGCGTGCTGTGCATCTACATCGTGCTGGTGCTGCTGTTCCGCGACTTCATGCAACCTGCCACCATTTTGTGGGCGCTGATCCTGTCCGTTCCGGGCGCCTTCCTTGCCCTGTTCCTGACCCGCAGCGCGATCTCGATGCCGTCGATGATCGGCATCATCATGCTGATGGGGATCGCCACCAAAAACTCGATCCTGCTGGTCGAATATGCCATCGTCTCGCGCCGCGAGCGCGGCATGGGCCGTGCCGAGGCGCTGCTCGATGCCTGCCGCAAACGGGTGCGGCCGATCGTGATGACCACCCTGGCGATGGGCGCCGGCATGCTGCCGGTGGCGCTCGACCTCGGCACCGGGGACGGCAGCTTCCGCTCGCCGATGGCGATCGTGGTGATCGGCGGCCTGATCACTTCCACCTTCCTCAGCCTGCTGGTGATTCCGGTGGTGTTCACCTATGTCGATGACGGCATCGAAGGGTTGCGCGCCGCCTTCGGCAAACTGCGCCAGGCCTCCGGCAAGTTGAGGGCGGGGGGTGCTGTTGCTATACTCCCCCGCGATTGATCGAATAACCGGGCAACGGGCAACATACAAGGAGAGAGTCATGAATCTGGAACAATTGCGCTTCAACATGATCGAGCAGCAAATCCGTCCGTGGGATGTGCTTGACCCGCGTGTGCTGGAACTGCTGAAAGTGGTGCGGCGCGAACAGTTCGTGCCGCCCGCCGGTCGCGCGCTGGCCTTTGTCGATACCGAGATTCCCCTGGGCCACGGTGCCAGCATGTGGCAACCCAAACTGGAGGCGCGCGCGGTGCAGGCGCTGGCGCTGAAACCGTCCGACAGCGTGCTGGAAATTGGCAGCGGCAGCGGCTATCTGACGGCTTTGCTGGCGCGCATGGCGGCACAGGTTACCAGCGTCGAAATCGAGCCGGAACTGAGCGCACAGGCGGCGCGCAATCTGGCCGCGCACAACATCGGCAACGTCAACCTGCAAGTTGGCGATGCGGCGCAGCACTGGGGTGAAGCGGAATATGACGCGATCGTGCTGACCGGCTCCACCCCCGTGTTGCCGCCGGCCTATAAACAGCAACTCAAGATTGGCGGGCGTCTGTTTGCCATCGTCGGCGACGCGCCGGCGATGCAGGCGCAACTGATCACGCGCACGGCGGCGGACAAGTTCGAAACGCGGGTCCTGTTTGAAACTGCCGTGGCCCCGCTGCGTAACGCGCTGCAACCGCAGCGCTTTGTGTTTTAGGCACTTTTGCCTGCCGGGCTTGCCCTCTGTCTGCGCAAACTATAATATTAGCAAATGCTAATATTTGGAGTCACAAAATGAAAATCCTCACCGCCCTTTTGGCCGCTCTGCTGGCATCCGGTTTAGCGGCACCATCCGGTGCCGCCGATCTGCTTGATATCTATCGTGCCGCGCAATCCGGGGATGCCGTGTTTGCCGCCGCGCGCGCCGCGCAACAGGCGGGGCAGGAAAAATCCAGACAGGGGATAGCCCTGTTTTTGCCGACGATCAGCGCCAGGGCCAACAGTCAATTCAACGACATCACCACCGACACGGGTTCGCCGTTTGTCAGCGGCGGCAACAAGCAATACAACAGCCACGGTTACGGTTTTACCCTGGTGCAGCCGCTGTTCCGCCAGCAAAACTGGGCAGCCTACAGCCAGGCAGAATTGCAAAGCGCGGCGGCGGAACTGCAATACCAAACTGCCGGGCAGGAGCTGATTCTGCGCGTGGCGCAGGCTTATTTCGACGTGCTGATCGCGCAGGACTCGGTGCAATTGGCCGCCGCCCAGAAGAGCGCGATCAGTGAACAACTGGAACAGGCCAAGCGCAATTTCGAAGTGGGCACCGCCACTATCACCGACACCTACGAAGCGCAGGCGCGCTTTGATCTGATCCGGGCGCAGGAGCTGGTGGCGGCGAACGACCTGGAAATCAAGCAGCGCGCGCTGCAGCAAATGACCAATGTGCCGGAAACCGGGCTGTCGCCCGTTGGAACCAACCTCAAACTGAAATCCGCGGAACCGAATGACCAGATGGTCTGGATCTCGCGCGCGCGCGGGGAAAACCTGCAGGTGACGCTGGCACAGACGGCGTTGGCGCTGGCTGAAAAAGAGGTCGCGCGCAGTCGCGGCGGCCATTATCCGACGCTCGATCTGGTCGCCAACTACAACGAGAACGTGCAAACCGGCGGCACTTTTGGCGCCTCGACGGTCACCAGCAAGGTCATCGGCGTGGAGCTGAACGTGCCATTATTCGAGGGCGGTGCCACCCAGTCTAAATGGCGCGAAGCGGATGCCAACCGGGAAAAAGCCAGGCAGGACCTGGAGAGTGCGCGGCGCAATGCCGAGCTGCAGATGCGCCAGGCGTTCCTCGGTATCGCCACCGGCATCGCCCAGGTGCAGGCACTGCAGCAGGCGCTGAAATCCAGCGAGAGTCTGCTCGAAGCGAGCAAGCTGGGGCAGGAAGTTGGCGTGCGCACCAACCTCGACGTGCTCAACGCGCAGCAGCAGTTGTACGCCACGCAGCGCGACCTGTATCAGGCGCAATACAACTATCTGCTTAGCCAGTTGCGCTTGAAGTCGGCGGCGGGCACGCTGGCCGAAGCCGATCTGGAGCAGGTCAACCGGGCGTTGCACTGAAAACGCGCCAGCGTTAAACTTGTGCAACTTTATGCACAAGTGAGGCTAAATTGAAAGTTGTTACCTATTCCCATGCGCGTAATGCGCTCAAGTCTGTTCTCGATGGTGTGGTCAATGATGCAGAGGTGACCATCATCAGCCGACGCGATGCCGAAGGTGACGCGGTGGTCATGTCGCTGGACAACTACAACAGCATCATGGAAACCCTGCACCTGACCGGCAACCCGGCAAATGCGGCTGCGCTGGCTAGAGCCATTGCGCAGGATAAAGCCGGATTGTCACAGCGTCGAAACCTGATCCTCAATTAATGATGCGTGCCATCCGATTCGTGCCGGATGCGTGGGAAAGCTATCTGTATTGGCAGGAACAGGAGCGCAAGACGCTCAAACGCATCAATCTGCTGATCGACGCCGCAGTGCGCGATCCTTTCGCCGGGGTGGGCAAGCCGGAGCCGTTACGCGGGGATTTGTCCGGATACTGGTCGCGCCGGATCGATGCAGTCAACCGCCTGGTCTATCGTGCTACCGATGAAGAACTGGTGGTAATTGCCTGCCGGTTTCACTATTCGGCCTGAAATAGCTCACGCACACAGGCAGCCAGGTCATCCCGCCATGGCGGCAGCTCCAATCCGAAAGCCTTCCTGACTTTGTCGGTTGCCAGCACCGAGTTGGCCGGACGCGGCGCGGGCAGGGGATAGGCGCTGGTCGGGATGGCTTCGATGGCCAGCGGCTTGTCGCGCAGCAGGGGATCGTATTGGCGCGCCAGGCGCACGATCTCTTCCGCATAGTCATGCCAGCTGGTGCGCCCGGCCGCGGTCAGGTGGAACAAACCGTGGCGGCTTGCATCATCCGGATTTGCGCGGCATTGGCGCAGAATTTCCGCGCTGCACAGCGCCAGCCGCCGCGCCCAGGTCGGCGCGCCGAACTGGTCGGCAACGATGCACAACTCGCTGCGCTCTTTCGCCAGCCGCAACACCGTCTTCACGAAATTACCGCCATGCACGCCATATACCCAACTGGTGCGCAGAATGACGTGCGCGCAGCCCGAGGCGCGCACGGCTTCCTCACCGGCGAGTTTGGTTCGGCCATACACGCTCCGCGGATTGGGGCGATCCTCCTCGTCGTATGCTTCCTCCTTGCGGCCGTCAAACACATAGTCGGTGGAGTAATGCACCAGCAGCGCGCCGACCTTTTTCGCTTCATCCGCCAGCACGCCGGGTGCGATGGCATTGATCGCATGCGCCAGATCGGGTTCAGCTTCGGCCTTGTCCACTGCGGTATAAGCGGCCGGATTGACAATGATGGCGGGGCGATATTCGCGCACGACCCGGCGGATCATTTCCGGCTGGCTTAAATCGAGTTGTGCGCGGTTCAGTGCGACGACGTTGCCGAGCGGTGCCAGCGCGCGCTGCAATTCCCGGCCGAGTTGGCCGTTGACCCCGGTGAGCAGGATGCTGCTCACGCAAAGACCTCGGCATCTTTCAGCAATTTCCCGCCCTGATCCTTGCCGGAAAGCAACGGCTTCGCGCCGTTCAATTGCCAGTCGATGGCAAGCTGAGGATCGTTCCACAGGATGCAGCGCTCATGTTGCGGCGCCCAGTAGTCCGTGGTCTTGTACAGGAACTCGGCGCTCTCGCTCAGCACCACGAAGCCATGCGCGAAACCGGGCGGGATCCACAGCATGCGTTTGTTTTCCGCGCTCAGGACGATCGTCTCGGCCTGGCCGAAGGTGGGCGAGCTGCGGCGGATATCGACCGCTACATCCAGCACCTCGCCCGTCACCACTCGTACCAGTTTGCCCTGTGCCTGCTGAATCTGATAGTGCAGGCCGCGCAGTACATGGCGCGCGGATTTGGAATGGTTGTCCTGCACAAAGGGCGTGGTGATGCCGGTCAGCTCGGCAAAACGTCCGGCGTTAAAACTTTCAAAGAAAAAACCGCGCGCATCGCCGAACACTTTGGGTTCGATGACCACCACCTCCGGGATCGGTGTCGGGATCGCCTGCATGTCAGAATTTCTCCTGCAGTATGGCAAGCAGATACTGGCCGTAGCCGTTCTTGGCCAGCGGCTGCGCCAGCGCTTCCAGTTCTGCGCGGGTAATGTAATTGCGGCGATAGGCGATCTCTTCCGGGCAGGCGATCTTCAGCCCCTGGCGTTTTTCCAGGGTCTGGATGAACAGCGACGCCTCCAGCAGCGAATCGTGGGTGCCGGTGTCCAGCCATGCGCTACCGCGCCCCATCACCTGCACATCGAGCTTGCCGTGTTCGAGATAGATCTGGTTAACCGTGGTGATCTCCAGTTCGCCGCGTGGCGAGGGCTTGATCGACTTGGCGATGCCGACGACATCATTGTCGTAGAAATACAGGCCGGTCACCGCATAGTTCGACTTGGGCCGGGCGGGTTTTTCCTCGATGCTCAAGGCGTGGCCGTTGGCATCGAAATCCACCACGCCATAGCGTTCCGGGTCGGTCACCCGATAGGCGAACACCGTGCCGCCCTCACGTCTGGCTGCGGCAGCGAGCGAACCCTCCAGCTTGTGGCCATAGAAAATATTGTCGCCCAGCACCAGCGCGCAACTGTCGTTGCCGATGAACGACTCGCCGATGATGAACGCCTGCGCCAGCCCGTCCGGCGACGGCTGCACCGCGTAGGAGAGAGTGATGCCCCAGCGCGCGCCGTCGCCCAGCAACTGCTCGAAGCGCGGCGTGTCCTGCGGCGTCGAGATGATCAGGATGTCGCGGATTCCCGCCAGCATCAGCGTGGTCAGCGGGTAATAGATCATCGGTTTGTCGTAGATCGGCAGCAGCTGCTTGGACACCGGCAGCGTGACCGGATACAGCCGGGTGCCGGAACCGCCGGCGAGGATGATGCCTTTCATTTTGCTTCTCCCGTTTGATTATGCCGCCAGCCCGCGCAGCCATTCTGCCGCATCGGTAATGCGGATGCCATTGCGAACCTCTTCCTGGCGCAGGTGATAAACGATCTGCACCGCTTCGGCCCCGGCAAACTGCGCGGCAAATCGCGCCAGTCCGCGATGCGGTTTGTGGTCACCCAGCTTGCATTCGACCATCTGCGTCACGTCGCCTTTCTCCGACAAGGCGAAATCGACTTCAACACCATCCTTGGTGCGGATGTAATGCAGCCCGATCTCGCGTCCGGCGCTGTCGCGCAAAAAATGGGCATGCTTCAGCAACATTCCGGCCACGGCGTTTTCAAGCCGCACGCCGTCATTGCCGTTGACCAATCCGGTATCGAAGAAATATACCTTGGGGCTTTGCAGCAGTGCCCGCGCCACATTGCGATGCCAGGGCTGGACGGTGAACACGATATACAAAGCCTGCAGGATATCGAGATAGCGCTTCAGGGTGTTTGGAGACACCGCCAGATCGCGCGCGATCGAAGCCAATGACAAGGGCGACCCCACCCGTTCGCGCAGCAATTCGACGAACAGCCGCATGGTGTTGATCTCATGCACGCGGGAAAACTCGAGCACATCCTCGCGGATCAGGTCGGTGAAGTATTGCGCGCGCCAACGGTCGGCTTGCGCTGCATCGGCGGCGAGGCAGGGTTCGGGAAATCCGCCGCGCGTGAGCAGGTGATCCAGCGCGTCGGCGGCCGGAATCTGACGTTGATCGCACCACTCGCGCACCGAGAACGGGTGCAGGCGAAAGGCGAAATAGCGACCGGCCAGTGAATCACCGCCCTGGCGGAAAGTTTCCATGCGCGCGCTGCCGGTCACCAAAATGGCCTGACCCGGCGTGCGACCGTCCACCGCCCCCTTCAGCCAGTTTTTCCACTCGCGCATCTTGTGAATCTCGTCCATCACCAGCAGCTTCGCGCGCGGATTCCAGGATTGTCGCTGCAAAATGGCGCGATCCTGCAACACATCCCAGTTGAGGTATTGGGGCGAGTCGAACGAAGTCATAAGTTGGCGTGCGAGCGTGGTCTTGCCAACCTGACGCGGGCCGGTCAAGACGACCATCTTCGATGAAAGATCATCGAGGACGAAATTATCCAGATACCGTTGCATGGGTTAAAGGTTACGCTAATTTCAAAAAAGTCGCGACTTTATTTCAGAATAAGGCAATATAGTCGCATTATGGAGCTGCAATTGCAGGAGGTTGAATCGCAGGTGGGTGGCTCAAACACCGTATTGTTTTTGCATCCAATGCTGATATTCGCCGCTGGTCACGCCCTGCACCCAATCGGTGTTGGCCAGATACCACTCGACCGTTTTGCGCAATCCACTCGCGAAAGTCTCCTGCGGTTTCCAGCCGAGTTCGCGCGCGATTTTTGTCGCGTCGATGGCGTAACGCCGGTCGTGGCCGGGGCGGTCGGCGACATAGGTGATGAGTTTGGCATGCGGCGCGCCCGGCGGGTGCAGTTCGTCCAGAATGGCGCAGATCGCCTGCACGACTTCAAGGTTGGTCTTCTCGTTCCAGCCGCCGATGTTGTATGTCTCGCCCGGCGTGCCTTGTTCCAGCACCAGGCGCAGCGCGCGCGCATGGTCATCCACATACAGCCAGTCGCGGATGTTGTCGCCCTTGCCGTAGATCGGCAGCGGCTTGCCGTTGACCGCGTTCAAAATCACCAGGGGGATGAGCTTCTCCGGGAAATGATACGGCCCGTAGTTGTTCGAACAGTTGGTGGTCACCACCGGCAGACCATAGGTGTGATGCCAGGCGCGCACCAGATGGTCGCTGGCCGCCTTGCTGGCGGAATACGGTGAATTGGGTTCGTAAGCGGTCGCTTCGGTGAAGAAGCCTTCGTCGCCCAGGCTGCCGTACACCTCGTCGGTGGAGATGTGGTGAAAGCGGAACGAGGATTTTTTCCCGTCCGGCAATGTGTTCCAGTAGGCGCGCGCGGCTTCCAGCAAGGTGTAAGTGCCGGCGATGTTGGTCTGGATGAAATCGGCGGGGCCGGAGATGGAACGGTCCACATGCGACTCGGCCGCCAGATGCATGATGGAATCCGGCTGATGCTCGCGGAACACCCGCGCCACTTCGGCGGCATCGCAGATATCGACCTGCTCGAAACGATAACGCGGGTTGTCCGAAATGGCAGCCAGCGATTGCAGATTGCCCGCATAGGTCAGCTTGTCGAGGTTGACCACGCGGTCTGGCGTGTCATGGATGAACTGGCGCACAACGGCAGAGCCGATGAATCCGGCGCCGCCGGTGACGAGGATGGTTTTGGCGAGACGCGTATTCATGAGCTTGCTTCCCAGGGGTTGATCAAACGGACTCCGGCATAGCTGAAGTCCTTGATGTTGCGGGTGACGATGGTCATGCTGTGCACCAGTCCGGTTGCGGCAATCAGCGCATCCCGCGCCGGGTGCGGGTCGGGCACATGGAGGGCGGCGCTGCGCCGGGCCACGGCGGTATCAACCGGCAGAATGCGCCCGGCAAAAGCGGGCAGCACCTGATTTTCCAGCCATGCGCGCAGGATCGCGCCTTGCGCTTCATCGCGCCGCTCGATCAACAGCACGCCGGTTTCCAGCTCCTGCACCGAAATCGCGGAGAGATACAGGTCGCACACCGCGACGCTGTCCGCCCAGCGCGCGACTTGCGCGTCCGCCCTGCCGAGACGGATCTTGCGCAACTCGGAGATGACATTGGTATCCAGGAGGTACATCAGGAAAAATCTGCGGCTCGCGCCGGCTCGTCCGTTTTGGTCAGCAACCGGTCGAAGTCATCCGTTGCATCGAGAGCCAACAGATCGGCAATCCTGGCGTGGCTACCGACCAATTGCCGGTAATCCTCGATGCGAAGCAGGACATGGGCGGGACGACCCCGATCGGTGATGAACACCGGTCCCTTGTCAGCAGCTTTCTTTGCTTCGCTGGCGTGCTGGTTGAATTCTCTGCTGGATAGGGTGGTAATCAAGGCATCCTCCATTTGTATGTAGGTTACTACATGCAAAAGATGTTCTCAAATTTTATCCCAGATAATCCATTAGGCCGTCGTTCCGGCGCAGGCCGGAATCCGGCAACCAAAAATACTCCGTGAAGCGGACAAAACCACGATGTTCCCCCTTGCGCGGGGAATTCTTAATTACCTGGATTCCGGCCGTCGCCGGAATGACGGAATTTGAATTTATGGAAATGCCCTTTATTGTTTGCCAAGCACAGTGGTAATCAGACACACCGCGCGCTCGGTCGCGCCCTGGTTTTCCTCAACGAAGCGCAGGCCGGCGGCGCCCATTGCCTGCATCCGCGCCGGATCGTACATCAGCACATTGAGCAAGTGCACCAGATCATCCGCGTGCTGCACGCGCCGCGCGGCGCCGTGGGCGATGGCGGCTTCGGCGGCCTGGGCGAAGTTGAAAGTGTGCGGGCCGATCAGTACGGGTTTGCCACAGGCTGCGGCTTCGATCAGGTTCTGCCCGCCGAGCGGCAACAGGCTGCCGCCGATGAAGGCGATGTCGCAGGCGGCGTAATAGGCGAACAGTTCGCCCATGCTGTCGCCCAGCACCACCTGGGTATCGTCGGCGACGGGCGCGTTGCCGCTGCGGCGCTGCAGGCGATAACCGTGCTGTTCGATCAGCGCGGCCACCGCATCGAAACGCTGCGGATGGCGCGGCACGATCACCACCAGCAGGTGGTCCACTGCGGCATATTCCAGCGCAGTCAGCAGCAATTCCTCTTCCCCGTCGCGCGTGCTGGCCGCCAGCAAGACCGGACGCTGAGCGCCGAACTGCTGGCGCAATTCAGCACCGAGCGCGAGCTGGTGCGCGGGCGGCACGATCTCGAATTTGAGATTGCCCATCACCGGTACGGCGCGGTGGCCGAGGCTGGCCAAACGCAGCGCATCGTCTTCGGTTTGCGCGGCGATCAACGTCAGCGCGTGCAGGCTTTCGCGAGCCAACGTGCGCACGCGGGAATAATTGCGTGCAGATTTGGGTGATAAGCGCGCATTTAATAACAGCAGCGGCACCTTCCCCGTGCGGCAGGCATCAATCAGGTTGAACCAGACCTCGGTCTCCAGCAACACACCGAGGCGCGGTTTGAAGTGATCGAGAAAACGCTGCACCGCGAACGGATAATCGTAGGGCAGGTACACGCGCAACACGTCGTCGCCGAACAGTTGCTCGCTGGCGGCGCGTCCGGTCGGGGTGGTGTGAGTCAGCAAGAGCTGGTGATCCGGATAGCGTTCGCGCAGGCGCTGCACCAGCGTTGCCGCCGCCCGCGTCTCGCCGACCGAGACCGTGTGCAGCCACAGAACCGGTTTGTCAGATTGCGCCGCATAACGCCCGAAGCGCTCGCCGACATGTTGCAGATACTCCGGCTGTTTGCGCGCGCGCCACGCCAGATGAAAAAAAACATAGGGAAAAAGCAGCCAGAGCAGAGCGTTGTAGGCGAGGCGCGTCATCGTCATGTTGTCTCTCCCCGATTTTCAGTGACTGGCGCGGCCAACACCCGTCCCAGTTGCTCCATCACCTCATCGACTTCGATCAGCGCCATCGCATCGGCATGATGGACGCGAGTGTTCCACGGCAAGGCATCGGCCTCTTTTCCCTGAAACTCGCGCACCGCTTCGGCATGGCGATCCACGCAATACTCGGTGCGCCGGTACGGGCCGGAAAAGCGCGCGGAGGCGACCGCATACAATCCCACCACCGGCGTGCCAGTGGCCCGTGCCAGATGCACGGCAGCGGTATCGGGCGCCACCAGCACATTTGCTTCTGCCAGCACGGCAGCGAGCTGCTTCGGCGTCGAATGGCCGCACAGGTCCAGGGTATGCGCGGGCGAAACCTGCGCCAGGCGGGCGCACAAGGCAATTTCCTCCGGCGCCGTGCCGCCGGTGATGACCACCCCGCAATCAAAGAATTTGACCGCCAGCTCGATCAGTCTGGCGTAGCGTTCAGCCGGCCAGTTGCGTTCGCGCTTGCTGGAAACGGGATGCAGCGCGAGCAGCGGACGCGGCAGGGCGGCCAGGCGCTGTTTGGCCCAGTCGTGTTCCGCCGCCGACAACGGCAAATTCCAAGCGGCGGCAGCCGGCGCGCCGGTCAGCGCGGTGACGAATGCCAGGAAGCCGTCAAGCAAATGCTCGTCGCGGCAGGGAATACGCCGGTTGCAGAACAGCCATTGACCATCGCGCGCGCGGCGGCGGTCGAAGCCGATCTTGACCGGCGCATGCAGCGCCGGATAGAGCAGATTGATGCGCAAATTGGCCTGCATCGCCAGCACCACATCGAAGCGGCGCGGGCGAAACAGCCGGTAAAAAGTGCGGTAATCCGCCCATGAGCGCGGCTTTTCCATCACCACGAAATTCACGCCCTCGATGCCTTCCAGCAAAGAGTACGCCAGCGGGCTGGTGATCCAGGTAATCCTGGCGTCCGGCATGGCGCGGCGCAACACCTGCACCGCCGCCGCAACCAGGACCACGTCACCCAGCGCCGAGAAACGGACGATGGCAATGTGCGGGCGGGCTTCGGCGGAATCGGTCACGGGCATCAGGCAAGGTTGGCGGGGACGGCATTGTAGGTCGGACTCAAGCCAGGCGGCAAACAAAGGACGGTGGACATGTGGGCCGGACTTCAGTCCGACGACAAACCGGATGTATTATGGTGGCAAATTTGCTACCATAATGCGCATGAAAGTTGTTGTCGATACGAATATTTTTCTTGGCGCCTGTTTGGGTTCGGGTGCTGCGAATCAGGTCATTGCAGCTTGTTTGCGCGGTGAATGCACACCGCTGATGGGGACTGCGTTGTTTGCCGAATATGAAGACGTGATGGGACGAGCCGATTTATTCAGACGCTGCAGCTTAAGTCTGGATGAACGCGATGAGTTGCTGGATATTTTCTTGTCGGTTTGTGAATGGACGCGGGTGTATCACATCTGGCGCCCGAATTTACCGGATGAGGCTGACAATCATTTGATCGAATTGGCTGTTGCCGGGGGTGCCGAGGCGATCGTGACGCGTAATTTGCGTGATATAGGCGGCGGTGAATTGCAGTTTCCATCGCTGCGTATTGTTTCACCTGAAGTTTTTTTGAAGGAGATTTGAAATGAGTGCGTTAACCGTTCGACTGCCAGACGAAAAACATCGTCGTCTTAAAGTACTGGCCAAAACCCGCGGCACCCCGCTGAACAGATTGATTGATGAGGTGACCACTTTGATGCTGGCCGAATACGATGCGGAAACCAGATTTCAGCTTCGAGCCAGGCGCGGTGGCGGTAAGGTCGACAAGGGATTGACGCTGCTGGCCAAAGCGGCTGGCAAATAGGCGCAGAGCGATATGCGCAGCATTGGCGGCTTGTGTGGGCCGGACTTCAGTCCGGCAACGTCATGAGCGAGTCACAAACCTTGTCGGGTTGAAACCCGACACCCAGGGGGCAGAGGGGTTTTGTAGGTCGGGATTCATTCCGACGCGTCGGACTGGAGTCCGACAAAACAGCATGCCTTGACACAAATCGACTCAGCCTGTTGTAATGCACACCGTTCACCAACTGAACACACTATAAATGCTTGATGAAGCAACCCACTACAGCCTGCTCAAGACCCTCGAGGAAAACCCGGGCCTTTCGCAGCGCGACCTTGCAAAAAAACTGGGCATCAGCCTCGGCAAGATCAATTACTGCCTCAACAAGCTGATCGAAAAAGGCAGTCTCAAGGTCAATAACTTCCGCAACAGCCAGAACAAACTGGCCTACGCCTATCTGCTCACGCCGCAAGGCATCGAATCGCGGGCGAGGATGACGGTGGAATTCCTCAAAATCAAAGTGCAGGAATACGAACGGTTACGTGCCGAGATCGAGGCGTTGAGGCGCGAGGCCGAGCAAAAGGTCTTGCTGGAGAAAACGCATGAGTGAGCAGCAGAAAACGACTTCAGGAAACCTTGTCTGGCACCACGCCACCGTCACCCGCGCCCGGCGTGAACAACAAAACAACCATCGCGGTGCCATCCTCTGGTTCACCGGCCTTTCCGGCGCGGGCAAATCCACCCTGGCGCACGCGGTCGAAGAAGAATTGCACCAGCGCGGTTGCCATACCTTCGTGCTGGATGGCGACAACGTCCGCCACGGCCTGTGCGGCGATCTGGGTTTTTCCAACGCAGACCGCATCGAAAACATCCGCCGGGTGGGCGAAATCGCCAAGCTGTTCATGGAAGCCGGTGTGATCGTCCTCACCGCCTTCATCTCCCCCTTTCGCTCGGATCGCGCGCACGTGCGCGGCATGGTAGAGCATGGCGACTTCGTCGAGATTTATTGCAACAGTACGCTTGATATCTGTGAGTCGCGCGACGTGAAAGGCATGTACAAAAAAGCACGCGCCGGGCAGATCGCGGAATTCACCGGCATCTCATCGCCCTATGAAGCGCCTGTCAATGCCGAGTTGGTAGTGGATACCGGGGCTGCCGCATTGGAAGTTTGTGTGCAGAAAGTCTTGGAGGAGATTGAAAGGCGTGGCTTGATTGCAGGCAAAGCGTACCCCGTTAACGAGCAGGCCAGAGGAGTGAAATCGTGACCCAACTCATCCCCGTCATTCTTTGCGGCGGTGCCGGCTCCCGCCTGTGGCCCGTCTCCCGCGAACTGCATCCCAAGCCCTTCATCCGCCTGGCCGACGGGCAAAGCCTGTTGCAAAAAGCTTGGCTACGCGGCGCTGTGCTGGACGGCGTGGCCGAGACCCTGACCGTCACCAACCGCGAGCTGGTGTTCAAGACCGCCGACGAATACCGCGAAGTCGCCGCCATTCCCGTCCATCAGGATTTACTCAACCGCTACATCCTCGAACCGTTCGGGCGCAACACCGCCCCCGCCATCGCGGCTGCGGCCTTGCAAGTTGCCGCAACGCACGGCGAAGATGCCTGCCTGCTGGTGCTCGCCGCCGATCACCTCATCGCCGACCAGGCTGCCTTTGCGGAGGCTGTTGCCAGCGCCATGCAACTCGCTGCACAGGGCAAACTCGTCACCTTCGGCATCCGCCCCGATCGCCCCGAAACCGGCTATGGCTATATCGAAGCGGAGGGCAACACCGTCAAACGCTTCGTCGAGAAACCCGACCTTGCCACCGCGAACGAGTACGTCGCCTCCGGCAACTTCCTGTGGAACTCCGGCATGTTCTGCTTTCGGGCCGGCGTCATGCTGCGCGAAATGGCGCAGCACTGTCCCGCCATCCTGGACGCCACCCGCGCCTGCATCGCCCAATCGCGCCGCGCGGAAGGGCAGGGTTTCAGCCAGCTCGAACTCGATGCCGCCTCGTTCAGGGACGTGCCGGACGACTCCATCGACTACGCCGTCATGGAAAAATCTGCCAACGTCGCCGTCGTGCCCTGCGCCATCGGCTGGAGCGACATCGGCTCCTGGGCCGCGCTGGGCGATCTCACCCCCGCCGATGATCAGGGCAACCGCATCGACGGCGAAGCCATCCTGCACAACGTCAGCAACTGCTATATCCAGAGCAAGGAACGCATCGTCGGCGCCGTCGGTATCAGCGACCTCGTCATCATCGACACCCCGGACGCCGTCCTCGTCGCCGAGCGCGGCTGCGCGCAGGACGTCAAACACCTGTACGCCCGGCTCAAGGCCGCCGGCCACGAAGTCCATCGCCTGCACCGCACCGTGCACCGCCCGTGGGGCGTTTACACCGTGCTGGAAGAAGGCCCGCACTTCAAGATCAAACGCATCGAAGTCAAACCCGGCGCAGCCCTCTCGTTGCAAATGCACCATCACCGCAGCGAACACTGGATCGTCGTCAGCGGCATGGCGCGCGTGGTCAACGGCCAGCAGGAACTCTTCGTGCAGACCAACGAATCCACCTACATCCCCGCCGGCCACAAACACCGGCTGGAAAACCCCGGCATGTTGCCGCTGGTCATGATCGAAGTGCAGAGCGGCGAATATCTGGGCGAAGATGACATCGTGCGTTTCGACGATGTGTACGGGCGGAACTAAGTCGGGAGCGTGCGATGAGAGAAATTTTGAAACTTGCGTAATGTATATTCGTAGCTATAATAGCTTCGTTAGTAGCTATTAATACTACATTATGCTCTCCTCACTGCTTTTTGGAATCTATCGTCAGCGCGTACTGGGTTTGCTGCTGTTGAATCCGTCGCGGAGTTACTACGTGCGCGAAATCGCTCGCCTGACGAACACGGCAGCGGGAACCTTGCATAAAGAATTGGCACGACTGGCGGCGGCGGGATTGCTGGTTCGGAAAAGCGCGGGTAATCAGGTGCGCTATAGCGCGAACCGTGATTGTCCGGTATTTGAGGAATTGGCGAGTATTCTGCGCAAGACTTCGGGTCTGGTAGACGTGCTGGCAGAGGCACTGAACCCGGTTGAGAACCAAATCATCCTGGCATTCGTGTTCGGCTCATTGGCGCGAGGTCAACAGGAGTCGGGCAGCGATGTGGATGTGATGCTGGTAGGTGGCATTGGTTTTGCCGATGCGGTGCGGGTGTTGCATCCTGTGCAGGAGACTTTGCAACGCGAGATCAACCCGGTGGTGTATTCGCCGGATGAATTTCATCGGCGAATCACAAATGGTGATTCATTTATCCGTGAAGTATTGTCTAAGCCCAAACTGTTCATAGTGGGCAACGAAAATGAGCTTGGAAAACTTACTCAAGACCAAACAGCTTCAGCCGCATAACCCGACGCGAGAAGCGGTGCTGCGTTTGCTGCATGCCGCTGCACGCAACATTGCAGATGCGCGGATAGAGGAAGTCAGCCTCGATACACGTTTCGATGCCGCTTACAAGGCCATCATGCAGTGTGCGATGGTGGCATTGTGGGTGAACCGGTATCGCACCTCCACCAGTCAACCGGGGCATCATCAAACCGCGATTCAAACGCTCCCGCTAACCCTCGGGATAGAACACAGCACGGTGATCGTGCTGGATGCATTGCGCAAGCAACGCAATGTCAGCGATTACGAAGGCGACCCGATCGGCGAACAGGTCCTGGTTGAGTGTATCAGGCAAGCAGCGCAACTTTATACGGTGGTAAAAAACTGGATTGCAACCAACCGGCCTGATTTAAACTGAACCTTGCCGTACTCAAATTTAAGCACACAGTAAAAAAGAAGCGAAACGCATGACCAAGCAACAAGCCCTTTCCTGTTTCAAAGCCTACGACATCCGCGGCAAGCTGGGTGACGAACTGAACGAAGACATCGCCTACCGCATCGGCCGCGCCTATGTGCAGCACCTCAATGCGAAGCGGGTCGTTGTCGGTGGTGATGTGCGCCCGACCAGTGCCACGCTCAAGCAGGCGCTGGCCGAAGGGCTGATGGATGGCGGCGCGGATGTCGCCGACATCGGCATGACCGGCACCGAAGAGATCTATTTCGCGGCATTTCATCTCGACGTGGACGGCGGCATCGAAGTCACCGCCAGCCACAACCCGATGGACTACAACGGCATGAAGCTGGTCGCGCGCGGGGCCGTGCCCATCAGCGGCGACACCGGCCTCAAGGCCATCCAGAAATTGGCCGAGGGCACTGTAGGTCGGGTTTCAACCCGACATGTCGGGCTGAAGCCCGACCTACAAAATCGGACACCGCACAAGCGCGCCACCCTGACGCAGACTTCCATCCTCGCCCCCTATGCCGATCACCTGCTCAACTATATCGACGCTTCCGCCATCGCCCCGCTCAAGCTGGTGGTCAATGCCGGCAACGGCGCGGCAGGCCATGTCATCGACGCGCTCGAAGCCCGCTTCAAACAACTGCACCTCCCCGTCACCTTCATCAAAATCCACCATGAAGCGGATGGCACTTTCCCCCACGGCATCCCCAACCCGTTGCTGCCGGAAAACCGTGCCGCGACCTCCGATGCCGTCAAGGCGCACCGGGCCGACATGGGCATCGCCTGGGACGGCGATTTCGACCGCTGCTTCCTGTTCGACGAGCGCGGCGAATTCATCGAAGGCTATTACATCGTCGGCCTGCTGGCCGCCGCCTTCCTCGCCAAACACCCCGGCGAAAAGATCATCCACGACCCGCGCCTGACCTGGAACACCATCGATGTCGTCCAACAATCCGGCGGCATTCCCATCCAGTCCAAGACCGGCCACGCCTTCATCAAGGAACGCATGCGCGCCGAGAACGCGATCTACGGCGGCGAGATGAGCGCGCACCACTACTTCCGCGACTTCGCCTACTGCGACAGCGGCATGATCCCGTGGCTGCTGGTCACCGAACTGCTGAGCCGCAGCGGCAAGCGCCTGTCGCAACTGGTGGGTGAGCGCATCGCCGCCTATCCGTGCAGCGGCGAGATCAACTATCGCGTGGACGACGTGAATAAAACCATCGAACGCATCCTGCGTCATTACCAGCCGATGAACCCGGTTGTAGATCGCACCGACGGCGTAAGCGCCGAGTTTGCGGATTGGCGCTTCAACCTGCGCGGCTCGAACACCGAGCCGCTGTTGCGATTGAATGTGGAGACGCGCGGTGATATCGCGCTGATGGAAAAAAGAACAGCTGAGATCGCGGGGTTAATTGTAGGCCAGGTGTGATGGGCTTTTGTAGGTCGGGTTTCAACCCGACAACGAATTTTTTTTAAAGGAGAACATCTTGAGCGACAGCGACGACGAAGTAAGCCTGAAAGACATCATCAACTTCTTCAAGGTTAACGGCAAGTTCATTGCCGCCGTTGCGGCGACGACATTTCTGTTGTCGGTGGCGTATGTGCAACTTGCCCCCAAAAAATATGAGGCGAGCGCCCTGTTGCAAATGGCGCGGCTCCAGAACAGCAATGTCGGCTTCAAATCTCTTGAAGGACCAATCTCAATAAACATTGAAAGTCCCGCCTCCCTGGCGGAAAGATTGCGTTACCCCGCGAGCTACAGCGGCGCAACGCTGCAGCAGTGCGGAGTCGCCGGCACTGAAGCGATCGGGGAGTATATGGGGGGAATGCTCAAGGTTCGAACATTAAGGCCGATGCCGGACGTGCTGGAAATCAAAGTCCGCGCCCTGACGCAGGAAGCGGCGAAGCAATGTGCCGAGGCGATCATTCAGATGATAGGAGCGCAGCAACATAACCTGGTTGAGACTGATCTGTTGGGGACAAGTGAAAATCTGGCGCGCAAGCGGCAGGCTTTGGCCGAGGAATTGCGCCAACTCAAATCGATTGGAAATGCCCAGACGGGCAATTTCGGATATTTGGCCAGACTGGACAAGCTTTCCGCCTTGCGCACCAGTATTGATGCGTTGCAGGAGGAAATATCGTTCGCGCGCAGAAATCCGGCTAAACTTTCGGCGCCAATTTATGCGCCCGCCGGCCCCGTCTGGCCGAAAGTGCGGTTGATTTTATTTTTTGGCCTGTTTATCGGAGTCTTGTTTGGAGTGTTGCTGGCCTTGGCGAAGTTGGCATGGCGCAGGATCAACGCATAAAACAGCAACCCGGGCGATCGGGCCCTGTCGGGATGAATCCCAACCTACGGTGAGCGGGTTGGTAGGTCGGGTTTCAACCCGACAAGGTAGCTACAGGGCGGATTGGTAGGTCGGGTTTGAGCGTGTGGTGTAGGGGCTTCAGCCCCGTACAGCCACGGCCTACCCCTTGCGGGTGCAACCCGACAGTCAGGTTAGATGGGGTATTCATGGCATACAGCGATCTACGCAAAGGGCGCGTATCGCAACAGGGTACGATGTACCACATCACGACGGTCACGCGTGAACGTACACCGTATTTCGCCTCGTTGGGAAACGGTCGAAAACTGGTTCGCCAGTTAATCGAATTGCAGCGCGAGGGCCGGGCGGAAACATTGTGCTATGTCGTGATGCCGGATCATCTGCATTGGCTGATGGTCTTGCAGGAAGGCGAACTTGGCGAAGCCATCCATTTGCTGAAAGGCCGAACCGCGCGCGCAATCGGTGAAACGGTATGGCAGGCGAATTATTTTGACCATGCCGTGCGTGAAGATGAAGACCTGCGGAGAATGGCGCGGTACATTGTGGCCAATCCGTTGCGAGCGGGATTGGTAGAGCGCATAGAGGATTATTCATTGTGGGACGCGGTTTGGCTGGATGAAACATTGTCGGGATGAATCCCGACCTACGGGGAGCGGGTGGTAGGTCGGGTGCAACCCGACAAGGGTGCACAAATTAACCCAACCCCGTCGGGATAAATCCCGACCTACGGGTGCGGGTTGGTAGGTCGGGTTTCAACCCGACAACGAATTTTATTAAAGGAGAACATCTTGAGTACAAACAAAGTCGCCCTCATCACCGGCATCACCGGCCAGGACGGTGCCTATCTGGCCGAACTGTTGCTGCAGAAGGGCTACATGGTGCATGGCGTGAAGCGCCGCTCTTCCTCGTTCAACACCGACCGCATCGACCACCTGTACCAGGACCCGCACGTCAACAACGCCAAATTCAAACTGCATTACGGCGATCTGACCGACTCCACCAACCTGATCCGCATCATCCAGCAAACCCAACCGGACGAAATCTACAACCTCGCTGCAATGAGCCACGTCGCCGTCTCATTTGAGACACCCGAATACACCGCCAATGCCGACGGCATCGGCACACTGCGCATCCTCGAAGCCATCCGCATCCTCGGAATGGAAAAGAAGACGCGCTTCTACCAGGCATCCACCTCCGAACTGTTCGGCCAGGTGCAGGAAATCCCGCAGAAAGAGACCACCCCGTTCTACCCGCGCAGCCCCTACGCCGTGGCCAAGCTGTACGCCTACTGGATCACCGTCAACTATCGCGAAGCCTATGGCATCTACGCCTGCAACGGCATCCTGTTCAACCACGAATCGCCGGTGCGCGGCGAGACCTTCGTCACGCGCAAGATCACCCGCGCGCTCGCAAGAATCAAATTGGGTCTGCAGGACTGCCTCTATCTCGGCAACATGGATTCCCTGCGCGACTGGGGCCACGCCAAAGACTATGTCGAGATGCAATGGCTGATGTTGCAACAGGACCACCCCGAAGACTTTGTCATCGCCACCGGCGTGCAATACAGCGTGCGCGACTTCGTCAACGCCGCCGCCAAAGAACTCGGCATGCAGATTCGCTGGGAAGGCACCGGTATTGATGAAAAGGGTTTCCTTGAACCTTGCCCCTTGAACCTTGAACCTAAACCCATCGTCCAGGTCGATCCGCGTTACTTCCGCCCGACCGAAGTCGAAACCCTGCTGGGCGACCCAAGCAAGGCCAAAGAGAAACTGGGCTGGACGCCCAAGATCACCTTCGACGAACTCGTCGCCGAGATGGTGCGCGAAGACCTCAAGAGCGCCGAGCGCGACGAACTGGTCAAGAAGCACGGCTACAAAGCCATGGACTATCACGAATAATCGCGAAGCAGTGGTTTTGTGGGTCGGGATTCATCCCGACAAGAGGAAATGGAAATGACCATGAACAAAGAATCAAAAATCTACATCGCCGGCCATCGCGGCCTGGTCGGTTCCGCCCTCATGCGCCGCCTGCAAGCCAAGGGCTACACCAACCTTGTCACCCGCACCCATGCCGAGCTCGACCTCTGCGACCAGGCTGCCGTGCGCGATTTCTTTGCCCAGGAGAAACCCGACTGCGTCATCCTCGCCGCGGCCAAAGTCGGCGGCATCCACGCCAACAACACCCTCCCGGCGGAATTCATCTACAGCAACCTCGCCATTCAGACCAACGTCATCCACAGTGCCTGGCAAAACAACGTCAGCCGCCTGCTGTTCCTCGGCTCAAGCTGCATCTATCCGAAGAATGCCCCGCAGCCGATGACCGAAGACTGCCTGCTCACCGGCCCGCTCGAACCCACCAACCGCCCCTATGCGCTGGCCAAGATCGCCGGCATCGAAATGTGCCACGCCTACAACCGCCAGTACGGCACGCGCTACATGGCCGTCATGCCCACCAACCTGTACGGCCCCAACGACAACTACGACCTCAACAACTCCCACGTCCTGCCCGCGCTGATGCGCAAGATGCACGAAGCCAAACAGCGCGGCGACAAGGAAGTCGTGGTGTGGGGCACCGGGACGCCCAGGCGCGAATTCCTCTACAGCGAAGACATGGCCGATGCCTGCATCTTCTTGCTGGAACAAAATGAAGCCCGCATCGCCAGCCTGTTCAACGAAGACAAACCGCCGCTGGTCAACATCGGCTGCGGCGAAGACCTCACCATCCGCGAACTGGCCGAACTCGTCGCCGCAGTCGTCGGCTTCAACGGAAACCTCGCCTTCGACCCCTCCAAACCGGACGGCACGATGCGCAAAGTGATGGATGTGACGCGCATCAACAAGCTTGGTTGGCAACACACGATGCAACTGAAAGACGGCATCGCACTGTCGTATCGGGACATGCAGAACAAGTTATGAATCGCATAATTTGCGTGGTAAATGTGCGGCAGGTTTGGTAGGTCGGGATTTATCCCGACAAGAAGCCAAAGCCGGAACAAAAACCCCGTCGGGTTGAAACCCGACCTACGAGGAGCAACAGGGTTTTGTAGGTCGGGATTCATCCCGACAAGAAGACGAAGCCGGAACAAAACCCGTCGGGTTAAAACCCGACCTACGAGGAGCAACAGGGTTTTGTAGGTCGGGATTCATCCCGACAAGAAGACGAAGCCGGAACAAAACCCCGTCGGGTTGAAACCCGACCTACAGGGAGCAATAGGGTTTTGTAGGTCGGGATTGAGCGTGTGGTGTAGGGGCTTCAGCCCCGTACAGCCACGGCCTACTCCTTGCGGGTGCATCCCGACAAAAAGACAAAGCCGAACAAAACCCGTCGGGTTGAAACCCGACCCCCAAGAAGCGGTGTGGGATGGATGCCACGTTTAATTGGGTGTAATTGGGCGTATTATAGGTCGCATGATTCAAACCGACTCTATCCAAATCACCCCGGACATTCTGTCGCTGATCGCCAGAATCGATGAATTCAAGGGCGCGTGGCGCGCCTTGGGGATGCTTGCACCTGATCGTCTGTCGGTGCTGCGCCGCGTTGCCACCATCGAAAGCATCGGCTCGTCCACCCGGATTGAGGGGAGCAAGCTCTCCGATCGGGAGATCGAGCGTTTACTGGCCAATCTGCAGAGCAAGAATTTCTCCAGCCGCGACGAGCAAGAGGTCGCCGGTTACGCTGAAGCAATGGAACTGGTGTTTTCATCGTGGCAGGACATCACTTTCACCGAAAACCACATCAAACAGCTGCACCAGAGCTTGCTCGTGTACAGCGAAAAAGACACCTGGCATCGCGGCAACTATAAAACCACACCCAATAGCGTCGCCGCCTCTGATGAAAAAGGCACGCAGATCGGGATTGTATTTCAGACGGCCACACCGTTTGACACGCCACGCCTGATGACCGAACTGGTGAAATGGGTGCAGGAAGAACGGGATGCCAAACATCTGCACCCGTTACTAATCATTGCGGTGTGGGCGGTCGTGTTTCTGGAAATTCACCCGTTTCAGGACGGCAACGGCCGCCTCTCGCGCGTTCTCACAACCTTGCTGCTATTGCAGGCGGGCTACGCATATGTGCCCTACAGTTCATTGGAGGGGGTAATCGAGCAGAACAAAGAAGCCTATTACCTCGCATTGCGACAAACCCAGGGGACAATACGAACCAACGCCCCCGATTGGCAGCCGTGGCTGATGTTCTTTTTACGGTCGCTGAATGAGCAGGTTCGTCGGCTGGAAAAGAAGGCGGAGCGCGAGAAACTGATACTGGCCACCCTGCCGGAACTCTCCCTGCAGATTGTCGAGTTTGCCCGCGAGCATGGCCGCATCACGATTGGCGATGCCATCAAGCTGACAGGGTCGAGCCGCAATACGCTCAAGCAGCATTTCCGATCCCTGACCGAGCTCGGTCACTTGAGCCAGCACGGAAGTGGACGCGGCGTCTGGTACGACCTGCGCTAAATCCGAATAAGTTGAGGAAGGTCTGATCAAGTCTTCATTCGTCATACCGGCGCAGGCCGGTGTGACGGACTTAAGAGCCCTTTGAACCCCGGGTTAAAACCCGACCTACAGGGGGCAATAGGGTTTTGTAGGTCGGGATTCATCCCGACAAAAAGACAAAGCCGAACAAAAACCCCGTCGGGTTGAAACCCGACCTACGAGGAGCGGAGGGGGTTGGTAGGTCGGGATTTATCCCGACAAGAAGACGAAGCCGGAACAAACCCCGTCGGGTTGAAACCCGACCTACGGGGAGCAAGAGGGTTTTGTAGGTCGGGATTGAGCGTGTGGTGTAGGGGCTTCAGCCCCGTACAGCCACGGCCTACTCCTTGCGGGTGCATCCCGACAAGAAGCCGAAGCCGGAACAAAACCCCGTCGGGTTAAAACCCGACCTACGGGGGGCAATAGGGTTTTGTAGGTCGGGATTCATCCCGACAAAAAGACGAAGCCGGAACAAACCCCGTCGGGTTGAAACCCGACCTACGGGGAGCAATAGGGTTTTGTAGGTCGGGGTGCATCCCGACGAATCAGCACCCAAAGTCGTGCTATCCCTTGACACGATCCGTCTGCATCGGTTGTAATGCGCACCGTTCACCAACTGAACACACTACAAATGCTTGATGAAGCGACCCATTACACCCTGCTCAAGACCCTGGAAGAAAACCCGGGTCTTTCGCAGCGCGACCTCGCAAAGAAACTGGGCGTCAGCCTCGGCAAGGTCAATTACTGCCTCAACAAACTAATCGAAAAAGGCAGTCTCAAGATCAACAACTTCCGCAACAGCCAGAACAAGCTGGCCTACGCCTATCTGCTCACGCCGCAAGGCATCGAATCGCGGGCACGGATGACGGTGCAGTTCCTGAAACGCAAGGTGCGGGAATATGAACGCCTGCACGGCGAAATCGAAGCGTTGCGGCGAGAAGCGGCAGAAAAGGGCTTGCTGGAAGAAGCGAGATGAATATGGAAAACAACGCAAACTCCCGCACTTCCACCAATGAGCTGGCGCTTGAAACCGCGCAAGCTATCAGGGATGTCTTGCGCGAATTCCCGCAAATTTTGCTTGCCTCTGCGCGGCCTAATTTGCACCTTCCGGGCCGGTGTAAAACGAGCGGCATTGATCATTGATAAGGATATCCATCATGCAACTACTTCTTGAAGTGCCAAGCAATTTGCCTGATGCAGCGCAATGTACGCCGCAACAGTTTATGCGGGAAGCCAAGCTGGCGATGGCGATCAAGCTGTACGAAATGAAGCGATTGTCATCTGGCATGGCCGCAACGCTAGTCGGAATGAGCCGGCTACAGTTCTTGGGTGAACTGCATCGATACGGAGTACCCGTAATTGATCTGGATGAAAGCGAGCTTGCGGATGACATCACCAATGCCTGAAAAATCCAAAGTGGTTGTCACCAATACCACGCCGCTTATCGCGCTGGCTGCCGCCACGGGCAACCTGGAAGTGCTTCGTGCCCTATATACAAGGGTTGTTGTCCCTTATGAAGTGGCGGATGAAATCAGGGCGGGAGGAAAAGAGGCTTTTGGCCTGGATGTATTTCAACAAGCATCGTGGTTGGAAATTAATCCAGCCCCTGTGATATTGCCGCCCTACCTGCAGAACACGCTGGATCGGGGCGAGGCATCGGTAATCCAAACTGCGCTTCAAAATGGGATAACGAAAGTTTGCATTGACGAAACCATTGGGCGAAGAGTCGCGCGCTTATCCAATTTGAACGTTACAGGTTCAATTGGCATCCTGTTAAAAGCAAAATCCATGGGATATCCATTATCGATTCCTGAAGCAATAAATCGTATGCGGGAACATGGTGTTTGGCTAAGCCAGGAAGTGATTCGTTTTGCGCTGGAAAACCGAGGCGGCGCTTGACACTTGACCCTTACACCCTGAGCCTTTCCCCCAATGTCGTCTGGCACCACGCCACCGTCACCCGCGCGCGGCGCGAGGCACAAAACGGACATCGCGGCGCCATCCTCTGGTTCACCGGCCTTTCCAGCGCCGGCCACTTCCGCAACAGCCAGAACAAGCTGGCCTACGCCTATCTGCTCACGCCGCAAGGCATCGAATCGAAAGCGCGGATGACGGTGCAGTTCCTGAAACGCAAGATGCAGGAGTATGAACGTTTGCGCGGCGAGATCGAAGCCCTGCGCCGCGAGGCCGAGCAAAAGGGCTTGCTGGAAGAAGCGAGATGAGCATGGAAAACAACGCGAATTTACGCATAGTTGCAAATCGGCCGGCGCCCGACATCGCGCAAGCTATCAACGACATCCCGTGCGAAGGCCGTGCACTGGTCAAGATCGGCTACGGCGAAGACCTCGGCATGCGCGAAGTGAGGAATGTGACGCGCATCAACCAGATGGGCTGGCGGTCAACGACCTCGCTTGCCGATGGCATTTCCCCTACCTGCAAGGATTATGTATTGCAGTCTGTAGAATAACTCCATGCACCCAACTCAACCCATCATCAGTCTCTTGCGCCGTCTCTGGCATCACATCGGCCCGCGGCGCCAAAAGCAGTTTGGGCTGCTACTGGTGCTGATGCTTCTGGCCTCGTTCGCGGAGATTCTCAGTATCGGTGCGGTGTTGCCGTTTCTCGGGGTATTAACCGCGCCAGAGCGTGTCTTTGCACACCCCGCCGCACAGCCCATCATCGAAGCATTGGGGTTAACTGCGCCAGAGCAACTCCTGTTGCCGCTCACCATCATTTTTGGGGCTGCGGCGCTTGGCGCGGGTGTCATGCGCCTGTTGCTACTCTGGGCCAGCACGCGCCTATCCTTTGCCACCGGGGCAGACCTTGGCATCAGCATCTACCGCCGCACGTTGTATCAGCCTTATGCAGTACATTGCGCCCGCAACAGTAGCGAAGTCATCAGTGGCATTGCAGGAAAGGCTAACAGTGTTATCTACAGCATTGTTTTGCCCGTCTTGACGCTTATCAGTGCAACTGTGATGCTGATTACCATTCTGATAGCCCTGTTGACGGTTGAGCCCGTCATAGCACTGGTGGCATTTGGCGGATTTGGTTTGATCTATGCTTTTATCATCCGTCTGACTCGCAAAAAATTGTTGACCGATAGCCAATGCATGGCGCGCGAGTCTGTTCAAGTCATCAAATCCCTGCAAGAAGGGCTGGGCGGCATACGCGATGTGCTGATTGACGGTAGCCAAGCGACCTATTGCCAGGTTTACCGAAATGCTGACCTTCGACTGCGCCGCGCCCAAGGCAACAGCGCCTTTATTAGCGCAAGCCCGCGATACGGCATGGAAGCCCTGGGTATGCTGCTGATCGCCGCGCTGGCCTATTCACTTGCCCAGCAAGACGACGGCATCGCCAAAGCCATTCCCATACTCGGTGCGTTGGCACTCGGTGC
>Ga0210052_1000453_pt1 | contig 31791 bp, 30 predicted proteins | sample CryGeymeta201508_FD_183976 | JGI IMG/M metagenome (GOLD analysis project Ga0210052, IMG submission 183976) | Groundwater microbial communities from Crystal Geyser aquifers in Utah, USA - Crystal Geyser metaG 2015-08 (SPAdes) (version 2) | ecosystem: Environmental > Aquatic > Deep subsurface >...
CAATCCAAAAAGGCCAGCCGTTCCGATCTAATGTAGCCACCCGATGTGGTTACGGATTGTTGCGGCAAGCACCCGCTAGGCAGCGATTCCAGTCATTGAGGTTTTGGCCGTGACGGACTTGTAAAGACCCATTCCGGTCAGCCACCCGGTGATTTCGTGGGTCAAGTCCGCAGCGTTTGCGGGTATTGGCGAATGGCAGGTTTCCGGAAGTCCAATGCTTCACCGTCTAAACGCTCAGATACATCACATTAGTCCTACTCATGCACGAACAATTCCGCCAACACGTTGAGTCCCTGCACCCACGGTTCGAGGCGTTGCTGCAATGCCATCCTTTTTCATTTTTAGATCTGCCAACACAGTTGCCCAAATCGGGCATATATCTGTTCTCCGAGGCTGGTCGTGACCTGTACGTTGGTCGTACCAACAACATTCGCGCTAGGCTCCAGCAGCACTGTCGCGCTGGCTCATCACATAACAGCGCTCCGTTTGCCTTCCGGTTAGCTCGTGAGGCACGCAATGTTGTGCGTGCATCATACAAACCTGAGGGGTCACGTGGGAATTTGCTACAAGACCCTCATTTTCTGTTTGCATTCACCGAAGCCAAAGCTCGCTTGCGCGCGATGCATATTCGTGTCGTTGAAGAAGGCAACCCTCTTCGCCAAGCGCTGCTTGAAATGTATATCGCTGTTTCGTTGGAGGCTCCTTACAATGACTTTGACAATCACTGACCAGGGGAATCCTGCGCTCAATCTCACTCCGTTCAGTCCCTACACTGAATGGCTAGTTAGGTGATTTTTGGCCGCGTAAAATGTGCTAGGCACGATTTTCTGGTGTAGCCAGGGGAAGATGGCCTGCTGGATACCTACGGAAGGATTTTTGAATGCTTAGAGCTATGCTGATGAGAGACTTCGGTAAAGATTTGTTGATCTCAGGGGGGTACGGTAACAGTGCCACTGATCCAATAGTCCTCACTGCTCAATCTGCACATGATGCAAGTTGGACTGAGATGGAGGTAGCAAAGTGCATATACGGTCAGCTTGGTTGGCACTGGAAGATGGTTGAGCGAGTCAAAGTCAACAGTCCGCAGGGGGCTCTTGAGAAATTTTCCTGCGAGGTGCGGTATGCGGAAGGCGCAAACTTGGTGACTGAGACGAGAAATTTCTACTTTGATGTATCTCAGATAAATCTTGAAGCTGCTCAGACTACGCCTGTTTGTGGAGTCAACCTTGGGGCCAATATAGGAATTGGCTTACCCTACCAATTGGAGTGGTTGTCTTTTGATAGCCTTACCGACAACGAGACCGATCATTCGGGTTTAGGTGTCACTGTTGGATATAGTGCCCCTAACACAAAATTTACTTTGTATTTTTACAATAAAGGCAATGCTGTAATAGATGGCATTGCTAAGCCTGAGAAAATAGAAGCTGAGTTTCAAACAGTTTGCTGTGATTTATTGACGGTAAACCCCAATGCGGTAATGATTGAAGAGAATAGTCAAGTCAATCTAATGATTCGGTCGTTTAGTATTGGAAGTGCATATTCAGTAGTTGCACTTTCAACGCTACGAAATAATTTTTACAAATTGCGAGCAACTATTGATTCATTAAATCTAGAGTACCAATTTGATTGTTTTCGAGATTCCTTGGGTCTAACTATTTCTATTGCGAAATATTAAATATGACGGCATTGTTTTAATGCATTTACGTTGATTAATTATCAGGGTTAAATATGTTTTTAAAAGAATACAGAAACCAGTCATGACGACTGTCTACTACCTACCTGGACACGGCGGGCGTTTAGAAACTGGATTGGGTGCAGAGCTAATTTCGCGTGGATTAGATCTAGCAGGACGTCAAACGGTAGGGCCTTTTCGTGATCTAACCTTTAGTGAGCAAATTGATCTGGTAGCCAATGACTTAAGGACTTTGTTCTGGCATGAAGATGCCAAGGTTATCGCGAACTCGTTTGGTGCCTATCTGTTTTTTCACGCCCAGACACTTTTAACCCCATATATCGGCCAAGTGCTGCTGCTATCGCCAATTGTGGGAGCGTTTGAAAACGAAGAACGCATGATGATCTTTGAACCGCCGCGTCCGGGCCAACTACAGGCAATGACTGCGGCTGGAACCTATCCAATTCCGCTGCACTGCGAATTTCATGTGGGCGAACTCGATTGGCAAAGCGACCCTACTGCAGTCACCGCCTTGGCTGGTGCATGGAGTCATTCTGTAACGGTGGTGCCAGGTGGGGAACACCGTCTAGACAAGAACTATGTGAGCGATGTGCTGGATCAGTGGTTGCGAGTGTGAAACGGGTGGCGGCACCGATTTTCAATATCCTCCGCAATATGACGAAAGTGCAGGATATTAAGGTGCATTGTGCATAATGCAGGTGACATGAAGCGCCTTGTTCTAACAGCATTACTCCTGATTACCACCATCATATGGGCTGGGCCATCTGAAGATGCTTTCGCTGCCTATGAGCGCAGGGACTATGCGACTGCTTTACGCCTTCTCCGACCCATTGCTGAGGAGGGGGATGCAGCTGCTCAGGACAAACTCGGCTTGATGTACGACGAAGGTCAAGGCGTGGTTCGGGACTTTGCTGAGGCTGTGAAGTGGTACCGACTGGCAGCAAATAAGGGGAATGTCGATTCGCAGTTCAACCTCGGCGCAATGTATGCCAAAGGGGAAGGTGTGGTTCAAAATTATGCCGAGGCGGAGAAGTGGTACAGACTTGCTGCGGCGCAGGCGGATGCAGCTGCTCAGTTCAACCTCGGCGTGATGTATTCCAACGGGCAGGGCGTTGTTAAGAACTACGCAGAGGCTGTGCAGTGGTACACGTTGGCTGCGGCGCAGGGTCATGCACCTTCTCAGGTCAACCTCGGCTTGATGTATTTTGACGGGATAGGCGTGGTGCAGGATTACGCTACGGCTGTCAAGTGGTACAAGCTAGCCGCAGCAAAGGGGTATGCAGGTGCGCAGCTCAACCTCGGCGTCATGTATTTCGACGGGAAAGGCGTGGCGCAGGATTACGCAGAGGCAGCGAAGTTGTTTAAGCTGGCCGCGGCGCAGCGCATAGCGAAGGCTCAGTTAATCCTCGGCGCTATGTATGGTGTTGGGACTGGTGTGCCTAAGGATTATGTTCGAGCCCATATGTGGATCAATCTCGCCGCAGCGGCAGGTGATTCCGACGCCTTGAAGGGGCGTGAGAATGTTGCCAGAAAAATGACACCGAAACAAATAGGGGAAGCGCAGAAACTGGCCCGTGAATGTTTGGCACGGGACTTCGCTGGGTGTAACTAAGTGCGGCCCAACGCCAACAGTTCAGGGTCAATGCCGCCTATGTCCAGCAGACCAGACGGATATCTATCAAGAACTAGAACGGTTGTCTGTACTTGACGTGTATCAGCTTTGTGATTCCGTACCGCCCATTCCAATGAACGCTGAGCCGCGTGCGAGTCGAGATCGCAAGCCGTCCGCAATGAACTCAGCCAACTTTTCCGATTCCTTCCACTTAATGGTTCTGCGTGTAGGGTCGAAATCTTGACTTCGTACTATGGATCGCAGCGTGTTAATTGGCTGATCACGCAGCCACAACCGAAATTCCACTTCTCCGCGCCTGTTCCACTCGGTGTGTATATCAGGTACCGAGCTCTCTGGCTGGCGCGCTATTGCTTTCTTTGGGGTCGCATGTTTGTCTGGAACATCGCGCAAAAGACCCTCAACTTTTGCTCCAAATTCAGGATTTCGTTCTGATTCCTCAGCAACCAGTTTTACCAGACCCTGGAGCAATGTAATCAGAGCTTTTTCTTTTCGCATAGTCTTTTAATCTCGCTGGTTAGGCCATTGAGGGATTCGTATGCAGTGCCGTACTTACCCTTGAATGTGCGAATGTCGGCATCCACATCCGCGCCGCGTGCTACCGCGACTGTCTGGGGTATCGCATTGTCGAAAAGCGGTGGCTGGGGTACGCCGCCGGGCTCACCAAAGCGACCTAGTCGACTAGCTTTTAGGTCAGCAATGACGCGGTCGTGGAGGTTGTTAGATTGCACCTTTGTCGCAATTATTCCAAGTGCAGGAATTACGCGTCCAATGTCTTTTGCGAACCGGGCCACATTTTCGACAATTTGGTATATGCCCCAAGTAGACACGATGTCTGGGATAGTTGGAATCACATAACCGGTCGATATCCTCAGCCCGTTTTTGGTAACAGTGCCGAGGCTAGGTGGGCAATCGATGATGATGTAGTCATACCGATCGATTACGGGTTGCAAAGCGCCTCGCAGAATTTCCAATGGGTTAGCCGTGAAGTTGCCAGCCATTGCGATCATTGGGATGCGATCTTGAAGGTCAATGAGCCTGATGCTAGAGGGCAGCAAGTCAAGGCGTGAAATTCCGTCGTTGACAGTCGAAACCCGGCGTGCAATTGCGGTTTCGATATCGAACTTGGGTGCTAGATGCGGGTTGATCCGATCATCAAACAATTGAGCAATGGTCCGTCCCTCGCGATCCATCTCTGCCCATTTTTCCTCCGAAATCAATGTGACTGTTGCGTTAGTTTGTGGATCAAGGTCGATCAGGAGGACATGCTTTCGTGAATCCTGTGCCAACATCTCGGCAACGGCCACCGCCGTTGTGGTCTTGCCAACGCCACCCTTAAGGTTGATGAAGCTTATGACATGCGTTTCCTCACCCTTGAATCCTTTTACCCAATCGCTGACCTTCTCTCGATCCCAGACAGGGCCGCTTTGAAGATTTTGAATCGGACGCGGGAAATTGTCGTAACGGACGCGCCAGTTGCTGACTGCTTGCTTTGTCACGCCAGCGAGCCCGGCAATCTCTGCAATTCCTAATAGATCGGGTGTCATTCGTGGTCTCCTTTTGATTCAGAGTTCACACGATACAACACAGTGTGTACATTGTCAACATAATTTAAATATGTGTGTGATTGTCGTTTTGTCGCGTCTTGTGTGAATGCTTGATTGGCTGGCGACCGTTGGCAATTTATGCTCAATTGGAGGTGCCCACTTTTGCGGAATGGTTGCCACATAGCCGACTGTTGGTTTGTGTAAGTGAATGCCCGGTTTAGAGGAGCCAGTTCTGAAAGTCGACGGTCGGCTGACGCTGCGTACCTGACTCACGAAAGCACGGCGTGAACGACAGCCATCAGCCTGTAGCTGACCCAGGTTTTAGCCATGTGAGCACGTACAGGTGGCGTTTTGACTCGGAATGACTGGCAAGGTTGGCACCGGAATCAGTGGTTTCTTTGGATCGGAATCGCTGGCTTTATTGGCCGAATTTCGCGGTGATCGAACGCCTGGTAGCACTGAGCAGGGACTGGTAGGGATGCCGCGGGAAATGGTCATGCTATTATGTGATCAGTTAGTGGTCTTATCCACACAAATCCAGGTGCAAAACCCTGGTCCCAGCGGCTGATTCATCGGCCTCGCAATTCCTAAGGCACCAGCCTACATGGAGCGGCTTTTATAGCTGAGCTGCCCCATTGGAACACTGCACATCTTTTTTGATTTTCGAATAAGGCTGGTTAGCAACCAGCATCGACTTGCGAGGTCGGTGGTGCTGTCCCGTCGAAATATCTATCTGTCTCGTTAACCCATCATTCATTGGGACAAGTCAATTGCGCATTGATTTGCCTTATGTGTGATGCACGGTTGTCATCGTCAGCTTGGATTCAGGCGCGCGCGCAGCGCGTCTCCGACACACGTAACAAATGGACAAGACATTATTGGTAGCTTTTACAGAGGCCGGTCGACGGTTGGGCATAGCGGAAAAAACAGCTCGGAATTGGAGTTCAGCTGGAAAATTCCCGGTTCCCACCTTTTTGATTGGTTCAAAGAGGATGGTGCGCACGGAAGATCTCGAAAAATTTGTGGCCAGTCTGGGCGCGGGAAGTCCGCAATCAATGCCGACACCCACGCCAATGCCATTGCAAACTGCAGTCGCAAAATTTAGTAGGCCTCGGGGGCGACCCAGAAAGCAGCGGTTGCAAGTGAGGGGAGTTAAGCAATGAATAAAACAATTGCAAATTTCACCGCTGCTATGGCTGCGGCGCGACTGAAACCACCCGCTGAGATCATTGACGACGGTGCAATCCACCGGTTCAGCACAAATGGCAAGCCCACAGATGCATCGGGCTGGTACTGCCTACACACTGACGGCATCGCGGCAGGTTCATTTGGTGATTGGCGCACTGGTCTCACTTCAACATGGTGCAGCAAAACAGACGCCAATATGACCCAAGCAGAGCGGTGGGCCAGCCGTCAGCGCATTGCAGCCATTCAGAAGCAACGCGATGACGAACTAGTCCTCCGACAAAAAAATGCAACGCATCAGGCACAACGTCGCTGGCAAGATGCTTCATCCTGCCAGCAGCATGACTACCTGACCCGCAAGGGCATCAAGCCCAATGGCACAAAGATTGAGGGCGACAAGCTGTTGATCCCGATGCGCGACACGGCGGGCATCATCCACAGCTTGCAGACCATCACCCCGAATGGCACCAAGATGTTTATGCTGGGCGGGCGGGTCAAAGGCTGTTACTTCGGAATCGGCAAACCCATGAACGTGCTGATCGTATGCGAGGGTTTCGCCACCGGTGCAAGCATTCATGAATGCACAGGCCATGCTGTCGCGGTTGCATTTAATGCTGGCAACTTGGTGGCTGTTGCCTTGGCACTGCGCATCAAATACCCATCTCTCAAAATCATCATCGCTGCTGATGATGACCAACAGACCCCAGGCAATCCTGGCATGACAAAGGCAATGGAAGCAGTCCGCGAAGCGGGCGGCACATTGGCTGCACCGACATTCAAGGAGATGTAAGCATGAAGAATCTGACCGACTTCAACGACATGCATCAAACTGCCGGGCCTGAAGCAGTAAAGGCATGCATTGATACAGCAATTGAATCTGCATCTTCATGTTCGAGCGAGACAGGCACGATATCTCTACTTGGTAAGTGGCAGGAACCAGCCGAAATTAAAAACGATTTGCCTCCCGCTCCGTTTTTTGATGCAAATGTTCTTCTGCCCCAAGCGCTTGCCGAATTTGTACTGGACGAGGCTGACCGCATGCCGTGCGCACCAGACTACATTGCGGCAACGCTGATCGTCAGCTTGGGATCGGTCATTGGTGCGCGATGCAGCATCAAGCCTAAGCGACGGGACGACTGGATTGTGACGCCGAACCTTTTTGGTGCCCTCGTGGGCGAGCCGTCGACAAAGAAGACGCCTGCTATGGGAGTGGTGACGCGCTTCCAAGATGGCCTTGAAGCCAAGGAAGTGGAAAAATTAAAGGAGGCCAAGAAGATTTACCTTGCTGAAACAGCAGCCTTTGAGGCTCACCAGTCCGCCGTTAAAACTGACATGAAAAAGGCCGCAGGCGGGAAGGGCGACTCAATAAAGATGAACGCGGCCATTGCGGTCCTGCAAGCCCTGCAAGCCCCCGAAGAACCCAAAGGGCGCCGTCTCAAATCAAACGACTGTACAGTGGAAAAACTGGGTGACTTGCTGGTGTACAACCCGCAGGGCTTGATGGTTTGTCGGGACGAGTTGATCGGTTTGCTTGCATCCTGGGATCGGGAAGGCAAGGAGGGAGACAAGGCGTTTTATTTGGAAGGCTGGAACGGCACGGGCAGCTTCAACATCGACCGCATTGGTCGTGGTAGTTTGCACATTAAAAACTTGTGTGTATCTGTTTTCGGAGGTATCCAACCAGAATTGCTTGAGCGCTATCTCGCCAGTATGGTCACATCACTGGACAACGATGGCCGCATTCAGCGATTTCAAGTAATGGTGTACCCAGACGCCGTCCCATGGGAATGGCGTGACCGCTACCCGGTCGAGGGTGCACGAGAAAGCGTGCGTGATTTGTTTGCCCATCTGGCCGAACTTGATCCAGTGCAACAGGGGGCTGCACCCAGTGACGATTTTGTAAAGCTCCCTCACTTCAGCTTTGACGATGCCGCGCAAGGGATTTTTGTGGAGTGGTGCACCAACCTGCACACGGATCACATCGCCAATGAGCAAGACCCGCTCATGCGGCAGCACTACGGAAAATTTGAAAAGCTGTTCTGTTCCATCGCGCTGATCCTTCACTTGGCCGAAGGTGTGACTGGTCCAGTGTCGGCTGGCAGCACCTTGCGCGCCGCCGCGTGGTGTGAGTACCTTGCTGGTCATGCACGCCGCATCTACGGTATGTCGGAAGCCGCCAAGGTGACCACTGCGCGCATGGTCAGTCGCCGCTTGGCGGAAGGCAAGTTGGCGGATGGTTTCACCGTGCGTGAATTGGTACGCAAACAATGGTCGGGGGTTACCACCGCCATTCAAGCAGAAGCGGCACTGGGTATTCTGGAAGAAAATGGGTATGTTAAAAGTCTGGACGGCATCAACCCAACTGGCCGACCAACCGTCAGGTATTACATCAACCCGCAAGTTCGAGTCGTGACCAAATGAGTCTTATGGCAGGTGGGGGCCTGCTGTAATCGAGAGAAAGCCCAACGCCGGAACTGCCAAAACTGACGAAACCTTGCCCGTTTGGCCTTTTGTCAGTTTTGGCAGTACACGGTCCCCACTGTTTTGAAAAAATGTTTACGTTTCAGGATTTCTGTTGGCATGTTGGCATGTTGGCATGTTGGCTATCAGAAATAGCCTGATGAACCACCACCGCTGGTTTCTTCGACCATACGCCAGGCGTCATCTCAGATAAATTCTGTTCCATGCATCTGAGCGTAGTGGCGACCGCCTCTGCAATTACAGCAGAAAAGAGAGGTGGTATCGATATAAGTCGATGACCATCCTGAAACTGAATCCCATGATTTTCTATAAGAGTCGGCGTGCATTTAAGCGCGTCCCTTATCTCTGAAGGAGTCATTAGATGCCGCATTTAAAGTCCTCTATCAACAAGTCAATCTGACGAAAATTCGGGGTCATTTGAACCGGGAAGTCCACGTACTAAAACTGCCTGAAATTTTCTTTCAGGCGGTTGATCTCGGCGAGTTCCCGCTGTGCCGCCTCTAGCCTGGCCTTCGCCGAAAAACCCGCTTGTTCGAGCGCTTTTAACGCAGCGGCCAATTGTTTGTTTTCTCGTTTCAGCTCGGAGTTCTTTTGAAGCGTTTGTGTCCGTGTGCGGTTGGCATCGCTGACTTTTTCGTCAAGCCCTGCAATCAACTTTCTTGCTTCGTCAATTTCCGCCTGTGCCGGCCGCGTGACCAGCACAAACAAGTGCCACGGCAGCCAAAGCAAAGCGCCCATGGCGGCTGCGATGGCAGTGAGCTTTCCAATGAATGCCGCCCACCACCATGCCGATGAATAGCCCGTGAACCCTTGGCGCATCAGTTTTTCGCCGACGTCAATGGTGTCTTGTGTGCAAACGTTAAACAAAAACTTGCAGCCCCGATAAGCACCGACTTGGCGCTCGGCAAAGGCAAGTTCTGCCGCCCGGGTCCCATATTGTTCATTTATCAAAGCACTCAAGCGGTCAATTTCGTTGCTTTGTTGTTCCAACTTCTCTGTCATGCCACAGCCACCCAGTAATGACGCTAAAGTCAATAAACCAGTAAGCACTACTTTTTTTAGATCATTTTCCACATGATCCTTTCCGTTGACCAACTTGGCACGGTGGCCTCTTGAAATGCAACCCAGCGACCCTTGTCATTTTTTTTCCAAAGCGCGTAACTCGCACCGGGCAGGAAAGCAGCCTGGTACCTCTTAAAAATGGCAGGCGAATCGGTCACCAGCACCATGCGGTCAAACCGTGCGATGCCATCTTTTTTGCTGAGTGAAACCAGGGTTGAATGGACAAAAGTGTGGAGGTCTCTCTCCCACTTTGGCGACAGCTCAATTTCAACTGACACTTTCTGACCATCCGGATAAATCCAAGCAACGTCTGGATTTTTGATGCAGTTCATGCTCCGGCCCTGCATCTCTTTTTCGGTCAGATAGTCCTTGATCGTGCCAGAAGCCAACCGCTCGGCCGTGGCACGTTGTGCCATCTCGTCGTGCAGCAAATGATTTTGATTGATGCGCTCGGGCCTACATTCGTAAGGCATTTGGCTTTCACGGTTCACCTCTGCCAGGTGCCGGCCGGTCGGTGTCAAAGTTAGGAATGTGCCGGGCAAAAACTTTTCTGTGCGCCGACTCAAAGTTTTGGTGCTAACCAAAAGGTTGTTCTTGACGAGCCGCAGAGCCAAGCCAGACCTCTGAGTGCCAGCCAGAATTTCCAGGGTGGTAGGGCTGGCCCAACCCCAGCGATAAATCCACTCAACGGCCTTTTGCGTTCGCTCCATGCCTTTTTCCAAAGATGACATATCTCCTAGACGGGCGGCAAGAACTGCCCTGGCAGCGGAGGTTCGACTTGGCTTTTGAACTGCGGTATCCATGCATTCATTATAGTGATAAACATTGATATTGCATACTTTATATATTGTATTTGATATATCAATTTGCAATCACTGGGTGGTGATCTATGTTGTGCGCTGGTCCCGCTTGGCAGCGCCTGCGGCGGGAGTTGCACTCCCCACTGCGTGGCTCCCCAGTGGCGCAGGGCCTTCAGCCCTACGGGAGGGGGAAGTGGCTTTGCCCCTTACCCCTCCCCGCCGATGGCGGCCCCCCGCCCCATCCCCAACACGTGTGCGCCGCTGCGCGGCCACCCTGCCTTTTGCAGACTCACACTAGCGTGCTCGGCCCGTTGGGCTGTGCTGACGCACATCTTGAAATGCAGGGTGGCCGTGCACGGCGCACACCAGTCCTGCTGGACGGGCTCGCGCCCCCCGGCCGGGGCCGGGTGCCCCCCTCAGTCCTAACGGACGGGCTGCCGCCCCCCGCTCGGCGGGTGCCCCCAATGCACCTGGCGGCGCATTCAAAGACAGTCGTGTATTCCCGTATGCCGATGTAATGTGGCGACAATCATTGTCCCGACAATGAGCCCTCAAACTTGTTGTCGCTGGCGATCCCCGCCGACCGCATCGCAGCCAAATTGGTTTAGGGCAGCGACGGACGTACGCAATCAATTGCCGATCTCATGTGCATTTGTCCGTTATGTGCTGTTTGTGATATTCTGATGTCACCCAGCAATAGGCACTCCAGTGTGCCGACGTTCCCTCTCAGTCGATTTATCGATGTGCCTTATGGCCGCCTGATTGCTTAGCTTTCATGTTGCTTGCTCTTGGTTTTAGTCATGCGCTTCTGCGATTAGACAGCTGGGGATTTGAGAAGGAAACGAGTTATGAACAAAATTCAAAAACTCGGTCTAGTTTTGAAGTGCTTGCAGATTGCATACGTGTTCGCGCGTCTTGCAGAAAAACTGCTTGTGCTTTGGAACATGACCAATAACTACCCCCATCACGATGCATCCAAAGTGGTCTTCAAAATTTGAGTTGAAGCCCGGTAAGTGGATTTTTGTTCCAACTGCTGAAACGGTGATAGAGGGCAGAAAGATAAAGCTGGCGATCAAAAAAAAGTGGAAGCCACCTTCATACTATTTTCATTTGAAGGCTGGAGGGCACGTTGAAGCCCTGCGAACACACATGGAGCATGACAATTTTTTGAGGATTGACATCCGAGATTTCTTCGGAAGCATCAATCGCACTCGCGTCACGCGCTGTTTGAAGGACAAATTTGGTTACGGCATCGCGCGCAGCTATGCAAACGCGTCAACAGTTCCTGATCCCGTTGTCCCAAAGCGCTTCATTATTCCGTTCGGATTTGTGCAATCCCAAATCATTGCAGCTGTTTGCCTTGAAGAAAGTGCGCTGGGCATATACCTGAACAACCTCAGCTCAAATCCCGCGATTGCGCTAACGGTTTATGTCGACGACATCATTGTCTCGACATCCGACAAAGTGCTCCTTGACCAGGTGCTCACTGATATCGAGGTTGCCGCAAAAAGGGCCAACTTCACACTCAATGCGGACAAGCAAGAGGGGCCTGCTGCTGCGATCACGGCTTTTAACATTGTGTTGGCGAAAGATTCAATGGTGGTTGATGCCAGTCGCATGAAGAAATTTGAAGAAGCTTTCGCGACGGCAACAAGTGAAAGCCAGCGTGCGGGCATCAAATCTTACGTGACATCGGTCAACGCCAGTCAAGCTCTTGCGACGTTTCCCTAGCGGAAGTTTTTTTGAGTGAGGCATTGCACTGCCTTACACTCCTTCGACACAATAAAAAGTCGAATCCACCTTGATGAACGCACCCTCAGAACTGGTCCTGACCGTCAAAGAAGTCGCCCAGTACCTGCGTGTGAACCAGCGCACGGTTTACCGCCTGGCGGTTGACCGGAAGTTGCCCGGTTTCAAAGTCGGGGCCACTTGGCGGTTCAAGCGGACGGATATCGATGGTTGGATTGCGGCGCAGTCAATCGCCAACATAGGCGGCTAGGGCAGGGAGTGGCACTTCATGAAAATCATCCACAACAGTGGATCAGACCGGGTCATTGACCTGATTCGTCCGCACCTCCAAGGCGGGCATCAACTAGGGTGTGTTACCCCCACGTTTTCTTTGTTCGCGTTCGCTGAGTTGAGGCAGGCGCTTACCTCACTTGAACGGGTGCAATTGTTGCTGCCCCCGCATATTGACGAACTTGAATTTTTGGGTGGGGCGGGTGACCGTGCCGCCCGCAACCGACTGCAAACCCGCTGGCTAGCCAACCAATGTGCGAAATGGATTGCGGCCAAGGTCGATTTGCGTCATGCGCACGGTCGCGTGCCGCAGGGTGCTGCGGTCATCCGCAACGCTGCGGGTAACACAGAACAGGTGGTGTTGGGATCTTTTGCCTTCAGCACTGACGGCCTGGGACTGACCCCCGGCAACCCGTTGAGTCTGATTCAAGGCTCTGAAACTCCTGATGAAGCTGATCAGCTCGCCAAGTGGTTCGATCAGCAATGGGCTGTACTGCGTGCGCAGCCTGAAAGTCAGGAGGCCTTGATCGCCTCCTTACAGTCCATGGGCGAGCACCGCGACCCGTTCACGCTCTACACCCTCATCCTCAATCACCTGTTTGGTGACAGGGGTGATGAGATGGATGAAGACCGTATCGTCAAAGCCGCCACCGGCATTCGCAATACCGTAGTCTGGAAAAAATTGTTCAAGTTCCAGCGTGATGGTGTCGTGGGTGCAATTGACAAGCTGGCCCGTTTTGGCGGCTGCATCATTGCCGACAGCGTGGGCCTGGGCAAAACATTTGAGGCGCTGGCCGTCATCAAGTACCACGAGCTGCGAAACGACCGCGTGCTGGTGCTGGCACCCAAGCGTCTGCGTGACAACTGGACCCTGTACAAAGCCAACGACAAGCGCAACATCCTGGCCGCTGACCGCTTCAATTACGACGTGTTGAACCACACCGACCTGTCGCGCGATGGGGGCACGTCAGGTGACATCGAACTGGCCCATGTCAACTGGGGAAACTATGACCTCGTGGTCATAGACGAGTCGCACAACTTCCGCAATAAGAAGACTCCTCGACAGGGCAACGAAACCCGCTACGACCGGCTGATGCGCAAGATCATCAAAGAGGGCGTTAAAACCCGCGTGCTGATGCTGTCTGCCACACCGGTCAACAACCGCCTGGCTGACCTGCGCAACCAAATTGCTTTTGTCACTGAAGGCGATGACACCGCACTGTTGGAGCACGGCATTGCCAGCATTGACGCAACCACCCGCAAAGCGCAGGCGCAGTTCAACCGCTGGCTCGACCTGGCGGACGCCGACAAAACTCCGACAAAGCTGGTCGAGATGCTGGGCTTTGACTATTTCACTCTGCTGGATCACCTCACCATTGCCCGCTCGCGCAAGCACGTTGAAAAGTATTACGGCACCAGTGAAACAGGTCGCTTTCCTGATCGCCTGTCGCCGATCAATATCAAGGCCGATGTTGATTTGGCGGGCCGGTTCAGGGCCATCAAAGACATCAACCTGGAAATCCGGCGCTTGAATCTGGCCAGCTATGCGCCCCTGCGTTATGTGCTGCCCAGCAAGCAAGCTGCCTACGATGCCAAATACAGCACCCAAATTCGCGGTGGTGAAAGCTTCTTTCGGCAAGCCGACCGTGAAGAAAGCCTGATTCACCTGCTGCGTGTGAACGTGCTCAAGCGCATGGAAAGCGCGGTGTCGTCGTTTGCGCTGACGGTGGGCAGGCAACTCAAAGACGTGGAAGCCACGCTGGCCCATATCGAAGCCCACATGGCAGGTGTTGCCGGTGAGGAGGGCATTGAAGAAATCGACATTGCCGACGTGGACATTGAAGACCCAGCCTTTGAGGCACTGTTGGTTGGCCGAAAGGTGAAAGTCTTGCTCAGTGACGTTGATCTCATACGCTGGAAGCAAGACCTGATTGAAGACCGCAACCGCTTAGCCACCTTGTTAGCCGCTGCCGACCAAGTGGATGCCGCGCGGGATGCCAAACTGGCCAAACTGCGCGACATGATTGCTGATAAGTGCAATCACCCTATCAACGCAGGCAACCAGAAAATTATTGTTTTCACTGCCTTCTCTGACACGGCGGCGTACCTTTACCAGCATCTGGCTGACTGGGCCAAAACCACGCTGGGAATTGACTCTGCCTTGGTTACTGGCAGTGCAGGTATTCAAACCACACTGCCAGGCTTGCGCAAGAACATGAGCAGCGTCTTGTCGGCCTTTGCCCCTCGCGCCAAAGAACGCCCGCCTGAGATGGCTGACGAGGGTGAGGTGAACCTGCTGATTGCCACTGACTGCATCTCTGAAGGACAGAACCTGCAGGACTGCGACTGGCTGGTCAATTACGACATCCATTGGAACCCGGTGCGCATCATTCAGCGCTTTGGTCGAATCGACCGCATTGGATCGCCTAACAGCAGTATCCAATTGGTCAACTTTTGGCCCAACATGGCACTGGACGAATACATCGGTCTGGAGCAGCGCGTCAGTGGCCGCATGGTGCTGCTGGATGTGTCCGCCACCGGCGAGGAAAACCTCATCGAGCAGCAATCAGGCAACCCCATGAACGACTTGGAGTACCGCCGCAAGCAGTTGCTCAAACTCCAGGATACTGTCATCGACATGGAAGACCTGTCCAGCGGCGTGTCCATCACTGACCTGACCCTCACCGACTTTCGCATCGACCTGGCGCAATACCTCAAAGCGCACCCCGGTAAGTTGGCGGCTGTGCCCATGGGAGCCTATGCCGTCACCACCAGCATTGATGCCGACATTGAACCCGGCGTCATTTTTTGCCTGCGTGCAGGGGGTGACGTGGCCACTAAGTGCACAGGTTCCGGTACCGGTTCAGACTATCCGCTGGCACCCCATTACCTGGTGCATGTGGGTGACGATGGCTCAGTGCTGTTGCCCTACATCCAGGCCAAACGCATCCTAGACCGGTTGAAGCGCTTGGCGCTTGGACGCGAGTTAACCGACGACGGCGCGTGTGCCCGGTTTGACAGGGCCACGAGACAAGGTGAAGACATGAGCCAATTACAAAAGCTGCTGTCGGCGGCGGTGGCGTCCGTGGTCGGAAAAAATGAAGAGAGGGCTGTGGCTAGCCTGTTTTCGCCCGGTGGCACCCACGCCATGAAGGGAGAGTTTGCGGGCAGCAACGACTTCGAGGTGCTTGCCTTCATGATCGTGCTGCCCAATGATGGCCAGACTAATTCATCCAAAACACTGGGAGCCTTATGAGTTTCAGGACTGCTGAGCCAGCATTGAAGGATGTGCTGGATGACATCGCCAAGGGAAATACCCAACTGCCTGATTTTCAACGTGGCTGGGTTTGGGACGACAACCACATCAAGTCGCTGATCGCCAGCCTGTCGCTGTCGTATCCCATCGGGGCGGTGATGTTTCTCGAAGCCGGAGGGGTGCCATTTAAGCCTCGGCTTTTCGAAGGCGTAGCCCTGCAGCCAGCGCCCAAGCCGAAAACCTTTGTGCTGGATGGCCAGCAGCGGTTGACCTCGATGTATCTGGCCTTGCGCAGTGGCCAGCCTGTCAAGACGCGCACGGAGAAGGGCACCGAAATTCGCCGTGTCTACTTTCTCGACATGGCCATGTGCCTTGATCCTGAAGCTGACCGTGAAGAGGCCGTTGTTTCAGTACCTGAGAGTTTGCAGGTGACTTCCGACTTTGGACGGAAAGTTGACCTGGACATCAGCACCCCCACTGCTCAGTTTGAGAAGCGCGTATTCCCCGTGTCACTGCTGTTCGATATTCAAGGCTTCATGACTTGGGAAAGTGGCTTCAGCGCGCACTACCAGTTCAGTGCTGACGCCATGCAATTCATGCAGCAGTTTCGCAACGAGATATGGCTTCGTTTTCAGCAGTTCAAAGTACCCGCCATTGAGCTGACCCAAGACACCCCTCGGGAAGCTGTGTGCCAAGTCTTTGAAAAGGTCAACACCGGGGGTGTGACACTGACGGTCTTCGAACTCATGACGGCCACCTTTGCATCCGATGCCGGAGAGTTCAATCTACGAGAAGACTGGGATGCCCGTTGTGAACGCCTAACTGCCAAGCACGACGTGCTTGAGGCAGTGGATGGCACCAGCTTTCTCACGGCAGTAACCCTCCTTGCAAGCTACAGAAAGCATGTCGAGAAAAAGACATCTGTGTCCTGCAAACGCAGCGATGTCCTCAGGCTGACGCTTCCAGAGTTCAAGGGGCTTCAAGCTCAGCTCGAAGCTGGATTCAAACGGGCAGCAGAGCTGCTGGCCGAAGAGAAGATATTTGACGCTCGCAGCCTGCCCTACGCAACCCAGTTGATTCCGCTTGCGGCGATATGTGCCCAGTTGGGCGACAGGACTACCCAGCACGGCATCAAGCAGCGACTTCTGCGTTGGTACTGGACGGGTGTGATGGGCGAGCTTTATGGCGGCGCAAACGAAACCCGTTTTGCCATGGACATGCAGGATGTGGTGGCCTGGATCGATGGTGGCGCCGAGCCAAGAACGGTTCGCGACGCCAACTTTGCACCCGCACGACTGCTATCACTGCAAAGTCGGTTGGCTGCTGCCTATAAAGGGCTGGGGGCGCTGTTGATGAAGCACGGCGGTCGCGACTTTATCAGCGGTACACCCATCGACCTGAACTCTTACTTCAACAACGCCATTGACATTCACCACATTTTTCCCCGAGCATGGTGCGAGAAGAAAACGCTGCCCCGGGAGAAATGGAACAGTGTCATCAACAAAGCCCCCTTGGCGGCAGGCACCAACCGTTTTATCAGTGGTGACGCACCGAGCGTATATCTCGGGCGCATCCAGAAAGCCAAAGAGGTCAATCCAGCCAGTTTGGATGAATTTCTGGCATCGCACATCATCCCCGTGCCGCAACTTCGTGGCGATGATTTTGAGGGCTTCATCCGATTGCGGGCCGTGGCCCTTCTGAACCTGATTGAGCACGCCACAGGCAAAGCAGTGCCGGGCCGCGACAGTGAAGAGACCATCAAGGCGTTCGGTGGTGCACTGACTGCATGAGTGATTCATCGATTCAACGGCTCATCAATGCGTTGGCGCTCCCCGCCAGTTGCAGTGTGAACCAGCGCGTTCCCAAAAAAATGCTGATTGAAAACGGCGCAACCACAGCGGCAGACAAGCGGCTGTTTACTGACAGCATTGAAGAAATCCAGTGGCTGGCCGTCCTAAAGCCCAACACAGTAGGCGTGCCTGCCTGGCGTGATGACGAACGCGAATATCTTGAAATTGCCGTGCTGGCCATCACCCTGCGCGGTGACAAGCCTGTCAATTTGACGCACCTTTGCGAGCTGGTGCACCGTGCAGTGCCTTACCCGGTGTTGTTGATGGTGCAAACGCCGCAGGGCCTGTCGGTATCAATGGCCCACAAACGCTGGGCGCAGAACGAGGCGGGCAAAGTGGTGCTGGACGGTAGCGTGCTGATGGCGGACGTAGGCACCGAACTCGACGCGGCCCACCCTTTCAGCCAGGCGTTGGCCCTACGTAACCAGCCGCAGGCCCATGTCATGGCGCTTTATGAGGGCTGGATGGCTTGCTTGCTGGCCTTGCAGGCGGCACGTTACACCGGCGTTTTTGTACATAAAAATGATCTCCAGCCCTTATCCAATAAGCGCGAAAAGCTACAACAATACGAGCAACTGACAGCTGAGGCCGCAAGCCTGCGCAGCCAAGCAGCCAAAGCCAAACAACTCGCCCAGCAAGTTGAATTGAATCTGGCCCTACAGCGGGTGCAGGTCCAACTCACACTGGCACGCGGCCAGTTGTCAAACCCAACACCTCAAGAAGACCAAGGGATCAGTTAAGCCATGCAAAAGATCGAAGCCACCAGCCCCGAGGCGCAATCGGCCGACTTGGTCAGTGCCAATATCGAGCAGCTTAAAAAACTGTTTCCTGAATTGCTCACCGAGAGCGCCAACGGTGTGGCCGTGAACGTGGATGTACTCAAAGCCCTGGTTGGCGACCAAACCGCCACCGATGCGGACGAAAAATACGGCCTGAACTGGCACGGCAAGCGCCGTGCCCGCCAACTGGCGCTGACACCCAGCACCGGCACACTGCGGCCGTGCCCGGATGAAAGTGTGGACTGGGACACCACGCAAAATCTGATGATTGAAGGTGACAACCTGGAAGTGCTCAAGCTATTGCAGAAGAGTTACGCAGGCAAGGTGAAACTGATTTACATCGACCCGCCGTACAACACCGGCAAGGATTTTGTTTACCCGGACAATTTTCAGGACAACATCAAAAACTATCTGGAGTTAACTGGGCAAACCGAAGTCGGGGTAAAGATCAGCAGCAATACCGAAGCCAGTGGAAGGTTTCATACGGATTGGCTGAATATGATGTATCCGAGGTTGAAACTGGCCAGAAATTTATTGCGGGAAGATGGACTTATCTTTATAAGTTTGGATGACAGTGAAATTGCGAGTGCGCGAAAGATTTGTGATGAATTTTTTGGAGAAGAAAATTTCGTTGACTGTATGGTTTGGAAGAAGCGTTATGGAGGTGGAGCTAAGGAAAAGTATCTTGTGACATTGCACGAATATATTTTGGTATATGCAAAGTCGCTATCTGAGATTCAAGAAATTGAAGTTCCATTAAGTGATGCTTCTGTTGAACGCTATTACACTACCCGAGATGAGTATTTTGAAGAAAAGGGACCATACAGGACTCATCCACTTGAAGCGATGAAAAGCTTTGAAGACCGAGTAAATCTTCGATTCCCTATACCAACCCCAGATGGTGGTGAATTGTTTCCTAAACGTCAATGGCGGTGGGGTAGGGAGCGGATGCAGGAAGCTCTTGGCCGTGGTGAGGTCGAATTTTCGAAGGCCAGAGATGGTTCTTGGGTTGCCAGTTCGAAACAATATTTAAAAGATGACACAGGTGATAATCGTTCTGCAAAGGCCTTTTCAATTATTGACGGTATATATACCCAAGCTGGAACAAGAGAAACAGTAGAGATGTTTGGGGATGCAAGAGTATTTTCTTTTCCAAAACCAACTGCATTAATTCAGAGAATTATTGAAGTAGCTACCAGTAATGACAAAGACGCCATAGTTGTTGATTTTTTCGCTGGTTCAGGTACAACGGGTCAAGCAGTTTTTCAACACAATATTATTGATGGAGGGAGTCGGCGGTTCGTTTTAATTCAACTTCCAGAACAATTGGAGATTGATAGTCGAGAGCAGGAAGTTGCGGCAAACTATTGCGATCAACTTGGCAAGCCACGCACCATCGCCGAACTCACCAAAGAACGCCTGCGCCGTGCTGCTTCAAAAATCAGAGCCACTCGCGCAATTCAGACGGGGTCTAAAACCCAATTATCCTTAGAGGATTCAACCCAGCCACTGGCCACATTGCCCGACCTGGGTTTCAGGGTTTTCAAGCTCGATCGCTCCAACATCCGCGCCTGGAACCCCAAGCCGGACGATCTGGCACAAGCCGTAATCGACTTTCAAGACAACCTGACGGCGGGCCGCACCGAGTCCGACATCCTGTACGAGTTGTTGCTGAAATTGGGACTGGACTTGTGCGTGCCCATCGCTACCCGCCAACTGGCTGGCCTCACCGTGCACGCCGTGGGCGGTGGTGTGTTGATGGCCTGCCTGGCTCCGGCCATTGCCACCACCGATGTCGATGCCCTGGCCACCGGCATCATCGCCTGGCGCAAAGAGCTGGCCCCGGCAGGTGACACTACTTGCGTTTTCCGCGACAGCGCCTTTGCCGACGACATCGCCAAAACCAACCTGACCGCTATCTTGGAGCAGCAAGGCATTCAGAACGTACGGAGTTTGTAGCCATGGCCATGCCATCACACCCAAAGATTTATCATATTTGCCATGTAGATCGGCTGGCTTCAATTGTCGGCAGTGGGGGGCTTTTGTCTGACGCAGCGCTGCAGCAGCAGGCATTGCCCGGCACAGTGATTGGTATGAATCACATTAAACAGCGCAGACTCCAGGAACTGACTTTGACGAGCCACCCTGGTCTGCATGTGGGTGCGTGCGTACCTTTTTATTTTTGCCCACGGTCTGTCATGCTGTATTTGATTTACGTGCGAAGTCAGGAGCTGTCTTTTCGCGGTGGGCAGGAGCAAATTGTTCATTTGGAAGCGGACTTGCGTGCGACGGTTGCCTGGGCTAACGCACAAGGCCGTCGTTGGGCTTTTACTTTGTCCAATGCGGGAGCCTATTACTTTGAGGACAGGGCGAACTTGGCGCAATTAGGCGAGATCAAATGGGATGCGGTCCAGGCCGCTAGCTGGCGACAATGTAAAGAAGGCAAGCAGGCTGAATTTCTGCTTGAAAATAGTTTTCCATGGCACTTGATAGAGCGCATTGGGGTGCAATCACGTCTGGTGTATCCCCAGGTAACAAATATTCTGCCTGCACAAGGGCATAGACCAGCGGTAGAAGTGTTGCCCGACTGGTACTACTGAAAGAGGCTCAGAAATGATTGAATTAGCCACCGGCGACATCCTGAAAGAAGAGTCAGAGGCCATCATCAACACAGTCAATTGTGTGGGAATCATGGGGCGTGGAATCGCCCTGCAGTTTAAGAATGCTTGGCCTGAGAATTTCAAGGCCTATGAGTCAGCCTGCCAGCGCCAAGAGGTACAACCTGGGCGGATGTTTGTATATGAGACCGGGCAACTAACGGAGCCGCGTTACATCATCAATTTCCCGACCAAGCGCCACTGGAAAGGCAAAAGTCGTCTTGAGGATATTGAAGCTGGGCTTGCGGCTTTGGTGTCGGTTATTCAGGAAAAAGGCATCAGCTCAATCGCCATTCCGCCACTGGGCGCCGGACTGGGTGGACTGGACTGGTCTGACGTGCGACCACGCATTGAGGCCGCGTTGTCGGCCTTGCCTGATGTTCGAGTCAGGCTATACGAGCCAATTGGCGCACCTGCGCCTGAAAAAATGAATCGCAGCACGAATGTGCCAACGATGACGCCTGGTCGAGCGGCGTTGGTCGAGTTGATGAACCGCTATGTACGCGGCTTGCTTGACCCGTCTATCACCTTGCTGGAGGTTCACAAGCTGATGTATTTCATGCAGGAGGCGGGTGAACCTCTGCGGTTGAATTATGTGAAGGCGGCTTACGGTCCCTACGCCGAAAATTTGCGTCACGTGCTGAAGGCGATTGAAGGCCATTTTGTTTCGGGTTATGCCGATGGCGGCGATGCACCCGATAAGCCGCTGTCGCTTGTGCCTGGTGCAATTGATGACGCAGGTGCTTTTCTAGAGGCCAACACAGAAACCCGCGCCCGCTTTGACAGAGTCGGATCGTTGGTTGATGGGTTCGAGACCCCCTTTGGCTTGGAATTGTTGGCAACAGTGCATTGGATAGCCAAGCATGATGAATCAGTGACAACTATTGATGATGTTGTGGCCCGCACCTATGCATGGAATGCGCACAAAAGGCAGTTCACGCCACGCCAAATTGGCATCGCAGCGAATGTCCTGTCAACACAGGGCTGGATCAAGGCAGTCGGAACTGGGGTGCCTGCTTGAAACTGCACTTTGAACCCAACCTTGACTATCAATTGCAGGCCATTGAGGCTGTGTGCGACCTGTTTCGCGGTCAAGAGGCGTGCCGTACCGAATTCACGGTGACGATGAAGCTGCCCACGCAGCAAGCCACGTTGGGCATTGCCGAGTCTGACCTGGGTGTGGGTAACCGCCTGACACTGCTGGACGATCAGGTGCTCAAGAATCTGAACGATGTGCAATTGCGCAGCGGTCTGGAATCGTCTGGATCGCTGGAATCGGGTGACTTCACGGTGGAGATGGAAACCGGCACGGGCAAAACCTACGTTTACCTGCGCACCATTTTTGAGTTGAACCAGCGCTTTGGGTTTACCAAGTTCGTGATCGTGGTGCCGTCGGTCGCCATCAAGGAAGGTGTTTACAAGACGCTGCAAATCACCGAAGAGCATTTCAAGGGCTTGTACGCAGGCGTGCCGTTTGACTTCTTTTTGTACGACTCCAGCAAGCCCGGCCCGGTGCGCAACTTTGCCACCAGTGCCAATGTGCAGATCATGGTGGTGACAGTAGGCGCCATCAACAAGAAAGACGTGAACAACCTCTACAAAGAGAGTGAGAAAACCGGGGGCGAAAAACCCATCGACCTGATCAAGGCCACGCGGCCCATCGTGATCGTGGACGAGCCGCAAAGCGTGGACGGCGGGCTGACCGGCGCTGGCAAAACCGCGCTGGATGCCATGAACCCAATGTGTACCCTGCGGTATTCCGCCACGCACGTCAACAAGCACCACATGGTGTACCGGCTCAATGCCGTGGATGCGTATGAGCGCAAGTTGGTCAAGCAGATTGAAGTGGCTTCCGCCACGGTGGAAGATGCCTTCAACAAGCCGTTTGTGCGACTGGTATCGGTCAACAACAAACGTGGCACGATTAGCGCCAAGGTGGGGCTGCACGTGCAGACCGCCAGCGGCGTGAAGGTGCAAGAGGTTGTGGTCAACGACGGTGACGACCTGCAGCAGACGACCAGACGGGCTATCTATGCTGACTTTCGCGTTGGCGAGATCAACACCGCCAAGGATGAAGAGTTTTTGGAATTGCGCTACCCTGGTGGCGAGGTGTACCTGGCCGTTGGTCAAGCACATGGCGATGTCGATGCGCTGGCCATACAGCGCGAAATGATTCGCCGCACGATCAAAGAGCATCTGGACAAAGAAAAGCGCCTGAACCCGATGGGCATCAAAGTGTTGTCGCTATTCTTCATTGACTCGGTTCAAAGGTATCGCCAATACGATGCCGATGGCAACGCCATGAAGGGCGACTACGCCCGCATCTTTGAAGAGGAATACCGGCGTGCGGCCAAGCTGCCCGCCTACCAGAGCTTGTTTGCAGAAATTGATTTGAGCAGTGCGCCGGAGGCAGTGCACAACGGCTACTTCTCCATCGACAAGAAGGGTGGCTGGTCTGACACCACCGAGAACAACGCTGGCAACCGCGACAACGCAGAGCGGGCCTACAACCTGATCATGAAAGAGAAAGAGAAGCTGCTTGGCTTCGATACACCGCTGAAATTCATTTTTTCTCACTCGGCGCTAAAGGAGGGTTGGGACAACCCGAACGTGTTTCAGATTTGCACTCTGCGCGACATGGGTACAGAGCGCGAGCGTCGCCAAACCATTGGCCGTGGTCTGCGTTTGTGCGTTAAGCAAGATGGCTCGCGCGTGCATGGTTTCGAGGTCAACCGGCTTACGGTGATTGCCACCGAAACCTATGAGCAGTTTGCCGAAAATCTGCAGAGGGAAATCGAGGACGATACCGGCATCCGGTTTGGTATCGTGGAACCGCACCAGTTTGCCGCTATTGCTGTCACGGGGGCCGATGGTCACCCGGCACCCCTGGGTGTGGATCAATCTAAAACACTTTGGCAGCACCTGAAGGCAGCAGGGCACATTGATGCCAAAGGCAAGGTGCAGGACTCATTGAAAACGGCGCTGAAAAATGGCACGCTGGTGTTGCCGACCGAGTTTGACGCGCAACGTGGTCAGATCGCCGAGGTATTGCGCAAGGTGTCAGGCCGACTGGAAATCAAAAACGCTGACGAGCGCAAGCAGGTACCGCTGCGCAAGGGCAAAGATGGCAAGGCCATCATTTTGAGCGACGAGTTCAAGGCGCTGTGGGATCGTATCAAGCACCAAACCACCTACCGGGTGCAGTTTGACAACGCCAAATTGATTTCGGATTGCACCTCAGCCTTGCAGAAAGCCCCACCGATTGCCAAGGCGCGACTGCAATGGCGCAAGGCTGACATTTCGATCGGCAAGGCTGGCGTGGAGGCCACTGAAAAAGACGGTGCGGCCACCGTGGTGCTGGATGAGTCCGATATTGAATTGCCTGACTTGTTGACCGACTTACAGAACCGCATTCAGCTTACTCGGCGCAGCATCGCAGCCATCTTGACCGGCAGTGGCAGATTGGACGACTTCAGGCGCAATCCTCAGCAATTCATTGAACTGACGGCCGAGGTCGTCAACCGCTGCAAACGCTTGGCGCTGGTCGATGGCATAAAGTACCAACGGCTTGGCGGCGAACATTTTTACGCCCAAGAGTTGTTCGACAAAGAAGAGTTGACCGGCTACCTCAAAAACATGCTGATGGACACCAGCAAATCAATTTACGAGCACGTGGTGTATGACTCGACCACAGAACGCGACTTTGCTGATGCGTTAGAAAAAAATAATGACGTTGTGCTGTACGCCAAGTTGCCTGGCTGGTTCAAGGTGCCAACGCCGCTGGGCAGCTACAACCCAGATTGGGCCTTGTTGGTGGAAAAGGACGGCACCCAAAAGCTGTACTTTGTGGTGGAAACCAAGAGCAGTTTGTTTACCGACGACTTGCGTGATAAGGAGAGCGGAAAGATTGAGTGTGGCAGGGCGCATTTTGATGCGCTAGCTGTCGGTAAAAACCCGGCGAGGTATGTGGTGGCGCGCAACATCAATGATGTGCTTGTAATAGCTGCCGCAAGCGCAACCTGCGGTACTGACGTGGCCAGCGCCGGAGTATGAAGGGCACTATGCATCGAGTGATTCGGCTTCCACAATAATTTTGAACTCCGTCAATATGTCGGCGTGATGCTGTTGTAGGTAACGGTCAACGTCGATATTCGCCAGCAACTTGGACAAATACGTGCGAGCCAGAAACAGTTGGAATACATCCTGGCTGAAATTTTGTTCTGCAAGTTTGTACTGATCCTGCAGGTTGCCCATTTCGCGCTCCATATTGGCCATCTGCGTGGCGCTCACCCCCGCGATTTTTTTGACCTTGTCTGCGTCCACCAGTTGTGATGCGGGCGTGGCTGCAAACAGTGCATTGGCATAGGCCATGGTGAGGTTGTTGGCATCCACCATCAATTCGGCACATGCTACCTGCCGGGTTGGCTTCATTTTCCGAAGGACTGAGCCCAAATTAGCAGAAAACTGCTGATCCTTCAGGATTGCCGCCGCTTCTGCGCAGATGCCGTCAAGCAGCGTCAGCTTGCGTGTGATGCTGGTGATATCCAAGTCCAGGGCATTGGCCAAACGTTGGGCAGTCACGCCACGATCCACCGCTCGTCGAAGCATCAAGTGTTCTTGAATTGACGACAGCCGGTTGATGCGGGTGTTGTAGGTGTAGCTCTCATCATCCGTGGATTCCAGGCATGGAGCTTCTGTGAAACCCAACGTGCGCAGGGAAAGCAGTCGTACATGGCCGTCGAGCAAGATTCTGTGGCCGGCTTTTTTGTCAGCCGGGCTAACCGTCAATGGCTCAATCAAGCCCACTTCTTTAATGGACGACTGAATTTGCATGAACTTCCGGGTGGACAAGAGTCCTGCCGGTGCCTTGTGAGACGGCAGAATCAAATCCAGCGATATTGAAAGTGGGTCGGGAATAAATGCAAGTGTCAGTTGGGTCATTTCAGTTTCCTTTGGGCCAGACACGGTCGGCTAGATATGTGGGCAGCGTGTCCAATCCTTCTGCCCGAAGCAGTGTGGTGAAGTTTTCATTGACCAGGAGTTGGCCCAGCGCACCGATCACAAAAAGAAGACGTTGCTGTGCCGCTCCGGCTTTCTTGACCATCAGCTTTTGCCTTTCGACCTCTTTAAGGTAAGTTCGAACCAGGCTGGATGATGTGATGTCGACAGCCACCCGCCGAGTTCCCCGTCCCAATGCACGCCCATATGAGTCACGCTTTTCGATCAGGCGGCGGGCATGTTCGAGTTGTTTGCCTCTCAGTTGGCCGGATTCATAGGCTTCCTGAAGCGCAGCTTGAACTGCCTCGCTGCTGTTGCCTGCGCCAACAATGGCCAAGGCAGCATTGAGCGGGATACGGCCGCTCTCAACCGCCACCATCAGTCGCTCCTCGCCGTTTTTGATCAAATGCATGATGCCTTGAACGTACTCAACACTCAGGCCGGTTTTTTTGGCAATAGTGCGCTTGTCGTACCCTTTTGCCACCAATTGCTGAATGCCTGCGAGCAGTTCCAATGGGCTGGATTTGCGCCGGGCGATGTTTTCCACCATGCTCATGATGAAAGCGTCCTCGTCGCTGACATCGATCACCATGGCCGCAATGGTGGACTCTCCCAAGGCCATGAAGGCTTTGAGCCTTCCTTCGCCACACACGAGCAGATATTTTTCGGTACCGTTTTCACCAGGACGCGCTGTTACCGTGATCGGCTTTTTGAGCCCGACGGATTTGATGTTGTAAACAATCTGATCGAAGACTTGCTTGTTGCGCTCGCGGGTATTGAGGACTTCGATTTGCGCGATAGGAATCATGCGCAACTCACCCATGGTGTGGTGCTGGTTCACGCAGCTCTCCGGATGCGTGTGCGCTGTGCCATTCCATAGAAATAGTCCAGGGTGTCAAAGCGGTAGCTCTCGATCTCGACGGCGTTGTGGTCGGCCAAACTGATGCGGGGCAGGCCGAAATCCAGACGTGGCAAGAGGTAGTAATCCAGTGGAGCCTGGTTGGTGTGGTTGAGCCGAACGGCCACTGTGATGTCCGGTGCCAAACTCGTGTCGAACCGAACTTTCCACCGGTTGCGACCGCTGTCATGGGTTTGGCAGCGTGCCAGCACCAGTGAGACCGTGAACTCTTTGTTGACCTGCAAAAGATCCGTGGCGGGATCGCGCACGATGGAGCCACCCAGATCACCAATGGCTTTTTCTGTTTGCGCCACGATTTGCGGGTGCAGTCGCCTGAGAAACTGGTTGGCTTCAAGATACTGGTAGTCCCGATCCGGTGTGAACCCGACCGTTTGATAGGCACGGATCAGGCTGCCGAATCGGTGGATATAGGCCGAAGTCGAGGGCATCCCTTCGGTCTCGTCGATGATCAGCCCAGACAGAAACCCACGGTTTTGAAACAGTGACCGAAGGCGCTCAATCAATTCGTCATTGGAAAACCGGTATGCCCTGGCCCGGACAATGCCCTGGGCGATGTAAAACACGTCGGGTGTGACCACCGACTCAAACGCACCTTCCTTTTTGATCCACATGTCGGGCGTGTTTTCCACCCGGAGCTTTTTGAGCTTGAATGAGCGGCGGTTATAGACGTTGTTGCCTATGTACTTTTCATTGGTCAGTACCTCGCGCACGGTGGAGCGGGTCCAGTTGCGGTCAAGGTCGGTGCGGACACCTGTTTCATTTAGCCGAGCCGCAATTTCTGATTCGGTCAGACCGTCATCAGTAAACCAGCGGTATATCTGGTTGACAACCTGTACTTCAGAATCTGGCCCTGGCACCAGAATGACGCGGTCGGTTTGCAGGCTTTTGTGTTCGCCTCGTGACAGTTCGGCTTTGACCGAGCCAGATTGGTCGAGCAGCACGCGGCGCAGCCCGAAACCAGCAGGGCCGCCCTGGCGATAACCCAATTCGATCAATCGACACTGGCCCGCAAACACTTTGGCTGATAGCTCACGGCTGTATTCACCAGCCATCGCTCGCTTGACACCCTTGACGATGGTGGCCACCGGTGAGCCGTCGTTTTCGAACTGCTCAGCCACATAAGCGACTTGAATGTTTTTGCGCTTGCAGATGTATTCGTAATACGCAGACTCGTCGGCATCTTGAAAACGCCCCCATCGACTAACGTCATAGACCAAAATGATGGAGAAGTCCGCCGATCCCGACTCGACATCCTTGATGAGTTGTTGCAAGGCCTGTCGACCATCAATGCGCAGACCGCTTTTGCCCGCATCCGCGTAGGTGCGAACGATGTCGATGTTGCGGTGGGCAGCGTATTCCCGAATTTTGTCGGCCTGGTTTTCGGTGGAATATTGCTGATGCTCCGTGGACATGCGCACATACTCAACCGCACGGAACCGTTTCGGCTGATCCGCCCCATCTTCTGCTACCGCGTTTGGTTCCATAAAACCCGATCACTCATGTTGAAGGGTATGGGCGCTCGGGGCTACCTTCAGATAACGGGCTTATCGTGGCCAACGACGGTCAGGATGCAACTTCATATCGGATGATCGAGAGCACATTTTGGCGGCACGTTACCGCCGGTGTTTCCAAATTTCCATCACGTCCTGTCTTGACAGTCGTCGTCTTGACACGGGCAGGTGAGGCACATCGGTGTGATCTCTACGACCCAAGTCTTGCCATCGACCTTGCCGTATCCGGCGCTGACAGGTCTGATTCGGTAGATGCCAGCAGGGATGTACTTGAGCAAAGCCAAGTCGTCCATCTTGACGGGCAATGGAAAATTCAGATCAGTTTGACTTGTGCTTGGGACGGTTTTTCCATCAGGGCGAGAAATTGATTTGCGATACTTGCGCCAATAGTCAGGATTTCGATCAACCCACGCCCGCTGGGCACGACTTTTGTTGTCGCGGTAGTCAGGGTCGTTTTTTTGTTTGTCTCGGGCCCATCGCTGTCGCCGTTCCTGCTGACAGTCGGGCGATGAGCAGTAGGTCTGATTGGGGACTTTGTGATGAGGCTGAAAGCTTTGGCCACAACACAGACAAATTTTGATTGCCATGAAGGTTCTCCATACGAAAGTTCGTATGGGAACGTGCCTACTGCAATGCTGACGTGCGATTAGCGATCAATTTGGCGTTGTCAACCTCACCCCGGTAGGTCGATTGGTGCTGTATGCGATCCCACAGCGCCTCGAAGATGTCGCCCAAGAGGATGTCTGACTGGGCGGGTGGCTTCCATCAACGGCACCAAAGTGTTTCGGGCAAAAAAATAGCAGCCCATGGAGGCTGCTTAAAAAACTTGCCTGAAGCGACAGGCTGGGTTTTTTGGGTGTGGAATGTATTCCTCCTTCGCTTAGGAGTCTGAGGTGGTCCGGATGCAGCGAAATTGCTGACGATGCGGTGCCTAAGATGGTTATGCCGGTCTCGGGAAAAGTCGCTGGGCTGTTCCTGAAAATCAACCGCAAAGAACATCTTGTGGGGTGGATGGCCCGGTGTGTATGCCCTACGCATCACTTTTCAAAGTCACTCGACACTACCACTCGAGACTGAAGAGATTTTGGTTAAAGGCAACTGATAATTAGGTGGGGAGGCATGTACTCATAACATGCTGGCTGACAAGAAAAAGTCACTAAAGGAGGTAACTCAAATGCAGAAAACTGCGTCTTTCATATCCAGGGGCTGCTTGATAGGTGTTGTGTTGTTCGTAACAGGTTGTGGATCTGTTTCCACATCTGGATACATCGCAAGACTCAGCCCACCATCGCCGGACAAATTCAGCTCGGCAGTTGACTTCGCCAACGCCTACACGGGAGCAAAGGGCGTAACAAATCCAGATGGGGTTCGTTCAACACGGACACGGATGTGTGGCACACCCTTTGGCGCCTCAAGAAAAAATTTGTATTTGACAGGTGCTGGGGAAATTTGTGCTCGCCAGGGGGGAAAATTCCAGCGACCCTTATGCATGGATCAAAATGACGAAAATATAATTTTTGTTGCTAATACCGAAGATACGCCTGCTTCGTCTAGGACGTGTGATGGTAGTCTTGAAGACTTTTATGTAATTGCGGCTGAGCCAGTTCAAACGGTTCAGCCACGAGAATTTACTGCCCTTATTTCCAACTACGGCTACAAGAAAAGGGCAGTAATAGAAGCTGAGGCTGAGGCACGCCGAAAAGTGGAGCAGAATCAGTTGAAGATGCGTATGGAAGAGCAAGCCTTACTTTTTGAGGCACAGCGAAAAGCAAAGCTCAAAGACCTTCCCCAAATCCGCAAGATAGGTGCACAAATTTGTAAGCGTGGGATGGTTCAAGTTGGATATGGGCAAATGGAGGTTGTGTCTGTCGGTTTTGTCGAAGGCATCACAGACGATAAAGTACAGATTCGAGTTGCACGTGCTTACTTTGCATCGACTCCAAGCCTGAGTCCAGGTGGCTTTTCGCCGTCTATCATTTGGGATTACCCGATGAATTGGGACTTGTGCTGGTAAGTGTTAAGCGATTCTGGCGAATGGATGTGCGAAAAGTTCACAGCCATGTTGCACGAGGGTCTTTCCAAGATGCGATACTCCGTTCTAAGGGGTCGAAATTTCTATCTGTCACGTGAGAGTAACTAGCCCCGAAGCACTAAGTTAAACGTTTTGGGAGGGACTATGGGAATACGCTCGGCAGCGGTATTACTTATTGGTTTGAACGTGGCGCACATTGCATGCGCCATGGATAACGAGCCGGATGGCTTTCGTGGAACCAAGTGGGGCGACAAACCTGGTGATAGTGTGGTGTTTTTTAACGAACCCATTATCAATGTTGATCAAGAAGCGTTTCGCCGATACCTCGGAAGAGCCAATGTCTTTGGTTGGGACTATTCCGATAAGCCAAAGGAAGTTGAGTTTCCTGAACTCAGAGATGTCGCAGTTCGCGATTGGCTACAGAGTAATTTGAAATTCTATTTTGGCATAGGGGGTAAAACCACCTTTGCCGATGCTCCGATAACTTCCCCAATGTATGCCTTCTACAAAGATCAGTTTTTGGGGGTGACTATGACCCTCAACACCACCATAGATCTAAACCTAGCGGCCACCAGTGATTACCATAACGAGCAAAAAATTAATGATGGGCTAAAGAAGTTTTTTGGACTACCAGATCGCCAGAAGTTGTCTTTTTTTGATCAACTTAACTATGGCGGAAAGAAGCCCACCTATCAGGGTGAGAAGATGCAGATATGGTGGTCTTGTCGCGCCTCTAACCCTCAATCCCACTCTACATCAACGCAATGCAAACTAACCTTCCAGTCTGTTGAGTTCAGCGAAAAGCTTCGAAGTGAACTCAAAGACTTCCAAGCCCAAATGGCTAGCCGTAGAAACGCAACGATTGAGAATCGGGAGAGAGCGCAAGCGGCAAAGCCAGACTACTGAAAGTCCTTTGAGCGGGTTGCCTGCTCGTTGCCACGCTAAAAGCTCAGAGCCACTTGCGAAGGCAATATTCTCTGGAGGTAGCCATGTTTCAACGCCAGGTCGGAAGCCTTTGGATGGTAATAACCGTGCCAGCATGGCGCTCTTCCTGTGGCCGGTGTGCTTGAGTTGTCGGTGTGACAAGTCAGATCACTGCTGTTAATAAAATTGTTTTTTGGCAAAAAAATAGTAGCCCATGGAGACTGCTTGAAAGACCTGCATGAAGCGACATGCGTGGTTTTTTTGGGAGTGAGATGTTTCCACCTTCGCTTAGGGGCCTGAGGTTGGCCGAATGCTGCGAAATTGCTGGCCATGCAGTGCCTACGATGGATATGTCGGTCTCGGGAGAAGGCTCAAGATTGTTCTTGATAGTGAACTGCTAAAGACCATTTGATATTGATGCCCCGGTGTCATCAAATATGACAATCCG
>Ga0210052_1000526_pt1 | contig 28553 bp, 29 predicted proteins | sample CryGeymeta201508_FD_183976 | JGI IMG/M metagenome (GOLD analysis project Ga0210052, IMG submission 183976) | Groundwater microbial communities from Crystal Geyser aquifers in Utah, USA - Crystal Geyser metaG 2015-08 (SPAdes) (version 2) | ecosystem: Environmental > Aquatic > Deep subsurface >...
CGTATCTGGAAAACAAAAGAAGACTGGTTACATTACTACAATTTTGAACGATTACATTTAACCTTTCATGGACTTACTCCTCATGAGAAATACCTAGAAAGTGTTACCCTTGACTGTTAACTATACATAGATAAGCGATAAAAAGAAAAGGGGTCAAGTACATTTTTTCTTAAATTTCTCTCATTATACTCCCCTTATGCAAAAACACATTCATTATGAATGTGTTTTTATGCTCAGCCAGTGGTCCAATTTTGGAACTATTGATCTAAAGCAATATTATCCCAACACAGAGATTTGGACAAGAAGGATTGAAGAGTTGTTTCAGAGGTAAATCTGGTTAAATGGCAAAATGAGCTGGTTAGTTGATGCGGTTAGAACCGAGTCTATCAATGCAATCTCTCAAAACTTTTAACGATACTGCTGTCCATTAATCAACTCTAGTAAGCACATGAACTATCTTCAAATTGAACGAGCTACTAATTTCAACGTACTTTATTAATCCATCGTCCTTGGAATAGTACAAAAGACCCCTGTTTTCTTTCTTATATTCGTAACCACTCTTTGAAGAAACATATCTATTTTCGTAAAAATCAATAGTTGAACTATTATTTAGTATCTCGCCTTCAAATTTATAATCGGACTCGATATCAAGAAATATCTTCTTCTTCCAATGGGCTACAATTTTGTTATTCATAATAGAAATTTCAAATACGATTCCATCGTTTGATTTCCAATTACCAGAAACAGAATTTAAAAGATCATCTTTTATAAATTTAGCTTCTGTAAACCCTAGAACAAACTTACGAAAAAGGAGCGCTGATTTTATTTGCTCTTTTTCTACTTTTGTTTCCTCCTCTATTTTTTCTGGGATTTCAGAAATAGCGGCATTTACATTTTGATGCACGTCATCTTTCACTTTTGCTAAATCGAGTAATTCTCTCGCTTCTTCCACAAATCCATTCTGGAGAAAACGGTACGCCAGATTTGCGCTTGCCAATGTATTCCCTAATAGCTGAGACTTTTTGTAACTCTCAATAGACTTAATTGGCATTTTCAAATTATCATATTGCACACCGATATTATTCTGAACAGCACTATCATTTGGATTAATGTCACTAGCGTTTCTGTAATGCAACAAGGAAAGTTCATTGTACTTACTTTCCGCATACGAGTACCCCGCCTTAAATAACAAGGTAGTGTCATTCGGCTTTAGCTCAATTGCTTTATCTATTGTAAACGCTTTGTTCTCGTAATCTTTCTCTCTATCATAAATATCCGATAAACTCTCATATAAAGTAGCTCTAAACTCATCTTCTTGCACTGCAGTTAGAATCTCACTCAAAATATCAATAGCCTCACTTTTTTTACCATCACGATACAATACTCTAGCAAGCGGCTGAGCTGAGTCTACTTTCTCCTTATTACTTTTAGACACCTGCAAAGATTGACGATAAAAAAAATCTGCGTTCCTTAGGTCGTCTGAATTTTCGTAACAATATCCAAGCGCTAAATTAATCGCGTGAATCATTTTAGAATCACTTAGCAACTCTTTGAGTTTCGGTACAGCGTCGGTATCACCAAGCTTATGTGAAAGCTCAAGGTAAGAGACTTTATCTTTTTCAAGAAGAACCGCATCACTACTAAGTTCAATTAGTTTTTTGTAAGCCTCTTCTGTCTGCTTCTTATCTTTTTCAATAAGAGCCGAAATAAACATTTTTCTTCGCCAATCGTCTAAAGTTACTGGTTCCCAAGATTCCTTTTTTGATTCATCCTCATTTTCTTTTACATATGCATCATCACTTATTTGCCCTTCCTTCTTTTCTGAAATTATCAATGAAGAGTTTTCATCGAGAGAAGTGGCATGAATCCCATCCTTCCCGGCTTTGAACTCCTTGAGCTTACCAATGAATCCAGCAATTGATTTACGAAATAAAAATAAGAAGAAAAGTGCGATAACTAAAACTACAAATGGCCAATTCATGTCGCTAAAATAATTAGGACTAATATCCTTCGTTAAATTAACTTGATTTTGCTGGAGCGTTTCTATATTTTCCCCATTTATTTGTTTTTGATCTGTTCCTTGCGAACTAGTAGTTATATCTTTTTTAAAGGAATACTGTGAATATGGAGCAACAAACAATGGCATAGATCCAAGCAGAAAACATAAATCCGGTTTCTTTTTTATAGTTCTTTTTGACATAGGTATTTTTTTAAATCAATCTGCAATCCATTAGATGATAAGTCAAAGCCTCTTTACTAACAGCATATTTTTTCGATAGATCATCAAGATTTTCTATCTGTTTAAAATCTTTCTTGAGAAAAACTAGAGGCATCAACAACTCTGCAGCAAACTGATTTGATTCAATTTCCTTTGTGTTATCTTTATCATCCTGACCACATGTATGTCCCATCAACAAATGCCCAATCTCGTGTGCAATCGTAAATCTTTTTCTATACCAATGCTGAGCATTATTGAAACCTATTGTTACCTCATCACCATCAACGACTAAAATACCCGATATCTTTTCTCCAAAATTATATTTTAGTATCTGTAGATTGTTTTTTGTTTTTAAAAAATCCAGTACCCTTTGAAGAGATACTGGCAAGTTTATAATCTTTGCATCCTTAATCAGTTTTCTCGCTATATTGCGAGCAGCACCCTTTTGTGAAGTTCTAATTATTTCCTCCATGTCTCTTCTTCTTAGCAAATTCAATAAAGTCAAGAATGCTATCTACGTCCTTTTTCGTGAGATTCTTATCCGCTCGAAGCGCAAATTTTACGTCAGGAGCCTTCTCTTCCTGACCTAGGAAAAACTTTATATCTCTATGTAAAACCTCAGATATTTTTTCCAAATCTTCAACTCTCAACTTCCGATTACCCGATTCGATCAGCGAAATCGCGGTGGCCGACTCATAGCCAAGAGCCTGGGCAAGACCCAACTGAGAAATTCCTTGGGAATCCCTCGCTTCTCGTATCTTCGCCCCTATTTGAGCATTTTTATCTTCTTCATTTTTCATATTGTAATTATAGCCTTTTCAAAGTGACTTGACAAGGATATTATCATATTGATATACTACTATTATCAAAACAAGAAGAAACGGTCGAACTTCCTCTGTCTTGAGTAATCCACATCTAGAACTCGACACCACGATTATGATAAAAGCAGCATGGCATTCAGTAGTGCAGTTTGTGCACCACAACAACACAGAATGCAATACCGGAAACAACATCGAGAGGGAGAATCTGCGCCAAGGAACAGGCGAGAAACCACTCTGCAAAGAATGCGCTCGCCTCAAGAAGTAGGGTCCGCACAACAATTGAATAAAACGAGCCCGGGACCACCAGAAAGAGGTGGTTTTGGTATTTATATGATTCTCACTTTTAGAGACACTCTCTCACCGAAAGATATAAAGATATATTATCTATCCCCTTCTGAGCCTTAGGGGTCATTCTAGGTGACTTAGGAGTAACCAGCGGGTCATTTGTGATAACAAAAAAGACCACTTGTTGGTCTTGGTGATGACTTCTGATTTTCTCCTCTTTTCTTACTCTTTAGCTTTTACTCCAGTTTTTCAGTTCCTGTTCCAAAGAATAAATCATTTTAATAGGTGAATTCTCTTCGTCTCCACCGAACCCGACTGACTGTCTCGCCTTTCCGAATATCTGCTCCAAGAGGAATTTGAGCATAACGGGGTCTTTCTTTGCTTGTTCTTTCGCTTCACTTACCAACTCCATGACCTCTTCATCAGTAAAGCGTTCCCTCAGCTTGAATTTATTGATAGCGCCTTTCGGTCTTCCAGCGCCTTCTCTTTTTCCTCCTAATGAAGCCATACTGATTTTATTGATTCTTTATCAATACTTACTTATATACTCCTATCTCTTCCACAACGATATCTTCTAAACAGATTCCATTTCCATAATAATCACAATCATCTTTCTCTTTCTTCCCGACTATTCTAAAAACAGCATCTTTATTTTCCTGCAAATATTTAAAATATTCATCGGTCATACTCTCATCCTTCGAAGCAAAAAACCACGGGTGACCTTCAAAGTTATCTAAAACTTTCTTTTGTTGAATGTCATAATAATCAAAACGCATATCTCCCGAAGTTGATGATCTCCGTAAAACTCCGTATCTTTCAACAAAATTATCTATCCCTATTTTCTTATTCCTTAATTCCTGACTAAAAATGCTTTCTAAATTATTTCGACAGCCATGCCTTACTAACTGATTATTTCTTTCCTCAATAAGATCATCGTCAGTTGAATTAGGATGTTCTGTTTGATAATTCTTAGCATACATTACCAAATCCTCGGCATATTTCTCTTTGGAAGCGTAATCTTCGGGACATTTAAAATAATCAGCTACCACTGATTCAGTTGTGTTTTCATAAGAATCCACACTAACCGAATCAAGACTTTCAACTTTAGCGGTATCCTCAATGTTCCCTTTTTGCACCCACAAAACAAAAGCAATAGTTGCTATAGCCAACGGGATTGTAATAATGTAAAGCGAATATTTTTTCATAAGACTACTTTGCTAATCCATGCTCTAAAAGGCACGACTTGAAGCCATCATCTCTTACCTTCTCATAGTCTGCTCTCCTTAGGTTGGAGCCTTGTTCAATCATTACAGCTTCACTGGCAGAAATTTTTGAGGCATGGGATTGTGCTTGCTCCCAACAATCTTTTCTAACCTCTCCTGGTCGTATCCCAAACCAATAAATAGAAAACACTACCACGGATAGTACAGCTATAATTATTCCCGATGTCGCTTTATTCATACTCTTTAAGGGGTTTAATAGAATTAATTTAAAAAATATACCTGAATGTGATTTCTGTACAATTTTTGATTTATTAATAACTCCCTACCTCTTCGTAGAATCCTTTCTTTTTATTTCAAAATAATTCCGCCTCTTCGTCTTATTTTCCATAGTATGAACAGTACAATTATCATCTTCGCAATTCACAGTGAGACACTTCGCACATTGAGAATCGCCACATAAACATTTCATGTCTATTACTTTTTTCTGTTTATCAAACTTAATATATCTGGTAGGAATCTGACTTTGAAAATCTGAGACATCTCGATAAAGATATTTTTCTCTTAAGCTCTTATTTGCGACCTTGCCTTCAAAAAATATCCTTGGTTTCTTATAATCCTTTGGACTAATCGCCCACTCTTCAACCTCAAAAACCTCTCTTACAATTCCTCGAAAAACAGCACAAACAATCTTGAAGTTATTTGCTCTTTCTTTTATGATTCTCCAATCCCCCTTCGTCACTTTTAAAATTTCTGCAGAACTCATACCGCGCCTAAACGTCTTGTTTATATTAATCAATAATAAGTCATCAAGAAATTCTGCTTTTTTTGCCTGGTATTTAATTTCTACTTCATCCAAACTCATCCGTCCACGATCAGTAGAGTCATGTCCTAGAACTTCATTCGTCAGATTTTCTATTCCTATATAATCGATAACTGCAGATTCAACTTTGAAAGCTTCATCACTTGTTAGCCCATGTCTCAGAATATCTATTTTTGGCTCTGGATTTCCAATAGACCTTCTAATTTCATTTATCCTTTCATTTTTAGCATACTCTTCTTTCTCAAAATCTGTATCCTTTAGATGAGATGGTGCTCTCTTTTTATTCCCTTTTCCAACATAAAAGACTCCGTTGTTTTTACCACTCTTCCTAGGATCTATCAAAAGGTACACATAGTATCCAAGCTTTTCGATTGTTGCCTGTGATAGCCTGTTCTCGTCCATAAGACATCTCATCAAAAAAACGACTTATAAATAAGTCGTCGGGAGAATCTACTTGAGAGGACGACCCGACGGGACTCACACTCAAAAAGCACCGAGATGCCCTATCATGTGCATCGAGCCGCCCGCTAAAGGGCGTGATAGGGCTAAAAACCGAATACTAGGTATTCAGAGCTATTTGAGCATGAGTCCACCGTTAGAATACCGCCGAATTGATAGTATTGCAATATCCGCTGATTCTCATTGTATTTAGTACTCTTTCTTGCTAATCTTGGTCCATGGAAAAAGTTTCAAATTATGACCTTATAGACTCCTCGGTAGCTGAAAGAATGCTTCTCAAGCTGTTTCGACATGCTCTATCGCGCGACAAGGAGAAAGCCGAGAGCGCCCTGGAGACCACCATAAGCCTGGAAGGCTACTATTCGGTTCCTCAGGACTATGACGAGGATTTTGATTTGACTGAAGTTACTGAAGAAACAATCAGGCAACTAAAAAGTGCTGGTATTATTAAAAGCTACTCCGATTTCATCAGAGGCGACCAAGACCCCGAAGACTACGAGACGGCTTACATAACCTGCACTTACTATCCCTATAAAGTTGCCACTCAACTAGAAAAGATATGGAAGCCAAAGAGAGAGGCTATCCAAAAGCTCGTACCCGTCTATCAAAAGTTCACTACGTTGGTATTGGAATATCTGAAATCCTCTAAACCATTCGATGAGAGCTCGAATGAATACTATCTACAATTAAAGGATGAAATTATCAGCCTAACAAAGCATTTAGACTCAGATTTTATATTTGCTCGTTACATACCTTTTGAAAGTCTTTACTCAGCAAAAAAGGAACTAGATGAAAAAAAGACCACTCTGAGAGGGGTAAGCAACGAAATGCTTGATTTCTATGGAAAACTGATCGACAGAGAGAAAAGCCTCGACTTGGATAAATATAGAAAAAGAGAATTAGATTTACAAAGCGTTGATACTCATATATCAAATCTAAAGTCAGTAAACATGCAGGACTCTACTCCCAGTCTGGTTGCGACCCCTTTTGAACCAGCCATAAAGAACGGTGAGGCCCTTGCAAAACCATTTACCGAAATAAAAGAAGGCCAAGGATATTTTAAGCTCAACAAACATAGTAAGGGAGTTCTCATTGGTGGTGTAAATACTAGAAAATTTAATCTTCTTCAATCGCTCAACGAACCTCAATTTGGGGTACATAAAAAAATCGAGGCAATTTTTGAAGCTATACGATTACCAAAGGATACTAGGAATGAAAAATTAAATAGCACGTCTTTACGGCGCACGGAGATTTTAGCTAAAATAGAGTGGACAAAAAAAGAAATTCAGAAAAAACTTAAGGGTAAAATATCTTTTCACGATGATCAAAATAAAAGTATATTGTGGATTGAACTAGAGGGTTAGCGAGGGAATTATAATCTAGAAAACCTGAGGTCTAGAGGGTAACTGAAAATACCCTCTTTTTTGCTTGCCAAAATTGCTTAAATTGTACTGGAAACCCTCTGTAACCCTCTTACCTCTTATCAGTGAGAGGGTTCTTTAGACTGAGAGCATGAATGAAAAGTTATCAGTTCAATCAAAAAGTTCGAAAGAGATTCTTGACCAACTCCAAGAAATTCTCCGGGATGATTTTGGTATGGAATGTTCTCGGGATGAAGCGAACGCTATCGCTCGGGAGCTTATCGGTTTTTTTGAATTTTTAACAGAAGAAGAACACAGATGAAAAAGATTACAAGAACAATTCGCGGGTACACCTTCGACTGGTACTCAGACAGAGAACTGCTCGAGATGTTTCCAGAAGCAGACATTCCTTCTGTCTTCGTAGAGCGACAAGAGGAGTATGACCAAAGAGTACAGATTATCAAAAAACTCTTGGAAAAAGTAGAGAAAGAACCTTCATGTAATATACCAGCCTACGAAGCGCTCATTGAAAAATTCCATATTCGCAATCTTTTAGAAACGGAGCGTGATATCTCCCGACTAAAGAGACTTATATCGCTTACAAAAGGAAATCCTAGAGAGAGTCGGGTACACGAAGATTTCGAAGAGAGGAAGTCCTGTGCGAAAAACTTTCCAATTTACGAGTTGGCACGAAGCCAAATTGACCTTAAATCATCGGGTAAAAACTTCGTTGGCCTATGTCCGTTCCACATGGAGAAAACACCGAGTTTCTACCTCTACACCGAAACAAATTCATTTTACTGTTTCGGATGCCAAACGGGAGGAGACGTAATCACATTAACTATGCATCTCTACAGTATCAGATTCACCGATGCAGTGGCGATGCTTCAATAAATATGGAATCTATAAAGAACAAGCTCGAAGAAATTAAAAAAGAACTGGAGACGGAAAGTCGAGAGTACAACATTATAAGCCTCAGCTCATTACACGAAATGGAGTTTCCAGAAAACGCCTGGGCAATCAGAAATATGATTCCGCTCGAAGGGATAACTATCGTTTCTGGTGCACCATCAAGTTTCAAGACTTGGATTACCTTTCTCATGGCCATAGCCATAGCCAAGGGAGAGAAATTTCTCGGGTTGTTTGAAAGCACTCAAAGCAAAATTCTCATTATCGACGAAGAAAACCACCTCCGAGAAGTCAAGAGACGGATGGAAAGAATGGATAAAAACGGAGACCTTCCAATCTTCTTCCTATCACAGGAAGGGTTTCTTGTGAGAGATATATCAGCTCAGAAAAAAGTTCTAAAAATCTGCCAAGATAAAGGCATTGCGATGGTATTCATCGATTCTCTCGTGCGTGTTAACAACGCTGACGAGAACGTGGCCACAGAAATGTCGGCCTTCTTCAGAGAATTAAAGAAATTTTGCAAGGCAGGAATAACGGTTGTTCTCATCCACCATGAAAGGAAAGAAGGGCTGTCAAAGGGGGCGATTGGAAGTCGACTAAGAGGATCATCTGACATTCTTGCTGCAGTAGACTCTCATATTTCTATCCGAAAAAGTAAGGACGACAAAAATATACTCACCGTAGAGCAGTCTAAACTTCGGTGCGACAAAGAATTCGACCCTTTTGATATTTCAGTGAGAGACACGGAAGACGAAACCTTCTTCGAGTACCTAGGAGAACGTCCAAAGGAACTGAGCAAACAACAGTCTGCCAAGGCCATCATCCTCTCTGCACTTGAGGAATCCTCAACTGACTTAGCTATTAAAACAATCGTTGAAGCTGTCCGGGGAGAGGAGCAGGTCGGAGACAAGACGGTAAGGATAGCGCTGAAAGAGCTTATTAAAGCCGGCGATGTCTTAGAAAAAAGTAGCGGTGTAAAAAACGAGAAAATTTGCTACCTCCCAACACCCTCTGCCTAAAATAGCAAAACAGTCATTCTATATAGGGAGAGAAACTTTACCACTTTAAAAAATTAATCTAACAAATGTCTTATGAAGAAAAAGTGTTCAAATATTCACAACCAGTATACAATCAAATCCAAAATATGTAATAAGGAGAATCAAAATAAAAATATGATTACTACAGCTAGAAAATGCCTCAACTATTGCCGTGTATCTTCACGAGAGCAGGAAGAATCGGGCTATTCTCTTTCCTCTCAAGAAAAGCTCCTCCACGACTATTCCACCAATAAAGGACTGAAAATCCAGAAAGTTTTTTCCGTCTCTGAATCCGCCAGCGGTCACAAACAGCGAGAGGTATTCGAAGAAATGCTGGAAATGCTCAAAAAGGAACGTACCAAGATTATTGTTTGTGAGAAAGTAGACCGTCTAACAAGAAACCTTCGTGACGCCGTAAGAATCAACGAGTGGATAAACGAGGACGCCGAGAGAGAAGTACACTTTGCGAAAGAAAACTGGATTCTCACGAGAGATTCCAAGTCAAATGAGAAGTTCATCTGGAATATCCGCGTTTCAGTATCTCAATATTATACGGATAACCTCTCTGAGGAAGTAAAGAAAGGGCAAAAAGAAAAAATCGCTCAAGGCTGGCTTCCGACAAGGCCACCAATCGGCTATATGACCATCGGTGAAAAAGGACACAAGATACATGTCCCCGACCCAGATCGTGCCCCTCTGGTAAAGAAGATGTTCGACCTTTACTCTACTGGTGATTATTCGCTCCAGAGGCTTTTAGACACCATACATGGACTCGGATTAAGAGGAAGAACTGGAAAGAAAATACCGAAGAGTCGTCTAGCCGAGCTTCTCTCCAACCCTTTCTACTGTGGGAAAGTGCGATGGAATGAACAGATTTACAGTGGTAACCAAGAGAAGATTATCACACGGGAAACTTTCGATGCGGTGCAGACTGCAATGAGAAGAAAAGATGCTCCTAAATACAGCAAACATAATTATTTATTCAAAGGCATTATGAAATGCGAAAATTGTGGAGGTGCCATCACATGGCAAATGCATAAGGGTTGGGTATATGGATATTGTAATCTCTATCGTGGCTGTCCGAAGAAATCGGCTATCCGCGAGGATACAGTAGATAAAGAAGTCGTAGAATTACTTGGTCGAATAAAATTCAAAGACTCAAGAATATTCGAATGGGCAAAAAAGGCGCTGGAGTATGGATTCAATGAAAGGAGAGATGTCCAAGTTTCATCCAGCAAAGCGTTAAAACAAAGACTCACTCAAATGGAAGCCCGATTTGAAAAGCTCTACGATGACAAAATAGACGGGCAAATACCAGAAGACTTCTATAATACCAAGTTTCAGCAGTATTCGAGGGAAAAGGACGAAATAATGAACCAGATTACCAAACAGAATGATGATGGGTCAGAAAATGAGCAAATCATAACCAATCTTTTCGAGCTTTCCCAACAAGCTAAGGATATATACGTCTCTAGCACCGATATTGAAAGAAAGAAACTTCTGCTCAAATTCGTATATAAGAAGGTAGCTTTAGATAGGAATAAGGTGCTTGTTATGGAATATACAGATTCTTTTAAGCTTTTGGTGGAAATTATCAACTTTACCAACAGTTCAAACACTGTCCTTCTTGAAAAAGATGTCCCAGAAAAATTTGAACCATCAGATTTAGTTTTATCTGAAACAAAAAACGACCCAGAGAGGGTCGCTTTTAACTTTCTGCTCCGACGACAGGATTCGAACCTGTGACCAAGTGATTACATTTCCCTCTTTGTTTCCAAAAAGAATGGACTATATCATCTCCGTAGCACACTGCTTTAGGAGTGAGGCGCTTCCCGCGATACCATTTACATAGATATCGAAGTACTCTCTTGCGAGATAGTCTCTGAACCTTCCCTTACGGGCTTGGCTGCTGATTACCATAGTCGTGCTGAGCGACCGTAGGCTTCCAGCAATTCACCTCATTCTTCACTTCTTGATTTCTCAAGAAGGCTGCGTAATAAGGAACATTCTCCGCCTTTGTATACCATCGCCTTTTCACGAATCATCTTTCGACGTTTCATAACAGCACGTTTGATATACTCACGGCGATCAGCATAGGTTCTTTTTTCTGGCATATATTTTGCATACACCACAAATGTTTCCACAGTCACCTGCTCTACCGCTGAGCTACGTCGGAATACTTTTTCCTTCCCAAATGGAAGCTTCACTATTCTAAAGGAAAAAAAGAAAAAAGGCAACTATCAATGATAATTACCTTTTCTGCGAAGCCTTTTTATCCCTCTATAAAGGAATAATTGGCTCAAAAATGAGGATAAGAATAATATCCCTCCACTTCTCGCACATATTCACCCACGATGTCTTTTTCGAGAAGAGGATGTCTTCTTGGATGGCCAGAAATAGCATAGTTACTGACTGCCTCATCACCCGTCACACAAAAACCGATGTGACGATGAAGTAAACCGTCACTGCACACTTTCTGCTTCCAAATCACTACGTTGCCTACATGTTGATCGAAGTTTCGTTTCCAGCCTGAGAGTTCGAGATCACGAATCGTTTCATCAACCGTCGTATGCACCCCATTTTTCGTAAGACCGCAGAGCGTGAGTATCGACGATACAAAGTATGCACAAGCCAAGTCACCGTCATCAATAACATCTCGAAGTGATCCATCAGGTAAACGAACGAAGAGTTTTCTGTATTGATTCGAACCAATAGAGCCCAAAACCATTGCCATATAGGTTTCAAAAAGGGCACACGGATACCCTTCTTCAGAGAGGACAGTTTTCATCTCTTTTCCTTTATAAAAGAACTGGCAATTCCAGGTGCCAATAGCCTAACAAAAAACACGAGTAAAGGCAATACTCGTGTTCTTTCTTTGTTTCCTCTAGTAGTCTCTTAGTTTACGAATGTCGGCATGTTCGCGAATCTTTTCTAGTGCTTTGGCTTCGATCTGACGAATACGTTCACGCGTTACTCCGAACTCTTGTCCTACTTCTTCGAGTGTGTGCGTCACTCCATCTTCGAGCCCAAAACGGATGCGGAGAATCTTCTGTTCGCGAGGTGTCAGTTCATCCAAAATATCTGAAATGTGCGATTTAAGAAGTTTTCGGGAAGCCGATTGGTTTGGCATCACTGTTTCCGTATCTTCGATGAAGTCACCTAAGACACTATCATCTTCATTATCACCAACCGATGTTTCAAGCGATACTGTTTCCTGAGAAATTTTTTGGATGTGACGGATTTTATCAACTTCAATATTCATTTCCGCGGCGATTTCTTCTGCCAAAGGTTCACGTCCGAGTTCTTGTACAAGACGGCGAGTAATTTGCGCATATTTATTGATCGTTTCCACCATATGTACTGGAATACGAATTGTACGCGACTGGTCAGCCAAAGCACGCGTGATTGCTTGCCTGATCCACCACGTAGCATACGTCGAAAACTTGTATCCTTTATGATAATCAAATTTCTCTACGGCACGAAATAGTCCAATATTCCCCTCTTGAATGAGGTCAAGAAGTGAGAGGTTGTGCGATCGTCCGACATACTTCTTGGCAATCGAAACTACCAAACGCAAGTTCGCTTCGGTGAGGCGTTGTTTCGCTGGCAAGTCACCTTTCTCGATCAGTTTCGCTAATCGCACCTCTTCTTCACCACTGAGAAGTCCTACTCTTCCGATTTCCTTCAAATACATTTGAACGAGATCTGAAGTATTCTCTTCCCCAAGATCCATCATTTTATCTTTGGTCGCTACCTTCACTTCTTTCTCTTTGGTATGCTCTTTCTTCTTTCCTTGATCTTTTCCTGATTTACTTACCTTAACCGCGTCTTTAGTAGTATCGAACTTGAGTATCTCTTCGGAATCGACGACACGAATACCAGATGTTTCAAGCTTCTCGTATAAATTTTCCAGATGCTCCAAATCCTGTTCAATATCCGGCAAAATATGAATAATTTCATCTTCCGTCACAAAACCGCGTTGCTTCCCACGCGCGAGAAGTTCAGTCACTGCGTCTTGGCGTTCTTCGATGCGTTCTTTACTTTGTTCTTTCTTTTTCTTCACTACCTTCACTTCTTTTTTTGGAATAGTCTTTGCTCCCTTTTTCGTCACCTTCTGAACGACTGATTTTTTTGTCACTTTTTTTGGTGATTGAGATGACTTTTTCGAGGCAGTTTTTTTTGCAATTTTCTGTGTCGTTTTCTTCACCACTTTTTTTGCAACTTTCTTCACCACTTTTTTTGGAGCGCTTTTTTTCACAATTTTTTTCATTACTTTTTTTGATTTTTTAACTTCCTTCTTCATGATTTTTTTTACCACTTTTTTTGCTCCTTTCTTCGTCTTTGTTGCCATACAATTTTATTAAAAAATAACGGCGAAGCCAACTGCTTGACTTCTCTAAAAAAATAATTGATAATACTGCATCTTAGCAACCTTTTTCAAATTTGTCCAAAGAAATAGCGGTAAATTGCGTCAGAAGCTCTTTCTCTCTCACCTTATCATTATGCTTCCGCGCTTCTTCCAATGCGTGTTCGAGCGACAGAAGCTTCTCTTTCTTCGTTACCTCATTTTCCATTTCTTCGAGGTATTTTTTGGCTATTCCAAGCATTTTTTCAGAACGTTCTTCATCAGGAATATCGATGAAATCCGGAAGCTCCAGAATATGAAAAGGAAGTCTCATCGCCTCATTTTTGAGTGCCGTATCTTCAATAAGCGCTATTGGATCATCCCCTCCGGATTGTACCAAAAAGAAATAAAGAGGGTGTTTCTCGAGAAATGATTTTGTTTCATCATTGAACACGGTTGCAAGTATCGTTTCTTTTACTTGTTTGTCAGTATACATAAAACCAATGAGCTCTTCTCGCAACAGTTCCGAACGTCTACTGAAAGTAGTAGTACTCTGACGTGATGATGTTTCTTTTTTTGATTCAAAAGGAGTATAACGTTCACGTTTTTCTTTGGCATTTACCGTTTGAGAAACAACACCCAGGACTATTTTCTCATCCATTTGTATCACGCGAGCGAGCTCTTTGATCCAGAATGATTGCTCAATTGGATTTCTCACAAAGACCAGTATCTCCGCATATTCTTCGGCTATCTTACGTTTCCCATCAGCTGTACTTGCATCATATTTTTTCAAACTCGCATCAAGAAAATACTGCAGGGCTGGAATAGATGCACTGACTACTTCACGCAGTTTTTCTGGATTCTCTCTACCCATATCAGCAGCATCTTTCCCAAATGGAAGCGCGACGATCGACACTTTCATTTCTTGTAACAGTGCAAGCTCAGTACTCCGAAGAGACGCTTTCTGTCCTGCTCCATCCATATCAAAAAAAAGTTTGACTTCTTTCCCATACCGTTTCAGTACAGCGAGCTGTTCGTCAGTGAAGGCTGTACCAGAAACCGCAATGGTATTCTGTATGCCTGCCTGATGCATCGCAATCACGTCCATATTGCCCTCGACGACCACGGTCACTGCCGATTGTTTCATAGCAAGTTTCGCCTGAAACAAACCATAGAGAGCTCTGCTTTTATGATAGACAGCAGTTTCTGGTGTGTTGATATATTTGGCCTGTGATTCATCACTTCCAGGAGAGACGCGAGCCGAATATCCGATCGTGCGTCCGAGAATATCAAATATAGGAAACATAACCCGGTCCCGAAAACGATCATAATATCCGCTCCCACCTTCTTTCTTCAGTATGAGTCCTGCTTGTTCTATTTCATCCATACGAAATCCACGACCGACAAGAAAATCGAGAAGATAGTGCCAACCGTCCGGTGCATAGCCCAGACGAAACGTATGAATACTTTCTTCTGACAAACCACGCTCTGTGAGATAGCTTTTTATTTTTTTTCGTCCGACTTCTCCTTCTAATTGTTTCTCAAAAAATTTCGTCGAGAGCTCCAAGAGTTCATAGATACGGTCTTTGGTTTCTTTATTTTTTTCCTCACCTTTATACTGTGGCAATTCTACTCCAGCGCGCTCTGCGAGCATTTTCAGCGCCTCACGAAACTCGAGCCCTTCCATTTCCATCACAAAGGCAAAAACGTCTCCGCCCTTCGCGCAACCAAAACAGTGCCACATATTTTTCTCTTCGTTCACCATAAAAGATGGTGTCCGTTCCTGATGAAAAGGGCAACACGCTTTGTAATGCACGCCGGACTTCTCCAAATGAACATACGATCCAATAAGATCAACGATGTTCAGACGCGCCTTAATCTCTTCAATAGTACCATCGGACATAACGAGTCTTGTTATCTATTGATTGAATGATAGCTCTTATAAGGGGAAAAAAGCAAATCTCCTTATGTACATTTTATTTGAAGTAAACAGGGTTTCACAGAATGCAACACCCAAAAGCAGTCTTTTTGGGTCATACAGGTGCTCTTTAGATTGAGCACAGTTTTTCTGTTTTTTATTTCTGGCCAACAATGATGAGAATATCAGTGCCTGGATTTATTTCTCCAGCTGGAAGTTCCGTTACTACTTTTCCTCCCACAAATTCAGCCAGTTTTTGCACCATATCCATATTCTTCCCCGAAAGATCAATAACTTCTGTTTCTGTATAATCACTCCGCACAGCTTTCTCTTTCTTTTCAATGGTCACTTCTGGAAACTTGGCAATAATTTCATCTTCAAGACCATTGGTCACGCCAATTTTCATCGAACCATTATAGAGAGTAATTTTGGGAGATGCTGGCGTCTCGACAGGAGGAGTTGCAACCTCTTCGGTCGGCACTGACTCTTTTGAAATATCTTCTGCTCCTTGTGTATTTTGTACATCAGCAGATGATGTTGTTGACTGAGTGCTGTCCGTCATATTGATTACGGTCACATCAATGATTTTCCCTGTCGATGGTCGATACAGGATAGCCCTTTTCGCATTGGTGAAAAGAAGCACTTTGTCCCCGTTCTCGGCTTTATTAAAAAAAGCAGATTTCTCAAGCTTCGCTTTGTCATTAATAGTCGCAAGTGTTGGTATCTCGTCAGGGAGTTCTATGAGCTTCCCAATTTTCTCTCGTATCTGTTCTACTTCATTTTGATTTACTTTAGCTTGATCAAATGTTGATTTTTTGTATTGGGTATAGAAATAAAATGATGCGATAGAAGTAGCAATGAGAAGGAGAACGAGTACCAAGAAAGAAAGTGGAAGCCACCTATTATTTTTCTTTGTTCCTCCCTCTTCTGTTTTTTCTTTTATAAAAAAAGACATATATTTATTTTTATGAATATTTTCCTTCTATCAGTATACCAAAAAATTCTTCCATTTCAAAGGGATTATCCATTTGAAACTTTACTGCGACACGTAAATCTCTTCATCCCCTTCCGCGCCACAGGCTCGGACCGTTACAATATTGTAATCATCTCTTGTTACTGTGTAATATGTATGTTCAGCACTTCCCTGTAACGGATCTCTCGGTATGGACTTAAGATATTTCGCCAGATCCGCGCTCAAATCCATACAGTCGCCATCACCGGTAGCGCAAGTACCATCTCCTCCAAAAAGAGCACAGCCACTCGTCGCGGTTCCTAGCTGTTTTTCCGCATCCGATTCTTGCAGGCCACTGCCAGCGGGGTATGCCCCTTTATTATCGATAACATACTGCTGAATTGCCTTCGAAATCGACTCCACGTCCGCACGCCTCCTTGCATCACGAGAATCCTTAAATCGCTGTGCCGGGTTGAGCGCCACGATGACAACGGTCGCAAGCACGGCGATGATGCTTATTACCAAAAGAATCTCGATTAAAGTAAAGCCTTTTTCTTTTTTCATACGTTAGGAAAATCAGTTGATAGTACATCGGTCACTGGTGCCACTTCTGCATTCGTACCAGCATCGGAAGTTATCGTCTCTGTCTCATCCACAGCGTGAGTGGTGATCGTATCAGTTGTTTGGGTTTCGCTTGACAGCACATTCTCCGTCGTGATAATCGGAACAACCATATCGATAACAGACGTATCAGTCGATGTGATATCTATAGTTTCTTTCGTGACCTCCGGGGTCGTCACCTTTACCTTTTCAGAGATAAAAGTCTTGCTCCCCTTTACCGCGAGTGCTACCCAGCTGAAATGAAGGTCGTAGGGGACATCTTTTGAAAGGACAATAGTGAACCCATCCGTTCCTTTTTCAGTCACGAGATAACGTACATCGCTCGCAAAAACCGTATCGAGATACTCTTGTTCTACCGCCGCTACATCGGCCACAAGCGTTGCATCTTCCGTGCCATCAAGGAGTGGCGACTGGTCATTGGAAAGGGTCGCGGTAACGATCGGTTGTTGCTCGTAAGTCGTATCAAAGGTGACACGGACTTTGCGTGCTCCCTTTTCAATTATTGCGAAACCAGCCGTGTCCGAAGCAAAAACCGGAGCTTTTTCGAACGCTACTCGATCCCTGAAAACCACCTTGCCAAAGAAGGTTGCCAGTTTCCGAAAAATGCTCTCCCCTTTGAACTCAGCCGGGCCAGAAATGGTAAGACCACCTGTGGCAGACAACTGTCCAAGAATTGTACTATCGAGAGTTACAGTCAACGTATCAACCGTAATAGACTTGAGTGCCTGCGCGAGAGCAGTCGACGCCGTTTCACCAGAAGAAACGGCTCTTTCAGGAACAGCTTGCGACACGATGCCACTTGCGGTAAGACTGGCATATTTCTCCGCTAAACTTTTCACCGAATCAGTATAGATCTCCAAGCCCTCAATCGTTTCTGCTCGGATAGTCTTGGCCGTCACAACACCAGAAAAAGTCGCATTACCCAGTGCATCGATGTGACTCGTCGGTTCTTTCCCTGGCTCGCCGAAAGTGATTTCGCCATCGGGACCTAGTTGGACGGCCAGCATATTCGTAAGTGATGGTTTGATGGTATCTACTGCCAGCTCTTGCTACCTTCTCTCCTTCTGTGGTCGGAATAATCGAAATACGAATATCAAGGTGATCATTCTCGACAATACTCTCTAATTTTCCATCCTGTGGTGTCTGATGCTCATCAGTGCGAAGTTTCCCGAGTATTTTGATACGCGAAATAATCTGTGGATGGAGTTCTGGAGGCAAATTGATGATATCGTGGAGTTCTCCGTCAATACGAAATCGTACGAGCATATCCTTGTCGCGAGGTTCCAAATGAATATCAGAAGCGCGATTCTCATAGGCATACGAGATAAGTGTGTCTACAATACGGATAATCGGTGGGTCAGATTCGCCACTCTTATTTTTCGAAGCTTCCTGTATACTCGTACTGAGGATATCATCAAACGCCTCTGAGACTTCTTTACGATAAAAAGTAAGAGCGTTTTTTATATCTCTTTCTGTAGCGAAAGAAACAATGAGTGGCAGACCTGATTTTTTCTCAAGGAAATCTCGCATTTCGAGATATTCACATCGGTCATTGCGATATGGAGTCCTTCTTTATCAAGATCAAAGGCAATAACAGAGTGGGTGCGCGCTACCACTTCAGGAATTATATGAAGCACCTCAGGAAGGATACTCTTAGCTGAAACAACAACAAAAGGAACTCCGAGCGCATCTGCTAATAACCGACCAAGTTCCTCATCGCTAATGAAACTATACCAAAGAACAGATTGCTCAAAGGTTTCTCCTGTGCTTTTAGATCGTTCTTCGGCTTGAATACTCTGATCTTCGGTGATGACACCTGCATCCAGGAGAAGAGTTTTAACCTGAATGGATGTAAATATTTCATTCTTCATAAAAAACGGTCTTGGTGTATGGATGAAAATTAGGCTATTCCGAGATGATTTTTCACTTTTTCAATCACTGTTTGAAGGGAAGTGTTTGCTTTTACGAGATATTCTTCTGCGCCCAAATCTTTCACGCGTTGCATGTCTTCTCCTTGGCTCAAATTAGAAAGTATAATTACCTTTATATCCTTCAAAGATGGATCTCCTTTCAATTCTTGAAGTGTCTGAAAACCATCTTTCTCTGGCATAATCAGATCAGATAAGATGAGGTCTGGTTTGCGCTTCCTTGCAGATATGAGAGCAGCGTCTCCGTTCATTACTACTTCTGCATCAATATTTTCTTTCGCAAGCTTCGTCCGATAAATATTTGCATAGAATGGATCATCTTCCACAACCAAAACAAATGGTTTTGCTGACATAAGTTTATATTCAAAGTAAATTAAACACGCTTCTTTGTACTGCGAAGAGGAAATTCCACAAAGAATGTTGTTCCTCTGTTTTCCTTACTTTCAAAAGAAATTTTTGCATCATTTTCCTCTAGGTACGATTTTACCACAGAAAGCCCCAGTCCACTACCCTCCGTTTCTTTGAGTACTGCATTAGGAGCACGAAAGAACTTAGAAAAAATACGCGATTGATCAGCTTCCGGAATACCAATACCTGTATCAGACACCTTCAAAACCAGTATTTCCTCAGTCACTTCAAGGGTGATGGTAAGTGTTCCATTTTCTCTATTGTATTTTATGCCGTTAGAAATGAGGTTTTCAAGTGCTTCATAAAGGTGTTTCGACGAGGCGATAATCTCTGGAGCAGTTTCTTCGGGTTCTGAAAAAATAATCTCTACTCCCCGTTTCTCAGCCTCGGGGCGCATAGTGTCTATAACTTTCTTCATAAAAGAAACTATATTGACTGATTCTTTTTCCTCACGACTGGTTTCTCCATCGATGCGCGACACATTGAGGAGATCATTGACGAGTACCACCATCCGTCCACTATTCTCATAAATCTGAGACACGACCTCCTTGGCTAATTTTGGTAATTTCCCAAGATCCTCCGCAAGAAGCATCTCCATACTCCAGCGCATACTTCCAAGGGGCGTTCTCAGCTGATGTGCAGCCACTGAAAGGAAACTATTTTTCATATCCTCTAATTCACGCTGTTTTGTAGCATCCTGAAAAACAGTAATCGTACCAGTAACTTCCCCATTCTCATCTCGAATCACTGAAATGGTTCCACTCACTGCGAGTAATATACCATCTTTCCTCACCAAAGAGACGTTTTGTGGAAAAACTACAACATTCTCTTCCTTGAGTACCTCTTCCACAAAAGAAATGCTCATATTCAGACTTTTTCTTTTCTTCAGAAACAAAAAAACTTCACTATATCGCTTTTTACTGTCTTCGGAGGAATCTTCACCAACGAGTTTTTTCGCTGTTTCATTAATGAAAATAATATTTCCTTGTAAATCAGTGGCAAACACGCCTTCTCCGATTGATTGAAGATAACGAAGGATACTTTCTGCGCGTTCTTTTTGCTTTTCTATAAGCTCATTTGACTCTTGGAGTTCAGCAGCGTGGCGTACGATACGGAGTTGCGATGCCCTCTCTTCTGTAATGTCACTCTCAATACCAACGAAAAATTGTATAATTCCTTCTTCACTAACGATAGGCGTGATACGTGCTGAAACGAGATATACTTGACCATTCTTTCTTTTGTTTGTTATTTCACCAGCGAATATTTTCTTTTCTGTTTTAATAGTGATCCACATCTTCTCATAGAACTCGTGTGACATCTGCTTGCCCCACAGTGACGGTTTTGCGCCAATCATTTCCTCTCGTAAATAACCAGTGAGCATTTCCGCAGCGTGGTTCACATATATAACAACTCCATCTGCATCAGTAATAATAGTGTGATCAAAGCTCGTGTCCGCTGCTTGTTTGAACTTGAGCAGTTCTATTGTTTTATCTTTCAGTTCCTTTTCAGAAGCAGCAACATCTTCGAGAATATTGAGAGTCGCTTTTTTACTTAATTCCAGACTCTCGTTTTGTATCCTCATATTTTCTTCATTCTCTTCCAAATCCTTGAATGTTTGATTCATATCTTCTGCGAGGTGGGCTATTTCATCTTTTCCGGATATAATAATTTCTTTTTTTACATCACTACCCTTACGGACACGCTGTATTTCCTGATCCAAATACGCGATTTTATCCAAAACAAAATGACCAAGTAAGTAGAAAGTAGCCAAACAAAAGATAATACCAGATAATAGTATAAAAACAACAAACAGGAGAATACTTGACTGTCCTTTCTGATATATATCTCTCGGCATATCCACACGCAGAATAAATACAGGATCCCCATCAGCTTCACTGATAAGAATAAAACCAGTAATCATTTGGGAGCTTGCTGATTTCGGTATAAAATGATTATTTTCCAAAGAAAGATTGGCTCTCGCCAGATCGAATCCATCAGGCTTGTCACTAGGATTTTCAAACAAGGCATAGGTAACATCCAGATGCGTGAGGTTTGCTATTTCTTGTATTTCATTGCCATCAACAATATATCCGAAAATGATGACTCCATTGGCAGGAGCGATGCCGTCGCTCGAAGTAATTGGTCTTGATGTATACACTACAAGCTTTCCGAACAGTGTCACAAATTCTTGATGATTGCCCGCTTTACTTATTTCTCCATCAGCGAAGTCTTTCATAAGATGATCTGAAAACGTACTTGGAAAAGGCACTTCTTTTCCGTTTTGCACAAATTTCTGGAAGACGACTCGACCATCTGCATCAATAAAAACAACGAAATTGATACCGAGAATATCGAAGGCATTATCCTGTAAATTTGACTGTATGTATTCTTCGTTGTGATCAATGATGAATTGATACGAATCGTCCCATACCGCCCAATCTCCCAATTTAGTGGATAAATTTTTTATCCTTTCATTCATCGCATCCTGAACACGATCAAGATTTTTATGGAGATTTTCTTGTTCAAGACCAGAGAAATCTTTCGTTAATTTGTACGAGGTAAATAAAATAACCGCTGAAAAAAATACTGCCAGTAGCCCGCCGATAAGAAAAAAAATTTTCGTACGAAGATTCATAGAAACCTTTTTTTATTTAAGAGAAAGGGAAGAACAACATTACTTCCCGATGATAATGGTAATCTTTGAGATAGAAGTTTCTTTATTGACTGCATCTGCCTTAAGCATCTTTACTGCCGGATATTTTTTGATGAGAACGAGCTTAATGGCTTCTGCTTCCTTGTCCATACCATCAGAAAAATAAACAGTGACTCCAGTATAATCCTTGATGGCATTGCCTGCTGTAACATTTATATACCTTTCACTCTTCAGGAACGTAGCAATAACGCCAGCACTTCCCTTCGTTCCTCCACCATTCAGTACACTGATAACCGTTTTTTTCAGAGAAGCAGAATCAAGAGGAGGAGTATTTTCTGGTGATTGCTGTGCTTCATTTTTGATTGTTTCTTCCTTTGGAACTTCAGTAACCGAACTCTGATCACTTGTCTTTTCGGAAAGCACAGCAATTGATGGCTCATTTTCTATGATGCGATTCTTTTGCCAGCCTTTGTACACTACCCAGACAATCGAAGCAATGCTCATAAGCACAAAAACGAGCATACACAAAAAAAGAAGCGCCCCAAAAAGAGATTCGTGTGAAGCTTTATGTGGTGTGTTTTGAGACTCGAGTGATACTCTTTTTTGTTCATCATCTCTGATTTCTGTAGCATCTTCTTCTTTTATTTCTAACATAATGAAAAGTTATTTTTATATTTCTATTATATCACAGTTGTTTCTCACCCAGACCTTCATACACAGGGAAAAGAGCTTTCTCTTCAATAAAAATCCTGTCCTTTATTTTGTCTTTTATTTTTTTATAATCCTCCTTGAGAAGAGAATCAAATTGATTGGTACTCTCTAATATGCGACGTGTCACATCCACAAATATAACAGAGTACTCTGTCATTGAATGAAGAAAACCATTTCCAAGCATTATAATAGACTCGTTTTTAGAATGCAGAAGTTCTGGATATATAAGGGTATCTTCTTTGTGCAAATGTTGGACAACAATGCCTTGCAATGCCAAAATTAATTCTTTCACTTTTTCTTGTGAACCATTCATATCTACTTCATTTAACAAGGTAATAATTCTCCGATGTTCGTCCTTAAGCTCTATAATAATTTCTCGATTCATATTTGTTTGTATAAAAAATGTTTTACTTTTTCTCCTCGAGTTCTGCAAGACGGGTCTTCAAGGCGGTTATTTCTTCTTTGAGAGCTATCATCTTCTCCTCACGATGAAGCATAAAATTATTCATTTTCTGTATTTCCTCATTCTGCTCTGAAAGCCGTGCATCCTCTTTCTTTTTCTCTGTAATATCTTGCAAAATAGCAATAACATAATCTAATTTTCCTTCCGTATTCCTTATGCCTTCCACAGAAAGATTCGCCCACACTATTTCTTTATCCTTTCTAATAAACCTTTTCTCCAGGATATACGTATTTATTTCTCCGGACATCAAACGCGAAAACCGAGCAACATCTGGAACTATATCATCCGGATAGGTCATTTCTACCCATGTCATCTGCAAAATCTCCTCACGAGTGTATCCAAGCATTATACAAAGAGCATCATTCACTTCAACCCAATTCTTACCAGGTGAAGTAATCGCTATACCATAAAGTGGTGTATTGAAATACCCTCGCATACGCTTCTCACTCTCAGCAAGAGTCATCTCTTCTGCTTTCTTAGCTGAAATATCAGCGTGTTGGATAATCACATGACTGACTTTTCCCTGTGCATTAAAAAGAGGGAAAGCCCAGTTATGAAACCATACTTTTTTCTTCTCTGCCACCTTAATATTCTGAGCTTCTGAAGCAAGTCCAATATCGAACAATATCTCCCATTCTATCTTTTTCCCTTGATGGAAAACCGTGCTTAACTCAGGAAGTATGCCTGCTTCTTCAAGAGCCTTATCCTGAAAAATATTATACACTTTTCCCTCAATATCTTCTGGTTTTACACCAAAAAGTTCGCTTAACTTTGGGTTGATTTTCTGACACCAACCATCTTTATCAAGAATCTGTGTACTGACCGTTGACTGGAGGAATATTTGTTCGAAAATATTTTCTTGCTCACTCGTATTCTCCATTTCCATAAAAATATTTTTATTATTTACCTCTTCAGTATATTACAAATAAGGCACATTACAAAACAAAAATGAATGACTCTGGAGAATCATTCATTTTCTTATCTTCCCCGCTATACACTCAGTATATTAGGAAAGTATTGTGAAGACCTTTTCCTCAGAGTAGCGTACCTTCGCTTCTTCCGCGTGAGTGTCTTCAGAAGAACGGAAACCAAGTGCTACAGCCACAGATGAGGTAAGCCCCCTTTCTTCAAGCCCTAAAATTGCATCAAATTGTTTCGGATCAAATCCTTCCATCGGAGTTGCGTCAATACCTTCGATCGCTGCAGTAGTAAGGAGTACTCCGAGAGCGATATACACTTGACGCATCGCCCATTCTCTTGCTCCAACTTCACCTTTCATTTGAATGGCACCGTTAAGCATGGTACGAAATCCTGCTAAAGCTTCGATGGGTATATTCTTTATGGTAGTATAACGCCACTTCAGTGCTTCTATGGATTGAGATATGTTTTTTGTCCTTATGATATTACTCTTGCATTCTATATGAATACATACTATTATACAAGTACCTACATATTAGTAAGTATATATGAAAGAAGCAGTGAAGTGCTCTCTCGAATCAGTCCTCCAGATGATTGCTGGTAAATGGAAAATGATTATTATTTGGCATCTTGGAAGCGGAAAAAAACGCTATGGTGAGCTGAAAAAGCTCATTCCAAATGTGAATGAAAAAATGCTTATTTCATCTCTTCGTGAACTTGAAGCGGATATGCTCATCGTGCGTAAGGCCTACACCAATATCCCACCCAAAGTAGAATACTCTCTTTCAAGACAAGGAAAAAGTCTCTCTCCCCTCATCTGTGCCCTGAACACGTGGGGCAAGAAACATCTTTAACTAAAAAATAAATTCGGTTTTCTCTTTCCTCTCGAAAGCCAAGTAGTGTGCTTTCTTCTCTTCTCTATTTACTACGTTCATTGAGGTGTTATTATAGCATTTGCTCGAACTTATTTTCAAGACAGAATGAAGGACTGAACGCCCCGCCAACCCGCCTCGGATTACCTCGGCGGACACCAGAAACGAAAAATTTTCTTTACATTTTCTGATTTGGCGCACGGAAGAATTTCTCTTAAATGGAAAAGAAAATTTTGTTTCTGGTGTTCTGCACTCAAGGATTCAGGCAGTTGGCGGGGCTAGAATTTGGACTCGGAAAAGTGAAAACAATTTTTTGGGGATTTGGATTTCACTTTTCCGAGACTGATTTCTGATTTGGGGATTTTGTTCGCCCGCAGGAGGGGTTTGGGGAGGAATGCAGGCGGGCTTTTCTTTTTTGTTTTTTGCCTATATAAAATAATCAAAAAATACTGTATAATATCCCAATGAGATATCTAGGAACAAAAACAGAACTTGTAGACAAACTCTATAAGTTGATTAAGGATAAAAAAATTGATAACGAGAACTTTACTTTTTGTGACGCTTTTAGCGGAACAAGTGCTGTTGGTGAATTTTTAAAAGACAAGTTTCGTATTATCGCAAATGATGTTCAATATTACTCCTTTATAATCTCACAAGCTAAACTAAACACGCCAGATTTACAATTTCATAAACTCGGTTTTGACCCGTTTGATTATTTTAATAAAGAAAAACGAGAATACGAGGGATTTATCTATAAAAATTACTCTCACAAAGGAAGTAAGCGAATGTATTTTTCAGCAGAAAATGGCTTAAAAATTGACTTTATACGAAACAAAATTGATGAGTGGAAAAAACAAGATAGATTGACCGATTTTGAGTATTATTATCTTATTGCCGCTCTACTTGAATCAGTTTCAAAAGTTGCGAATATTGCGGGCGTTTATGGTTCTTATCTCAAAACATGGGACTCTCGTGCAGTCAAACCAATGTCATTTATTAAGGTTGAACAAAGAGACATTAAAGGACTTTATGAAGCTGAGGTTCATAACAAAACAATAGAGGAACTTATAAATGATATAAGTGGGGATATTTTATATCTTGATCCGCCTTATACAAAAAATCAATATTCCGTTCAGTATCACCTGCTGGAAACAATAGCTAAAAATGATAACCCAGAAATAAAAGGTAAGGGTGGTTTAAGAGATACAAGCGAAACCGCTTCGGCATTTTCGCGCAATGGTGATGTTGAAGTAACTTTTGAAAAAATAGTTGCGAAAGCAAGATTTAAATATATTATTTTAAGTTATAACTCTGATGGTTTGATGTCACAAAAATATATTGAAAATGTTTTAAAACGTTACGGAAAACCTGAAACTTATGAACTCCGAAGGATAGATTATAAGCAATATAAAAATCACCAAACTGCCAGCAAACAAGAACATTGTGAGTATCTTTTCTTTATAGAGAAAAAAGATTATAAAAAGGTTAATTATGCTTCACCACTTAATTATCAGGGTGGAAAATATGATTTAATAGATTTTATACAAGAAAACTTGCCAAACGGAAAAATTAAAAGATTTATCGACGTTTTTGGCGGTGGCTATAATGTCGGAATAAACATTGAAGCCGAACAGATTATTTATAACGAATTTAATCATAAAGTTGTTGAATTAATGGAGTGTTTTAGAGACACCGAAACAAGTGATTTAGTAAAATATATTTTACGAACACATCGACACTATAAATTGGAGCGCGGTGACAGAGAAGCATATATGAAGTTGCGAAATAAATATAACTCTACAATATTGGAATTACGCGACCCCAAAATGCTATATATGCTTATCTTATACGGCTTTAATCAGCAAATCCGTTTTAACTCATCTTATGATTGTAATAATCCTGTTGGACCCGCTGGTTTAAATGATAATATGTTGGACAAGATAATCAGTTTTTGTCGCCGAATACAAGAACAAAATATATTTTTCTTATCACAAGATTTTGAAAAAATAAACAAATATATCAATACCGAAACTTTTATTTATTGCGACCCACCATATCTTATTACACTTGGTAGTTATAATGACGGTAAACGAGGTTTTAATGGATGGGAAAAATCGGACGAGTTGCGACTTTATAATTTTTTAGATAAACTTAACACTAAAGGAATAAGGTTTATGATGTCAAATGTTTTAGAACATAAAGGCGAAAAGAATACTTTGTTAGGACAGTGGGTCAATAAAAAAGGTTACAAAGTTATATCTTATAATAAATCAGCTCGAAAGGGTCGCAAGGAAGTTTTAATAGTTAATTATAACAGGGAGAATATATGATAAAAATCATTTTACCCACAAATCAAAATCTGCTAAACGATTTGACAGATGATATTTTACAAAATGTTTGTAACCGTATTTTTAATACAACAAACTACGAAAAGGAGACCGAAACTCGCCGAAATGGTCGTTATATCAAAATTGTAAATGATGAAACAGATGAAGTTCATTATGTTTGTTTTTCAAACCCGAATAATAACAGTCGAAACGCACATTTAATGCAATTTGTTTCGCCGACTTATATTGAGTTTTATAATGACAATTCAAACAATAAACATCTTGATATTTTTTTAATAAATCCGTCTGGTAATGACCGAACAGATTATATTAAATTGTTTTATCGCTGTTTCATTACAATAGGAATAAAAATATTAAATCTTGACGATTTGGGTATTTCGGGAATTATTGCTTTTAATTCTTATGGAGATCTAAAAAGTTATAGAAATCAAACAAGCGGTCGCAACGCACATAATCGTTCAACTTATTTTACAGATGATGACGAATATATTTCTCTCTTTGGAAAAACTTTTGGTGCGAACGCAATGGAATCATTTATTTTGGCCTTAACAATAAAGCAAATCGTAGATAAACCTGTTGTCTTTTATCCAGTGCTTGATAATGAGTCGGATAGTCTGTCAGTTGAACAACGCAATATCTTAATAAATAAGGGCATTACTTATGGTGATAGTATCGAATTATCACCGTCTGGCTACGCGAAAGCAACACGAGATACAAGTAGAAACACCAGTGTTTTTCATTATAACCTTTTACAAAAGTTTGGTGATAAACAATGTTATCTTTGTGGTTGTGATCTAGAACATTTAGTTATTGGAGCGCATATCGAAAGAGTTACGGACATTGACCACAATACTAATTATACGCCCGACCAAAAAGCAGAACGAGCTACTGACGGTGATAATGGATTTTGGCTTTGTGCAAACCACGATAAAATGTTTGAGTATGGAATAATCTACTTTGAGCAATATATTATGCGGGTTGGTGCGTTTATAACCGAACAATTACAACAAAACTTTATTGAAAAGTCGGTTTTTGATATGCGACAAGTTTATATTAACGATATAAATAGTACTATCTTTGAAATAAAGTCTGAGCATCGTAATGACAAAATGCTTGATTATATAAGTAAACATTTAGATAGACATAATGTCGTAATTTAATCGATAGAATTCCTCGGAGCTCTGCTCCGGGGTAACTATGACCTGCAGAGCAGGTCTGGTAGAATGGAGGAATGAGCGAACATATCAACAAACGTCACAACAGAAGTCTTCTCCTCTATCATA
>Ga0210052_1000547_pt1 | contig 27823 bp, 40 predicted proteins | sample CryGeymeta201508_FD_183976 | JGI IMG/M metagenome (GOLD analysis project Ga0210052, IMG submission 183976) | Groundwater microbial communities from Crystal Geyser aquifers in Utah, USA - Crystal Geyser metaG 2015-08 (SPAdes) (version 2) | ecosystem: Environmental > Aquatic > Deep subsurface >...
CTTTTGTCTCGTTGCTGAAACAGGAGGATCAATTAGTGTGCCCCTGATTCGGACAGAGTGTGTTCTTTGGTTTTTCTTGACAATTCATTTCATTCTTCATGATGTAAAAACGACACGTATACATTGCCGCATACGTGGCATTTATTGTCAATAAATTACAGTTCAATCATCTGATAACGAGGACCGTTAATCGTTTGCATAACAATCGACAATGGATCAAAGTTTTCTGCTTTCAACACGGACTTCATGATTGCAGGCGAGAATCCTGAAATCAATGCAACACCATCTGTACGGACCGTCGTCGGCGCGTTTGCGTGTATTGCATTCAAGTTCCAGAAAACAATCTTCGGAACTTCGTACCCTGCCGCTTCATACTTTGTACGAATCATTTCCAGCCCAGACATGTTGGAGCATCTATCAAACTGCATATCTGACATGATCAAGATGAACTTGGGCATTTCAGATACTTCAACCTTGTTACGAGTTGCCACCTCCAATACTTCATCGAATGCCGCGGTGATGTTGGTGTTCATACCCCAGTCGGAGCGTTGCATTTGCGACATCTTTTGTTGAATGTTACCGGTCAACTGCACCAATTGAGGCTTCTCCGAGAACGTCAAGAACATGCCGTTGAATGCGCCTTGTTGCTTATCTGCAATATACAGACCAAGAGACACTGCAATATCCATACAACTCACGTTGCTGCCAGCAGGGCAGTTCATTGACCCCGACACGTCTACCATAGTCAGAATCTTATCATCGCCCAAATAGTTAGGCAGTGCGCCCCATTGCGCCATACCAACGGTTGCGTCACCACGGCGCATACCTTGAATAACTTGGTACGGGAAGATCGCCGATGCATTGATCTTCGCTTCGCCCTTCGTCAAGGCTTCCTTGTACTTCATATATTGCGCGGTCGCATTCTTGGTGAATGCCTTCATGTAAATCTTTGACGCAACAGAAGGCAACTTGTCAAATTCGATCTTATCCCATTCTTGGGCACACATTGACTGTTCAACGACGTTAGTCATTGAAACCAAAGTCTTGCGATACTGCTTTGGCGTCATCTTCATGAACTTACGCAATTCGACTGCTGCCAGCCCTTTACGATCTTGCCACTTAGCGCACAACTGCGCGCTAGACAAATTTTGACGACAGATTGATTCTAATTGTGTTTTGTAAGACATTTTAACCCTTTCAAGGTATCCATTTATATATAATATATCAATTAATAATTTAAGTCAATGACAAATAATGATTCATTTTATAGACAACAAATACACTAAGTGGTATTTTCAAATAATAGATAAAGCTATTGCCCGGGCGAAAACAAGAAAAGATGCTAAATTAATGCTAGGAGAAGTAGAAGGTCATCACATTTATCCTAAATCTATTATTAAAAATAATCAACTTGTTTATCTTAGCATTAAAGAACATTTTGTTTGTCATTGGTTGCTGACTAAAATGACCAGTGGATCAGACAAATACAAAATGGAACACGCTATGACATTTTTTACAAAAAGACAATCTTTAACTCCATTTGAGATTAAAATAATGTTGCCGTTTAAACATAAACCATGTTCTGACGAGAGACGATTTAATATAAGTCAAGCTAGAAAACACACTCAAAAGAAATTGTGCCCACATTGTAATCGAGAAACTGATCCTGGAAATTATATTAGATTTCATGGTGATAATTGTAAATTTAATCCAGCCGTAGATCAAGAACATATCAAAAATAGATCAGATGCCGCGAAATTGAATATTATGAAACTGATTGAGAATAATACATATTCAAAACCTAAACCGTTAGTTGGAGAATTTACTTGTCCACATTGCGGCAAAATTGGAACCAATTACGGTGCAATGAAACAACATCATTTTAATAATTGCCCACATTTTACTGGTGAGATGAGTAAATGTAGAGTTAAACCATTATTGTGCTGCTGTATGATATGCAAAAAAGAAATTGATAATGCAAACATCGTTAGACATTATTCAAAATGCTCCAACAATTCTTTACAATCATCTTCAGACAACGATTCAATTATTTCCAATATGTGACGGGATTTTATCCCATTTTTGAGAGTTTTTGATATAATTTTATATGCAACTTCCTTGGTATCAGCCGCGGTGAAGATCAACAGATCATCCCAACGACCATATTCGGGGATCAACGGAATTAGCCGCTTACATGCGTTCACGTCAGTCTTTTCCAACTGTAACATCAGATTACGGAACGTCAAACGTTCGCCCGCGCCGCCACGAATATCACGTGCCCAAAATAGGGTACGAGCCGCTAGGGTCTTGTCCTCGGCGAATGCGCGAGAGAATTCAGCAGCAATCTTAGGTTGTGCATTACGTGACGAGCCGATCGAATAAAACAGGTCGACAATAGACTTGCCAGTGTTGGTAAAAGCCTTCATGCCGTTGGTGGTTGAGGTAACTGCGGGAGCGTTTACTGCTTGTGCAAAAGTGTTCATTGTATTACTCCAATAATTAACAGAATGTTTGAGGGGATTTATAAGTCCCTCGGAATCGCTTTGCAGATAGTGTTTGCTGCAAACATTCTAAAACTACTTCATTTTGACAGGATAACAGAAGCCCTAGGTCCCACGTCCGTATATACTCGGCGCCGGACCCTTATAACTTCTAGGCATTAGCGATATTTTAAGTGTATGCTGTAGTCATCCTAAATTTTACAACTTTAACAGGATAGAGATCATGGCTTTCCCCTTAGCACTTGTCTTTTCAAGTGTCATCAAGTAATTTCCTTGAACATCACCAACTGATTCGACGTTGGCTCTAACGTGTCTTTCCAAGTTGTCACCGTCTTTCCCGGTAGTCAGCCTTTCACACAAGTTAGGGCAATCTTAGTAGGTCTTTTAAAATTTGTTGCTGTATCTATCCTAATATATCATTAAAGAGCAGTTTATAACTTATACATCTATTATATAGTAAAACTTATTTTTCGTCAAACTTTTATGATGTTTTTACAGTCACGTCGGTCTTGAACAGAATGCCACAGAGAGCGGTAATGCCCCATGCTTGCAGCCAACCAATTGTCACAAGACCTATAACAGCCTGCACCAAGCAGAAGTTCCAAAGCCGCATCACAGGCAGAGAAACCATCAGCCCAATTACGAGCATGATCAATACGGTAAGAGAGAGAATTTAGTCAAGAGATCCGTAATATAAAATTCCTTTGTTCAGAGATAAGGGAAAACGTTTTCTTCTTGTTCGAGTTTCAAAGCATCTTCCAGACGCACGAAAGTTTTGGCAGAATCTGCGCTAACCAACCATTCGCCTTTTCGATAAATGTAGTCGTATTCTTCGAAGTTGCCATGATTTTGATAGTGTTCGAAAGACGGATGACGATGCACTTGCAATTCATCCCCGCGGTCACGATGATAAAACTTGCAGATACCATCATGAGACTTATCAAACTCGTGCTTACGCCCAATTTCCTCTGCCAAGACAGAGCAGGCGCCGCATGAAATCAGATCACGAATCTTTTTCGGGTCTTGATAATGATTGAACAAAATCTTACCATTCCAAGAAATGTAACCATCCCAGTGAACGTAAATCTGTTCGATTGAGCCATCTCCGCATTCGAATGCCACTGTTGAGCGAGTTGCCATTTTGTGTTGTCTTTCGTTTTACGATGATTACATGTTACATGAAGGTATATTTATTGTCAACGCCTTTCATCAAAAAAGATCCTACGCCAAGAACAACACCACCGACTGCGAATAGTACACATTGAGCCCATGCTGTCAGTCCAAAAAGAACAACCGCTCCAATCCACATAACCAAACGCATCTTCATAGCAGACCCCAAAGTTTCATTACATGCTCAATCGTCAAGTACCATGCCCACAGAGGGAATAGAAATGCGAACAGCGTACTCAAGAATCCTTGAGCATACACTATACCCATGATCCACATAATAAGGGTTAACGGCTTCCAAATCATGCTAGTTCCTTCTCTACGTTTGTTTTACGAGACTTCCATTGCACTATGACCGCAAATTGACGATGATACATGTCGGCGAATGCTTCTTTACGTTCAGATTTAGACCAAGCCCGACGATATTTTATCGTTTCCTTTCGACAAAATTAAGCTTCTTCGCTGATGCACGTATCTTTATCCTCTTGATTATCGAACACAATCTTATACGACTTCAATGGAGGGTCATATTCATACAGAGGTACGAAACCCATACGCGCAATTCATCTTTCATGTTGCTTTCCTATATTTTAGTAGTAGATAAATCCAAAAAATGTTTGAAGTCATGATAAACAAGCCGCCAACGAAACTAATCCATTGCCCCAGATGCGGGTAAAAATATAAGTTCCAGATTCCCCAGCCAGTGAAGAATATAGTGCTTACGATACTCACACCAGCAACCGCTTTATCTTTAAGAACATGCCGGCAATGATCAAGAATAAATGCACCACCTAACAGTTCAAACGAGCCATTGATCAGATCGGGTATGCTCATTGTACGATGTACCACAAAATAAGTTTGATCATGGGAAGACTCATTAAAAGATTCCCAAGCAAGAAACCCAATTCTGCTTACCATCATGAACTTCTAGACCTGCTAATAAAATACTGCCACCAAAAACAAAAAGAAAGCAACTCCAAAGAAAAAGTAGAGGTGTCATTATTTTCCTTTGTATTCCGTAGCATAAAAGCCAGACCCCCTGAATGCAAAAGACGGCGCTGAAAATTGTTTATGTAACACCGTACCACACTTAGAACAAACTGGAACAGTCTTACTCGCGTCTTCCGAGCGAATCATCATATCGACTTCATTTCCACAAGCGGGGCATTTATAAGCATACAGAGGCATCTTTATTCGCCGTAGTAGTAGTAGTTGTTGTTGTTGATTGTGACGTTTGGTTGTTCTTGTGGAGGTTCAACGTAGATAACACGAGGTTTCGGTTCACGACGAATAATATCCGCAGTCACCCCGATGATAATCATACCAGCAGCAATACCTGCAAGATTGTTCATTCGGTATCCGTCACGACAATGATCATTATGACGAACATATTTCATATGAGTAATGAAATTACGATGGTACGTATCATAGACTCGATGCTCTGAGTTATAATATCGATGATATTCATCCGCTGAGGATGTCTTCATACAACCGATCAGCGACAACAAAATACCAGCAACAATAAACTTTTTCATATTTAATCCTTTATATAAAGTGATGCGTCAACAACACGGAAAGCAAATTCAAAAATTTCCATGAGAACTTCTGGATCCCCTCCGCACAGATTCAGCCCATACAACGTATGATGTCGTTTATAATCCTCGTATGCCTTTGGATATTTGGTCTTGATATATATATATATAGAGCAATACCAGCACCCATGACACCTTCCGTATTACAACCGTGAGCAATGACAGTGTCCCTTTCAGGATCAAGATTTGCGAAAACGTCACCTTTAATTGTTTTGATCATTTCGTTCATCAATAATAAGATTTAAATGATTTACTTCAACCGAAGCAGAAGCCAATAACTTACTCAACGATAAAACATATGCAGAATCAAGCATATGTGTAATTCTCACTTCATCAGTACCAGATATGATTTTCACAACATACGAGGCAATTATATCTTTATCGTTATTCTTTATTTCTTCGTATTTTTTCAGAAATTCCAACAATTTCAACCGAAATACTCATTTTAGTCTCCGTGATGTGTCATGATAGGACGATTCTTCATGTATTTGCGAACTTCATCCCAAGAAAAAAGCCCCATATCCCTCTGCGGACGAGCATCGATACCAACGTCCATGGCTTTGCCTATGATACCCATATCCTTACCATGGACGTGACCATAAAGCATGAAACTGTCTCGATGCATCTTGTTCCATTCCATAATCGGGTAATGGAAAAGACAAACATCAACGCCATCGATCTTATGTTCCATGTAATCAGATACACGCTCAAATCGTTTTGCGGTTTCCGCATTTAGCCAGTTGTCGTGGTTACCCTTGATCAGATAAATGGCACCGTTCAGTCGCCGCAGAATTTCACTCGTCTTTTCTGACGTGGTAAACGAGAAGTCGCCCAGACAGTAAACTGTGTCGCCCAGTGAAACTTGTTCGTTCCACTTTGCAATCATCAGTTCGGTCATTTCGATATGATCCTTACCCTTGCGGGTTCTAGGGCAGAACTTCAAAATGTTCTTATGATAATGATGATTGTCACTTGTAAACCAGATGTTCATAATAAAATCTCCTAACCTCAATATGGCTACATCATACAGACACGTTGATTTATTGCCAACGTCTTTTGTTGGGGGAAGTCAAAACCCTGATGGCCACATCCTCTGGAACATTATATTGCTTCCAAAAATCCTTCACTTTATCAACGTCCTTTGTCTGCTCGTGCATCAGAATTCCAGTCTGAACCGCTAGGAACGTCTTATAGTCTTTTCGGTACTCGTCATAGTTCATTTTGTTTGCCAATCTTCATTCAATAATCTCATACTCATAAAAACTGCTTCATCCAGAGTACATCGTTTTCGAGGATCGTCAGATTTACTTGATATAATTGCTTGCATATCATCGTCACCGATATCAATACCTCGAACTTTATCGGAATATGTTGTTCTACCAGAAAACATATACAAATATTTCATGTCCATAGATGCCCACGAATCTTAATAAGTCGAACCATCATTTCTTCATCCTCTGCATCAAATTCTGCTTCGATTTCGAAGATTCGTTTTGCGTAATCTTTACCGTACTTTGTCTTGATTTCCTCCAAATCTTCACCATAAACGTCGGTACGATCCGGGCGAACGTAATTCCACCAATGATAGATTGTATATAGCTCCTTCGCGGCAATCGCTTGACCCGACGGTTGACCCGTCGGCTTTCCAGCAAGATCAACACCGTCAAATACGTTATCATATGTCAGCGTCTTTTCCCAGCGAAGATACTCCAATCCAAGTTTTTCATTATCAAATTCACAGAAATGTCGAAATGGCCACTTTGTTTTCCAAAAAGGAAGATCAAATTTCTCACTATTATGCCAGATATACCGCATCCATGCTTTCTGATTTCGAACAAAATCATTCATAATCGCCATCATGGAATGCAACATTAAATCGTCAGATTCATGCCATTTCCCCGGTTTCAGTGTTGTGACGACCATATGACTTTTCGTTACGAATCTATTTTTGAAGTAATAGGTAAGATTTCTAATCTTATCATATGGCCAATAAACGAAACTTTGAATGTCATTGAAAAATTCATCTGTCAACCAAAAGATGAACGGCGATTTCTGCTTACATTGTTCGTCGTGCAAGTCCCAGTCTTTCCATGACAATGCTGTTGGAATGGAAAATCCTGCTCGTCTTTTCAGGTATAAAGCAAGTCTACTATGCGACCAATAACTTGTTCTCATTTTCTTCCGCACTTATTAATGTATACGTTTCGTTCGTAAACTTCTCTCTCGCTTAACCACTTTCTGCGAAATATAGAAAATCTTACTTCAACATACACCGCGCACTTGTTTTCGTCGCGCATTATTTTCCATCGCCCAGTCAAGTTGTTTGTAATATCAGGACCAAGACCGGCATCATATTCGTACATGTACAATCGTATCATTTACAAAACCACCTTAAAAAACGTTTATCTTTTTTATCAGCTTTCAGTTCAAGTATTCGATCATCAAGTTCAAACATGTTGCCTGCTGGACCGCACTCGCTTCCATATTTTCATTCAAAACTACAAAGCACCTGTGGCGTCCGTCAACTGGGTTTATATTACCAATCATGCAACCCGCATATTCATATCTAATAGGAGCATTCGGTTAATGATGAACTTCAATATGTTTACAATCCTTACATAGTTTCATGTTGAGTCTCTTTTCGGTACGATATCAACAACCAATTTAAGACCAACCATCTCGTTCAACAATTGTCTTCCCATCAGTACAGCAGTTAACCACTGATCAGCATTATTTGTTATCATCGTAAGACACCCCTTGGATTTCTCTAGCAGACGCTTCTTAACCCTCGATGTCTCCTAGCCACTTAAACGGTTAGTCTGCCCAGGCTCTCATTTCGTTCACTTCACCCCATCTACTAGCTAGACCGCGACCCCGACCCCGATCCCGATCGCGGCGCAGCGGCGAGCATGGCTTTGTAAATCGAGAGGGACTCGCCTTTTTCTGCTCCTAAGTGACTATGACTACATCATACATGAGTGCCGAATTATTGTCAATCAATCTTCCCAACGATCGCGCATTTGTTGAACCTTTTCAGCAGGAACACCATGTACGTTCTCGAATTCGCCCGTACAATGAATCAGAATAACATCAACACCGAATTCCGCTGCCATTTTGTAATACTCAGTACGTTCCCACCGCTTGGTGAACGTGTTGGATACGGCAACTGTCTTGCCAGCTTCAAGAGCACCGCGTGCTTCATTTTGGCACCATTTATGTGCCATAGGCAACAACTGTGCATTGAACTTGTAACCGGTCGGCGATGCTGTAATTGTGAAGAACATATCTGCTTCAAACATACAATTAACATCACCATCGGTTAACATCTTCTTGGCGAGAGTTGACTTGCCAGCGCCGGGCGCGCCGCCGATCAAAACTAACATTTGTGCCATTTCGGTTCTCGTAAACTCGCTATCAACGATTACATCATATAGAAAAAGGGAATTATATTCAAGTAAATTGTAATTCCCTTTAGTTTTCAATCACTTACTGATTAGAGATTGATCGAACTTCGTCAAACGTCTGTTCACGCACGACCTTGCCATTGAGATAGACCATCTCCATCTGAGGTATCCATTCATCAGCAACTCCCTTTGAGTAGCCAATTGAACACCATTCGCCAGTCAGTCGAGACTTGTACGCCATGACGCGACCCTTCTTGCTGTTCTTACCGGGAGCCTCTTTATACACGTCAATCCACTTCCCATTGACTCGTGCGGCACTTGCTTTCATGGCAAACTTTTGCGTGTCACGATTGATGCCTTGCAGCAGAGCACCGCCCATACCGAATGCAATGCTGTCAGCAGAATATCCGTTGATCTTGAACGTTTCCAGAATCTCCTTGATTGATTCGTAGTTGATACCGTCGCCATAAATCACGCGAACAGTATTAAGCACACGATACCCCTTCGAATTCATTACGGAACCAAAGTAGTTGTTCAGAATCTTCACAACTTTCAGCGAAGTTTCAACAGGATCGCCAGAGTCGGGGCGAACCACCAGAGTTGCGCCAGAGTCGATTAGTTGTTGCTTGAACGTAGTTCCCCAAGTTTTACATGCCTTGGCAATATCATATGAATCAGATACGACAGCGAACAGTGCTCCCGGCTTTGCGAATTGATCAATCATACGTTGCATCTGCTTGACTTCGCCCTCTTTCCCGAGAATCGTCATTGTGCTGTGTTCCGCGGCAGGAATCGAATATCCCATCATTTGATCAGACGGACCGTAATATTCTTGTGCAGCCAGAATGCCAGAAACAGTGTCAGTGCCCATGAAGTTGACGAGGTGAGCCATGCCGCCAATGGCAGCAGATTCTTGGCTTGATACACCACGGGCGCCAAAGTCGTGCAGTTTGAAGTTGATCAGAGAACTATCCCCAGTCTTTTCAAGATAGTAAGAAATCATCTTCTTGATGTACTTTGACTGGGTTGCAACCGTGGTCGGATACCACACGCCACGCAGCAGCATCGTTTCAACAAATGAAGTCAGCCAAGCACATTCTGGGTCACTGTTGAGCACAGTGACAAGAGGAACCCCCGTCGGAACCATGGTGCCTTCTGGCACCGCATAGATTTGTAGTGGCAGTTTGCCTTTGTGCGCGTTTAGAATGTATTCCCAGCCAGCGCGATTGAACGGTTCACCGTGGTTGGCATAGAACATTTCTGCTTGATCGATCATTGCCTTGGTAATAGGAGTCTCCATGTACTCCTTCATAAAGGCTTGCAGACCGAAAAACAGAGTCTTGTCGAACTTTCCGCCTCGGGACTCAATATACGAATAAACGTATTCGGTTCCGTCTGGGTAACCGAGAAAGTGTGAATTTTTATAACTATCAGTATTAAGTAGAATGTTGTCTTTGTATTTCATTTGAAAACTCCTTTCAAAATTGAGTGACATTGATCTTTTCATTGCCACACCTAGAAATATTCTAGGATTTTTCCTTACATTTATCAAAGTGCCATCTATACATCACCATATGTCAGTTCTTGCTTCGGGTCTCGCTCTAGCTGTGCATTGAAACTTACTCCCATATCTGAGTGATTGACCACCTCGGGTACTGTATCTCTCTCTCGTAGTCATAGGGATACGGATTTGGTACAGTAAAGTATTCAACCTCCCCGACTTTTACAACCATCTTGTTGCTGAAAATTGTAACGGCGACCATAAACTTTCGTAACTATGTTGTCGAGGTCATCACGCCGAATAACTTTCACTTCACTGGTCTTGATTGTCATGTTGACCTTCCGTATCAAATGGCTTAAAACTTTAGAAAAAAACTCAAAATAAATGAATGATCTTCAAAGAACTGATTCTGCATGTCTTTCAGTTTTCCAAGAGAAACCCATTGAGCATCAGCAGCATCATCATCGCCCTTAACCTTCGGAAGTTCTCCCGTCTGAATCTCATAGTAGAATGCATTCGTAATCGTCCGACCACGGAGACTTCGGTGCGGATGATCGAATACTTTGAATCCTTTCTGACTTCCCTTGATTACCTTTTCTGGAAGTTTCAGTCGAGTTTCTTCACGCAGTTCCCGAATACTTCCTTCTTCCAGAGTTTCATTCTGGTCCAGAAATCCTCCCGGAAGTGCCCAGAGACCCTTTCCCGGCTCTGCTCCACGCTTAACCAAAAGAACATGCCCAGAATGAACAAATACCGAATCAACAGTCACAAAAGTGGGAGCATATGGCGCAGTTTCCCACTTGCGCTTATATTCTTTGATGAACTTCCATTCGCGTTTCAGTTGTGCAAAGGTTTCCGTAGAGTTGAAATTGCGCATAAACTCATATGTACTCGGTGAAACACGACCAGAATAATCATGCCCAGAGTACCAGTCACGTCGAATGTCTGTTGCGTTTGTTCCGTTGCACTCTTTTGCTTCGATGAAATCCCATTGGGGAAACATGTCAAGATAGAACGAGGAAGCATCCTTGTGGTACCCAATCAGTGCAGTTTTACCGATCAGGTCTTGCGTTGCGTTTTGTACGGACTGAACCCACAAGTTATCATTATACGGGCTATCTTCAATGTCACGAACAAGAACTCGCCGGCGATCCCATGACGGATTCGCTTTCAGAATAATTTTGTGACGCTCTTCGGACGTGAACGGATTCTTGATGTTTCGCGCAACGTTGGTTGAACCAATCAGAATCACAAGATTGTCTGACAGAGTCAGAGCATAATCAGCGACAGCTTGGTGACCGTTGTGCCATGGCGAAAATCTGCCGATGAAAATGATATTGTCGTATTTTTTAGTCATAACATAATTCCTATGTCATTGTTGATAGAATCGCAAAAGACGCGATTCTAGTTTACTTGTTACATGAACTTGTGGTGTTCGCCTTTTCTTTTACTACATCACCCACCTGCTTCACCAGGTACAATTCAGGTTTGACAACTGCAACATAATTCCAAACGTCTGTCAAACGATTATATGACATTGCAGCAGGAAATAATGAGACACATATTGCAACAAAGAGTAAGACCGACAGACTTTCATTTGCCATCTTATCCAATTCTTTTGACTAATTGCGTTTCTTGAAACCAGTGTAAATCCAGAGCCAGAACGAAAATGACTGCAATACCCGTTATTAGACCCGTTATCAGCGTTTGAATTGCGTTAATTCGAACGATCCGCAAAATCGCATCCGTCGCTTGCTGCCCGTATTTCGTGATTGCGTCTGTTACAATATGTTGGGCTGCTTCGAACATGTTACCCGACGATTGAACAGTGTCGGCAACAAAATCACCAACCTTATCTACTGCCTTGGCGGCCACTTGAACCATAGTTAATGTATTACTCATTTGATTTCCTTTTCAATTTCTTCAAGTCGTTTTTTTTGAGTTGAACACGCTCTTCGATCAATTTAGTTTGATCAATGAAAGGTCCTTTTTGTATCTCGATTTTCTTTATCGATCCGCCGCCTCGTCAAGTCCAGAAGCGTTTCAAAGTTACCGCGTATTCGACAACTTCTTTCAGCGTTCCTTCAAAGTACCCCAAAGTCGATTCATAGTGAGTGCCGTCGAAGTCTGGAGGGTCATCTTCGCCCGTAACTAACCAAACACCTTTCATATGCAGACCTATTTGGAGTAAGTTTCTCCCGCGACCCTGCATGTATTTTTGGTACTTTGATATTTTGATATTTCTGTAGTCATTCTAAACTCCTTAGAACGTTTGATAGAGGAAGCTCTTTGCTTCTTCTTAGTGTATTTAGTATCCCATACTGACGAAATTAAGTCAAGTGGTTAGATCGTCCGAACTTGCTGTCACAATCGTACATTGATACGTTCCGTCACCTCTGTCACCCAGACGTGCCACTCCAAGACTGTCAACAATCGTTGCAGATGATGCTGTGACTATCTTAGCAGTATGCCCGCAATCAGCCAAGATCATGTCTCCCAGGCGTGCTGTGCCGATTGAATCTGTCATTGTGTCATGTGACGCTTGAATGATTTTACCATTCTGTTTACCGTGAACTTTACAAGTTCCAACCGTCTTATCACCTAATCGAGCAATACCGATCACGTTGGTCCCCAAGTCGTATCCCAACTTTTGGAGATAATACTACCGTTCTCTCCGATTGTCAGAACGTTGCCCTTTACGTCTGTTATAACAGCGGTAACCTTTGCAATCTCTATAAAGTTAGGATCATATGAAATGCCCACCCAGTACCATCCGTTCACATAATTAGCAGGTTCTTGTTGGTCGTTTATATAAAAATACTGACTTTGAATGTCGTTTACATGCTTGTCGATAACGAGTCTATGACCCTCTTGACCACTCATGTTAAGCAATTCGATATGAGCAACGATAGGTTCAATCGGTGCACCAGGGATATCACTACTTTCATCGGATAACGGATCAACAGTCTTACCACCATATGATGCCAACAACGTCTTTAGATTGTCTCTTTCTGCTGTGATTCCGTTGATCATGTCGGAAACGTTCATCGTAGAAAGTGTATTGGTGGAGATGTTTGAAACGTCTGTCATTCCAACCTTCCATTTCCCCGTCACAGAATCCTTATCAAATGTCTGTTTTGTGACAGATTGAAGACCCTGGCTATTGGGAATGATCGAAGGATTTGTTCCATGAATAGCAGCAAGAATATTGCTGCCAGATAACGAGGTCTTCATGCCAGTTGATGCTTGAATCGATGCTAGATTCATCGAATCAAAATGACCTTGAATATTTCCTAGTGATGTAGTTATCGAATCAAACACTTCTGCAGGAACACTTGTCATGTCTGGATTCGCAGCAAGAGTGCTATTCACCAGATTTATCACGTCAGCAATCGCCTGACGTGAATTCTTTTCGAACTCTTTATTTGAATTTGACGGATCATTCCATAATCCAGATATTGTTGATGCACTTCCTACACCATCGATGGCATTATTTAGAAATGCTTCGTATGTTGATTGAAACCCCATTAATCGTTCCTCGCATAAAATGTGTGGTGCCCGATTGTTCCAATCTTTCTCAATTTAGACCAGTCAGCCCATCCGGGATGAACTGCCGTTGTATGATAAGACACCGCTGTTTTATACTTATGTGGTAACGAAATAGACGTTCCAGCATACACCATCTTGGCCACCGTCATACTTCGGTTGTCATAGTAGATTCCGTGTAGCCCAGAGAATTGTGCTTTCTGATAAACTACGGCACATATATCAGCCGGGTAGTGTTTACTTCGCGCTCTGTTCAAGATTACTTTACCAACTAGATATTGCCCTTCTAGTGGTTCTCCTCTGGATTCATGATATACAGCACTAGCAATACATTTTAAGTCTGATTGAATATGCGGTGTTGCAAACAACAGAGTCATTAAGATGGGCGTGAAGATCGCCACGGTAATTCTCCTAGATATGCTTGAACGATCCAGTTGTCCAAATATCGGTGGTTACTGGAAATACTTCATTATGAATGTAATGTAACAACATGATTTCCTCCGCACAAGACAAAGGAAACCCTGCCCTTCCTACTCGATGCGAATCATACAACAATTCATCGAGACAGCCCGTGCATTCGGATAAACCCCACAACAGTGTCAGCTTTACTGGCGCGTGAGGAAATTGTGTTTCTAGATTAGAGTACATCTAGTATTTAGTCATTATAACGTAATTTGTTTACACACCAAGTCGGTTATTCAAGTGATAATAATCACGATGTCTGGCATGACCCATTCATCGAAACCACATTCTTCAATCATAGTTTCAATATATGATGCCAGACTGTGGATCGAAATATTGCTTAGTTTGATTCGCGTCGATCTTCCTGTCGTTCCTTACCAGTCCGCTTCTTTTGATACTGGTATGTTGATTCTGCATCAATCATCGCCTTGATATACGCACGACGAAGATTCTTGTCATCGATCAATGCAGCCGCACGCTTGTATTGCCCCGGAAGTGATACTTTTTGCATATAATATTTCCTTTAGTTAGTTTTAGTTTCTTTTAATGCTCGTCCATCGTGTTTGCCAGTTCCATCGAGTCTAATAACAACCTTTTTCATTTTGTTTCCTTCATTCAAGGTATTCAATGACCACTTCTTTTGTTAGTACGCGGTACAACCAGTCCATTAGATGCGCGAAAGGTTCGCCGTTGCCGGCATGGGCAGAGAATCCTCGATATTTGATGATATCTAAACAGAGGTGTGACAGTTCGTGGATCAACGTCCCAGTGCAACCATCGAAATGCCCGATAATATAGACCATCGAACCATCCTCGGCATGACCCTGCGCAAACAATCCAACCTGGAAGTCTTCCGCATGTTCATCGATATCACAGTCTTCACAAATCTGATCAAACTCTTCGCATGTCTTGACGTAATGTAACACACTGTCATAGATGGGAATTCTAAACTTCATCATGTTTCCTTTAGTACTTTCCTAGAAACACAAAGCGCATTTAGTTTGACATTTTTACCATGCCGAACGTCAAGTTTTCGCAGTCGTTCAAGTTCAGTAATGCCAGCTTGGCATTGTTCGTAGGAAGACGCTTCGATGAAATTATGTATGTTATCGGTCGGCCTTCCGGTTATGATCATAAAAACTAGAACATAATGTTCCATTACTTCACCTTCACGATATACCCATTTTCAACCTTACACTCTGCCCACCACTTGTGTGGTTGAGGATAATGTGGTCCTTCGGCGGTAATATTTCCGTTCTGAATTTCATTACCGCCGCATGGGCCGGGTTGATAATAACTGATCTTCTTACCATCGGCGACTGCTTCTTTTAATGCCTTCTTGGGTTGAAAATTGATGTTCGTGTACATTGTCATTTTATTCACCTGTCAATTCGTGTAGTAATGAAGCGGGCGTTCGAACATACCACGTTCGTTACGATAGATGGAAATCAGCATTGTGCGAGGAACCTGTTGTTTGCCTTTTAGTTCGCCAGTTTTAATGATGCAACGTTGTGTTTGGTCGTAGTTGACGTTCAGCCCAGGTGGCCACATCTCAACCAAACCTTCCGATTCAAGGGATTCGTTCAATGTGTTGAACCAGTTTTGCTTGACAGACATTTTGTTGCTCCTAAGTGACTATGACTACATCTTACATGAGTGTCGAATTATTGTCAAGTCAACATCTATCAATTTCTCATTAATAAAATTAACTTACCGCTCAACGACGGTGTATGGTATCGGAACAATAAGACCTTTTCCAGACATAAACCGTACATCGAAACCACAGTTTTCTAGTTTAATCACTACTCGTCTAAAATGATCAGAATCTTTATTTTGCCAAAATTGACCCCGAAGTTCTGTAGAAAATTTACCTAGCCTTGCGGCATTCTCAATCTGAATGCTTCATCATAATATCTGTCATAGGGTTGTCTAGCAATATTTCTAGCATCTGTTGCAGTTAAGTACGTCATGTTAACCCCGTATATATTTTAATTCAACTCCAGACACTCTAAGTGCCACCAGTGAAGAATCATCAATTGGAAACTCTAATCTAACAACCCCAGTTTGATAATCAATTCTATGTATCGGATCAGGGAGGTGGTGTTCATAATTCTCATCACACTCAACCACAAGACGATCAGATAAGTATGCGGTTACTGTTGGTTTCATCTTACTTCTCCAGAATGTAAGGCTTAACCCATTGTCCAACATTAACATCAACGTACCAACCCACATCAAAATAATCGGCTTGAATGTCAGAGTTATCATGATTGCCGATATTCATGGCGGTAAACAGTTCAGCCAAACACTCCTTAGCTTTGCCGCTGAAATGCTCAGAATACCAGTAAGGGTTAGGGGACAGACTAACCGTAGCCTTCTGAAAATTTGGGCGAAAGTGTTCGTTGACTTCGTTAAAATTTCCGATGAAGTCAATCGAACCACTCTTGATGTTGACAACCAATGTTGAGTGATTGCGGACAGCAATCGAACCCTTCAAGCCATACTTTTTCATGACTGCTTTGATATCGGGTGACAGTTTGGATTTTTTCTCTTGAGACATATATGCCATGTTGTTTCCTTCTTCAGTCACTGTTTCAATGACTTCATGTTACACAACCAACGAATTATTGTCAAGATGCTTGAGAAGTCGTTGGCACCACTGACTTCCCGGCCAGACTCCACTTCGTTCTTGAAGGTGCGTGATTTGATTTCAACGTTTTTCATGATAAAACTCATTGGTGGTTTAGTACAAAGACCACTATTAATCATCGTGAATCAACTATAGACCAAGATTTTTTAAAAGAAAATAAATGCACCTATGTAGTTTACTGATTTAAATACTGTATTTACTGAAAAATTCATCAAGATTAGTCTTTGTGAACTTGTAAGTATTTGTTTTTTCATTGATTTTGATGCCTGTTTTAGCAACGAAGTCAATCATGTCCTGTTCTGATGCGAATCTCATGTTGATTGATCTACATTCACCTTTCTTTTTTGCTTCATCTGGAATACCATCTGGATTAGAGTAGTGCCCTACTGCCATGTCATTCTCCTATAGTGTTTTTAGTTCCATACCATACTCATTAAGACCCTTGAACACAACATCATCAGTCCTAACCAATCTGTTCGTCTTAAACGAATTATAGTTAACGTAATGGTGCCAACGACCATACTGCCACTTCACTCGGGCATACTTTGGATATACGTTCTCCAACATCTGTGACTTGGGCAACGTTCCCTCTTTTGAGTAAAACTCTGCGGTGTTTCCTCCCTTGATTGCTTGAGTTACTGCCTTGCCGGTAAGGAATGCATAATACTGAATTGTTACCCCGCCCGCCTTTAGAATATCAAGAGACAAGATTGTGTCCTCGTTATATCTCCCGCGCCATCTAAACGGAATATCGTTTAGAATCAAGTTGGTGGAGTAGATTCTAGTGTTCATAGCAAAGGGTACCAGATGATCAGAAGGCACAGCAAAGAATCTATAATGTGGGCCACTCATGTAGACATTAGTGTACTGGTCAGCATGATCTTCCATTGCTCTGAAAATTGCACCATCAGAAACAATCAAACGCTTATTTCCGTTCAGTCTATAGAAGTGATTAATGTTATCATCAGATACCCAATGTCGTTTGTATCCTAATGCAGTAGAATGGTCCCAAGCAAAGTTCCGTGCAGCCCCAGGTCCCTTCGATCTAGTTGCACCAAGATCGTCACATGTATCATATTCGTCAAGATACTTTTGCGGAAGAATCAGGAGAGTTACCCATTCAGGATCAACATGCTCCTTGTAATTTTCATATTGTGATTCTTCGACAATCATATAATGCTTACATCCCATCCGAATTAACGTGTCAGATGTTAATCGAATGTCCCATCTGCCCTTAGAAGGAATATAGATTGGATACTTTGGTTGATGCTGTTCTGATCGATCGGAAACATATCTTATGCTTGTATAATCATCAGAAATTAGTCTAGGATGCCACAAAGACTTAGTTCCGTCAGATATTTTTTGGTCAATAAGTTCTTCAAATGAATCAACATCTTTTTGCGAGTCAAATTCAAAGCGAACAGTATGCCAAGCCTCTGATGATTTTGGTTCAAATTCTGGCATACCTAGCCAGTGATCTAGAGGATGATCACGATTAGCCAACTTTGGGTCATCCCAAACAAGATCGCCGAATAACGTATTTACTTTTTTCTTTGTTGCCATGTGAGTTTACTTTAACTTTTGTTGTAATATTATAACAGTAATAGTTAGGGGATGTCAAAAATAGATGGAGGAGGGCATCGGTCTCGATCCGAATCCCGTTCTTCACGGGACGCACAACTTAGCAGGTTGCCGCAGTCCCCGACTGCTTTACCCTCCAGTTTGAGGAGTACATTGTACTCCGATTGATGGTGGCTAGTGAAAGAATCAAACTTTCCTGTTGACAGTCCTTATGAGGAACCCGCTTAACATCAGTCAGCCAACTAGCCATTTATTACTTTAGTGCAGCAATCAATTGTCATGCCGCGTCCCAACCGGCTTTTGTTGGAGAGAATCTTACAAATACTTTTGAATCTTCTGAAAAATGAGGGTCTATCCATGACATTGATTGTAATTCTACCAACGCCATGTCCTTGAAGACAATTATCTTTCGACCCCCATAATTCGTACAACCGAGATACTTAATCTATGCAACTAAAAATCTCCCGTCTTGTGCTGCATGTTGTATAATGAACTTTGCCGGATCTGGATTTCTCGAATCGAACGTAAACGAATAACCGTTTGAAATTGGTGAAATTCCTATACCCATAATAACACCTCAAGAAAATACTGCGGGTTCGCCCAACTTATAGTTCATGATACGCTTCAACAAGTCTGCGGTGTATGATGCGGCCCAACCTTCTGGCTTCACCTTTGGTTCAACCTGACACATTCCACGAATGTATCCTGTTGCTTCACTGATAACACAAGATGACCCATGAATCTCGTTAGGATTGATATCCAAGTGAATCTCGATATCGTTTAAAACTTCTGGTGCTAATTGTAGATACAAATCGGCAATCAATTGTACTTCGCGCATCAAACGCAACGATGGGCGCTTTGGATTCTTGTCGTATACTCGTTCCCGAGTGATGGCGCCGAACACCTTACCACCGTTACAGTTGTTGATATGAACAACAACAGCAACACAATAATCTGCATACCATTCACCATCGATCTTCAACTTTTCGGAGTCGCAACCGATGTAAATACGTGATTCGGGGCCAACAGATTCCGCGTAGGAAATAACTTCTGCTAGATCAATATTTTCCGGTGCATGCATAATACTTTCCTTTCTTTTTTATACTTTCACTAACTGCGTTTTTGTAAGCCAAGCCAATTCGTCCTGAATACATCCATTGACAATTGTACACGTCATCAAGAGATTAAACAAACACTCGGACGAAATTGACGAGTAGAAACCACGCGGATCCTCGACATGCCACCATTTCGTATGCTTCGTGCCGGTGAAATCTTCAATTTTGAATCCACACAAAGAATCATTTACAATCGTCTGTGGTTGTAGATGATTCGGAATTCTCTAAGTAATCTGAATCTTATTGCTAGTACTGGTGTAATCCCGGCGGTATGCATCGACATACCAACTTTTATCAAACGAGTCCATGAACACTTTGGAGGTCGACCAATAATGACCAGCAATTTCCAGATGATCATAAGACTCCATCAACTGAGCCTTCTGTTTTTTTGTCAAACGCTTCTGTATTGCTTAATGCATTTATAGTGGCGTTTATTCGACCATTAGGTCTTTCTCGTTTAGGTATAAACAACTCAGCAGGAATTTTTACCTTTGCCAACATGAACCTTTCTTCTTCACTTTATAAATCCGGTCTGTTTTCGAGTTTTTACCACAAATCGTTACAAGACTTATTACGTTTGACTCGTTCTTTACTAGGGGTACGACCCGATTAACAAACCCAATCGCACATGATCCGTACAATTCAATATCGAACAATATCTGGCAGTAATGTTTCTTAAACGTTGCTATCAAAACACTTGCAACATCAACATCAGGAAAATCCTCGTTCACGCAGTCGTTCACTAAAATGCTTTGTGGCATTTATTGGATATCTTACATGTTCTTTAATTGATGTTTCTACAATAGACATGATTACCTAACAAATTTATCTTGAATGAACTTTTTAGCCGATGCTACCGACTTGAAAACTTCCTGACCCTTTTGTGGCATATCACGGAACTGAGTCATCCACTTGACCAGAATAAAACGATCAGAGTACACATTGATTGCACCGTCAAGAACTTTTGTCTTGCAAAACAAGACGTTGTAGTATGATTTTCCCTTTGCGTCAGTTTGCTTTGTTTCTTGAATGCCATATGCATCATCTAGACCACCAAACTTCAAGGTTTCAGTCAACTCATCAACTGCTAGTCTACGCGAAAAAGAGGCGTTCATGATTTAACTCCTAACTCAATGACTACATCTTACAGACTTGGCGAATTATCGTCAACAATTATCGCGCAAGGCTAAAAAATGCAATGAATTCAACGAGTTTGATATCGCGTGAGAGTAGATTAGACTTCCAACTCTGGTCTTCCTCGGTGCGACATGAATCAATCGCAGACCAAATTTTCTCTGGAACAATGATTCCAACTGATGTTGTCAGTCCTCCCAATGATTCCTGATCTTCATCAAAAAACACGGAAAGATATTCATCATATGTACTTAGAAAGTTAATGATCTCATTAATATTTTTATTGTTGCCTCCATTCAACACTATAATGGTTTTATGGCAACTTGCCCATTCAAAATAATCTGGAAAGTTTTCGCTGTAGTTGCTCATTTCAGATACAATATGAGCAGTCTGAATGCCTTGTTGAATGCTCGACAGATAATAATTTACGAATGTATACAGTCTCATTCTTCAACTCCATGATAATTGATTAAACTCGTCATATAGTCATTGATGAACTTCGCGCCAACAGGATTTTGCGAGTGTACCGAAAACTTGAAATCTTTCGGAAACTTCTCATTATGGTCCAACATAAATTCATTCAACCAAAAAAGAAATTTCTTTGTTGTATCAGCACCACCAAGGTCATGATCGAATGCGATTTCTTCTGGAATTCCGTGAATGGTAACAATACGCGACGCATCAAAAGAACTCCTGGCAATGATCCAGTCGTTCGTAACAGGATTGCGTTCATCGTCAATAAACAGTTTCATGTTGTTCTCCTAACTCAATGACTACATCTTACAGACTTGGCGAATTATTGCCAACTTCTTTGATTGGTGCTCTCACGGTGAGTCAAACACCGGTTACTCCCGTACCAAGGGAGTGTAATATCACTATACTATGAGAGCATTATTTGGCAGGGGATACTGGATTTGGACCAGTGATGCGGATTTCAAAGACCCGTGCCTTAGACCAGACTAGGCGAATCCCCAATTAACCTTTATATGGAAGACAACCTCGGTTGCGCTCCGAGCAACAACAGTTTTGCAGACTGCGTGGTTCACTAGCTCCATCGTTGTCCATTAGCGAATAACTCTTGTCAGAAAATCATTTGCTAATGGTGGGGGCGCAGAGAATCGAACTCTGATCATTCGGGTAAAAGCCGAAGATAATGCGCCATTATATGACACCCCCACATGTGGTCCCTTGCCGCAGGCTTGAACTGCGTTCCCCAGAGTAAGAATCTGGTGTGTCACCTGTTACACTTGCAAGGGTTTTATTGTGTTGCATTGTTTCGTGCCCAAGCATGGCCTTCTTACTTTTTCCCATGCGCTCCGCATTTTCGTGTCATCATTGCAGGCACGTCTTTGTTGCGAGGTTTCATTTAAGTTCCTTTCTTAGCTGTTATTTCAAAATATCACGAATTGGAGTACCGTCCTTCTTATGATACGTGCTAGAGTTATGACTATGATCATTATACTTTCGATAATGCGCTTTCATTTCATTGCCTTTGGTTCACTAGAAAACAGACCAAGAGACTCAATGCGATTTCTGATCATCTTTTCCAGAGTAGGATCGCCAAACTCAAAATCATCTGGAATACCCAAACACGCTTGAGGACGTTCAATACCAGCATAATTCAATGACATCTTGACAAATTCATCATGGTCATGATTAGCACAAATAATGAGTTGTGCCCATTCAAGCAACGCAGCATCCAGAGGAATCAATGCATACTCGGAACTCGTACCAACCGCACGTGGGTTGATGTTTTCGTAGTCACGGCACAAAACACGGGCAATCGTTGGGCTACGCAAGATGCCCGCAGAGCATACACAAAGCACACGCAAGGCCTTGCCTTGATATTCATTCATTACGTTGTGCAACCGGTTTCTGCCAATCTTAGTATCAATCATTTCATCTTCTCCATCACAAATTCGTATGTTCTGACAATCATGCAAACTGGCGAGAGAATAAAAATCAAGCTATATCCCCAAATTTTGTAGAGAGTAACATTGTGAAGTTGCATAAAGTCTTATTCCTCAACAACTCCGATGATATCCTCATGCTTCATGAGCACACATTGTTCGTTATCAACATGCATCACCTGTGCTTTGTTCCACGTGACAAGGACCTTATCCCCTACGACAACATCAGTCACTTCTGATCCAACAGCGAGTACCTTTGCCAACGTTGTGTCTCCAACGCTTCTTGCACCTTCAATGATGATGCCAGAAGAGGTGGTTGTGGTGCGCTTGACTTCCGCGACGAGAACATTGGTTTTGGTTGGTTTGATTGACATACGTTTTCCTCATGTTAATAAAATGGTGCCCGATGACAGGATTGAACTGCCGACCTTCTCCTTGTAAGGGAGCTACTCTACCGCTGAGTTAATCGGGCATTAATTTGGCATCTCACTAGAGAGTTGAACTCCACCCTGCGATTTTGGAGATCGCCGTGCTACCGAAACACTTGTGAGATATAAAACAAAAGGGAGCATCTATGCTCCCTTGATGATACTTATGACTCATTAATGAATCATTTTTCCGACATGACTTTACGTGCATGTTCAGCTTCTGGAGATGCGGGATGCATCACATGAAGAACATGATTCTTATCAATGTTACGAATCGGATGGAAGATTGACTTGCCAACTTCTGTATGCTTGATGTTGGTAGACGATGTTGCCATTGCGATTGCATTGATGCCGTGACCGTTAGGATTCTCTCTATGATGACGAGAAAGTTCTCCACCGCGATTGTCATGCATGTACGTTGGTGAACTCTTTCCGTCTACGGTATCCATTGCACGAGGAACATCATGGTCACTATATTTGTATGATTTTCCTTCATGAGTAACACGACCAACCCTATTCTTTTCGTCATGATACTCCGATGATTCCCCATGTTCAGGTTCTGAATGCTTCAAGTCATAACGGCGAACACGTTCAACTCCCTTGGCTTTCTCATAATCTTCTTGATCAGCGCGATTGGCGTGCTTTGCATATTTTACATAATCTTCGTCACTCATTCCCCCTGGAGTGTTTGGATGACGAGTCTGTAGAACAGTAAAAGCAATTCTGCTTCCGTGCTTGCCTTCGCCAGGAGTGCCGCGTTCGCGCATGGCTTTCGTTAGTGCTTCATGCGCTTCAATAGCCTTCTTGTGAGTAGGAATACCTTGATCCGACAACGTAATATTTGTGTCGTTTCCGCGCATGTCATGTGTATCATACTTTGAGCCATACGTCTTACCGTATGTATTCACCTTGATCTTCTGACCTTTACCGCTCTTATAGTTTTCACTATCCGCACCAAAGTGCTTCTTGATCGCATCAGAATGAGTAAACGCTTGGTGACCAGTTGTGGTGTCTGGGCGAACAATCGCGCCTTTACCTTCCTTCTTTGCCTTTGCTGCAATACCATGAAGTTGATGATACATCATCAAATCAACATCATGACGCGAACTCGCGTTATGAGAATCCATCTGGTCATACGATCCGCGGTGCCCCTTGGTTGATGCGAACTTTCCGCATCCACCTTTTGCTAGACAATCGTGAACACAATTTCCCTTGCCGTGACATGCATTCGTTTGAACGTAATCTCCATCGGCATTTACAGTATGCTTACGAACATCAGGAGAACCAGAAAATCCAAGAGAAACGTGTCCGTTCTTTTCAGAATCGTTGTCGCCCTTTAGATTCGTGATCGTGTCGCCTTTTGTGGTATCACGAAGAGGTTCAGATGCTTTCGCGTCCTTATAACGTGCCTTGGCTTCCTTGACCTTTTTAGCGTATGCAGTAGGATTAGATTTTTTCAATGACGAGAACGAATCAAAGTTGCGTTCTGCTTCTGCTTTGCGTTCTTCATCCGTAGGAGGCTCTTTATCTGGCAGCCCGTGATTACGAATAATACCAGTGACGCCGCCAGCAGTTTTTGGATTAGTATCATGAACAAACACCTTCAAGTGGGTGTTTACAATAGACTTTGCTGGTTGCTTACCATGTTCCGTTTTATATTTTTCGATGTTCTTGTTTGTTGATTCTTTATCTTCTGAAGGTGTCCCATAATGACGAAATGCTTGTTCCTTGTCATAGAATGGATGATTCGAACGATGTTCGATCTTTCCGCCCGATTTGAATACCTTCAAGTCTTCTGCCAATTCTTCTGGATGCATCCATTCAGATTCCGTCAAAGCGCGACTAAACGAATGCGCGAAAAATTGTTCTTCACGGAAGTCGTTCCGCGCTTTGTTGTTCAGGAAATCTTTGAAGTTTTGCATATTTACCCCTAAAATTAGTTGTTGATCATTTATTTATCAAGATACTTTGTTATATAAATAACAATGAGTCCGTAGATTTCCTGTTAGAGCAAGAAATCAACATCAGGGAGACTTGATGCTGTCAGACTCGCAACTATTTATAAGATAAAAATACAAGAGATAATTAAATCGGGTTGGAGATGTATAGTTTTCGAGGATAGAAAATATACAACCAAAGACGCATCTGAATATATAAAATGGATGCGGAGGATGGATTCGAACCAACGGGGTCAAAAGACGTTGGATTATGAGCCCAACACGCTACCAGGCTACACTCTACTCCGCATTTGTTAGTGCCGACTGTTTCTGTTACCAAGTACAATCGGCGAAACTCTGAGTCTAGATCAGTCTGCAATTAAGCAGCCAGACGAACCTCGTAAGTTGCATCGTTAGACGCTTCCATGTTTGCATTTCTGCTTGTGTCTTCTTAGACCGGGAAATCCCAATCCTAACGGCTTCCAACATTTGCCGATCCTCCAGCATTGTACTCGTCTACCACGTCGAAACCGGGACTGCCCCATTAGGAAGAAATCTAAACTAACCGCCATGTTAGCCCAGCCTTTCGGTAGTATGCATATGCATTTAGATTTCTTTCTGGTGGAGCAGAGGGGAGTCGAACCCCTGTCCGCAGCATCTTTCCTAGCCTTCATCGAATTCTTTATAACTTCGCTTTTAGTTCTTCCAAATCTGCTTCCATCTTTGAAACTTTTGGCATGATTATCGAATGATCAGTATTCAAAATTGTCTCATTATGAATCGCAATATGCTTGTATAGATCAGCGGCCTAAGACTTCAAGTTAGTAATCTCGTTTTGTAATGTTGCTTCAATCCAATTAGGCAAACTCATTATATACTCCATTCGTTGTGATTGATTATTTATTGGTGCCCATCCCGAGATTCGAACTCGGGCTGTACAGTTTTTGAAACTGCTGCCTCTACCTATTGGGCTAGACGGGCGATATTTCTTTATCAACTTTCAACGAAAAATCTTCCACTTTTGAGGAAGCTCTTTCCAGTAATCCTTGTTCCATACTCCTGAAGAAGGATCGTTATATGAATCAATCATTGCATCCATCTCCGACTTATGTTTAGTCGCTGCTTCTAACGTATAGAACATTATCCCCTTTGGATTGGGATCAGACGGAGATACAGACATAAAATATTCTATCGTAATAAACTTTCCATTGGGCGAATAAAACAGGATAATTTTTGGTTTCTATATGAAAGAATTTTGATTGCTGGAATTATCCTAAAACTTGGCGCCCCGAGAGAGATTCGAACTCCCATCTAAAGGTGTAGAAGACCTTAGCTCTATTCCGTTAAGCTATCGGGGCAATTTGTTACTTCATCGTTTGAAACATCTTGAGCGACTTTCGCTCAGAACCTTTCAAAGGATGTGTTGCTATTGCTGTGCACGAATTACAGTCAGGTTCAAAGAACATATGATGATCGATATCGTTGAAGCATATATGACAACCACGCATCATTATTGTGGGCGTTTAACTTTCTAGTGCTTGTAATCGCGCAAAATCCACGATCTGGTGCATATGATCTAAGAAGGTTATACATCAAATGCATCGAGGCTGAATGCCCGCGGGCATTGTTATTCCATTGGTGTTTAATGATCAAATATTGTTCTTTTGCCAAAATCTTGTTCATGTCTATCTTCTAAAATGTAAATGGTTTAACTACTAAAATTAAACTTACATTTATGGAGGACCGTGATTTAGAACCTACAACATGATTCATGCTCCTGTTGATTGATAATATTGGTACTCTCAGTCGGGCTCGAACCGACAACAAGATGTTTTAGAGGCATCTACTCTGACATTGAGCTACGAGAGTATAATTTGGGGTGGCGCATCAGTTATGACCTGACAACTCTCTGATTCACAGTCAGAGGCTTTACATTAAGCTACCGTCACCATTGAACTTATAAAATTGGTGGGAAACTTTGGAATCGAAACAAATATGTATTTTGTCGTAAACATTTTTGTCAAAATGCTTGCTCTACCGTTGAGCGATTTTCCCATTAAATGGCGGAAGTGGTAGGATTTGAACCCACGGACCCATCACTGGGTCGGCGGATTTCAAATCCGCTGCATTAAACCATGCTCTGCCACACTTCCATAAACTTGGTACCCACGGAGAGAGTCGAACTCTCATTGACCCATTATCTGTGGCTACGGGATATAAATCCGCTGTTTTACCGTTAAACTACATGGGTATTGAAACTTGGTGCCTGGCCTCGGACTCGAACCGAGAAGCAACTCGTTCTAAGCGAGCTAGGTATGCCAATTCCCGTCAACCAGGCTTTTTATTCTATCGGTATACTCATATAAATATTTGTTGATGAGTATACCGATGTATTACAGGATGATTTTCTCGTCAAAGGAAAAGTTTGATTTTGTTTTGGTTGCTGTAATCATCCTAAAACTTAATACGTCTTCCCTTATACCATCCTTGTTCGAGATACAAAGAAAGATCGTCTTTTTACATTTTTTATTTCCTATCAATTCGTGCCAGATCCAACATGTTCCGAATTGAGAATTGTTTGATGGTATTTTTAGTCTTTCTTTTGCTTTCAATGACATTAACTTTTTGGTATCTTCTGAATGAATTTTTCCTTTAAAGCTAATCCATCCTTCTAAGTGTCCTCGCTTTGCTGTGCTACTAGCTAAACCAGGATTCGCTAGTTGAGTGGCCACTTCGCCAAGTTTACCAACAATACTCGACCAATTTTCTCCGTATCGTTCAAACAATTTTTGGTTGGTGTTTTTCGATTTTGTTTATTTCTCAACCTTAATGATTCAGTGTCAGAATTTATATAATCCCACCCTGACCACCTCTTCTGAGGTTATAAACATCTTC
>Ga0210052_1000576_pt1 | contig 26769 bp, 14 predicted proteins | sample CryGeymeta201508_FD_183976 | JGI IMG/M metagenome (GOLD analysis project Ga0210052, IMG submission 183976) | Groundwater microbial communities from Crystal Geyser aquifers in Utah, USA - Crystal Geyser metaG 2015-08 (SPAdes) (version 2) | ecosystem: Environmental > Aquatic > Deep subsurface >...
CTTGAACTGGGGATGATTTGTGGGCAGTAGTTCCGTCACCGAGTTGACCGTAGTTGTTGTATCCAACCGTCCAAAGCGTACCATCCGTCTTAACTGCGGCAGTGTGATAGAACCCACACGCTATCTGTGCCCAGTTAGTAAGAGAGCCGACTTGAACTGGGGATGATTTGCTGACCTGAGTTCCGTCACCAAGTCCACCGTAGGGGTTGTATCCAAACGTGTATAGTCCACCTTTTCCCGGATATCGTTGAGCATACTCTGGATAGTGTTGCGCCAAATATTCTATGGTCATGTACCGACTTCCAATGTCGCCCCCAGTTACCTGTATTCCTGTTGTGTAAGTTGTAGCCATTTTATGCCTACCTTTATGCTAACGCTGGGAGGCCATTTGTGTTGCGAGTAGGCATCACTACTGCGTCAAGTTGTGCTAACGTCGAGCAAGCTTTGATTTCATCAACTTTTACACGTTCAGCATCAAACTGTGCTTGAATATGTGCTACTCCAGCACCGACTGCTTGAGCAAACTCTGCTTTAGTTAAATTTAGCCACGCTTCTTTAAATTTCCAGTGTGCGGATTGACCATCAGCAAGCAACAAATATTGCTGTACAATAACATTACGATTTTCACGAGTTGTGTCAAGCGTTACTGTCACGCCTTGAAGAACAGTGGTTGTACCAGCGATTTCTTTCGCGTATCTATCTGCTGCTACCTGAGCTAACAGATCATTTTTTACTGCCTCAACATTCTTGTCAACTACTGTGTAGGTTCCCGTTGCTGTAGTAGCAGTAAGTGACCAAAATGGCCCAGCCAGTTGCTGAATCTTGCTGTTGTAAGACGGTTCAACCAGTGTGGCAGGAAGAATAGAAATTCCAGGCGCTACACCCATTGCTGCAGTAAGAGTGATTGGCAAAGATACAGTGTTACCAATGCCAGAAAGATGATTCTCGAAAAATCTGCTGCTCCATTCCACTGGTCCGAGTATTACTTGAGAATTTTTTGTAAGTACGAATTTCATTTTGTTTTCCTTTAATTAGTGATGTATGAGTTATGAGTTATGAGTTATGAGTTACAGTCTGAGGGCGGCGGTGTGATAGACCCCACACGCTATCTTTGCCCAGTTAGTAAGAGAGCCGACTTGAACTGGGGATGATTTGCGGACAGTAGTTCCGTCACCGAGTTGACCTTGGACGTTGTATCCACACGTCCAAAGCGTACCATCTGTCTTGACTGCGGCAGTGTAATAGCCCCCACCCGCTACCTGTGCCCAGTTAGTAAGAGAGCCGACTTGAACTGGGGATGATTTGTTAACCGCAGTTCCGTCACCGAGTTGACCGTAGTTGTTGAGGCCAAACGTCCAAAGTGTACCATCTGTCTTGACTGCGGCAATGTGATAGTACCCACTCGCTACCTGTTTCCAGTTAGTAAGAGAGCCGACTTGAACTGGGGATGATTTGTCGACAATAGTTCCGTCACTGAGTTGACCGTAGAAGTTGCGTCCAAACGTCCAAAGCGTACCATCCGTCTTAACTGCGGCAGTGTGATAGAACCCACCCGCTACCTGTGCCCAGTTAGTAAGAGTTCCGACTTGAACTGGGGATAATTTGCTGACCGTAGTTCCGATACCGAGTTGACCGTAGTTGTTGAGGCCAAACGTCCAAAGTGTACCATCTGTCTTGACTGCGGCAGTGTGATGGACCCCACACGCTATCTGAGACCAGTTAGTAAGAGAGCCGACTTGAACTGGGGATGATTTGCTGACCGTAGTTCCGTTACCGAGTTGACCTTGGGCGTTGTATCCAACCGTCCAAAGCGTACCATCTGTCTTGACTGCGGCAGTGTGATAGTGCCCACCCGCTACCTGCGCCCAGTTAGTAAGAGTTCCAACTTGAACTGGGGATGATTTGTGGGCAGTAGTTCCGTTACCGAGTTGACCGTAGTTGTTGAGACCAAACGTCCAAAGCGTACCATCCGTCTTAACTGCGGCAGTGTGATAGTACCCACACGCTATCTTTGCCCAGTTAGTAAGAGAGCCGACTTGAACTGGGGATGATTTGTCGACAGTAGTTCCGTCACCGAGTTCACCGTAGGAGTTGTTCCCAACCGTGTATAGTCCGTATATCCCAAAACGGGCACGTAGATCAATTTCTCTGATAAAGATAGTATCCAGATCTTGTCCGGATGCTTGAAGATTACTTGCCATTTACTTTCCTTCAAGTGTTGCTACTTTGGCGTTCAGTTCTTTAACTGCTTCAACCAAAACAGCGATCATTGCCGAATAGTTAATACCCATTTTACCATCAACATCTGTAATAACTACTTCTGGCACTACTTTTTCAACATCTTGAGCAATCAAGCCAAGTGATGTTTGATTACTGTCAACCAGTTCGTATTTGTATCCAGTAAGAGTCAACACAGTAGACAGCCCGTAACCGAGAGGTCTAATGTTAGTTTTGTATCTACTGTCTGATAGTGAGTTTATAATCGTAGCCGACAATGTTCCAGTGCTTGGATTGAACGTTAACTTTGATGATGCTGCTTTTAGCGATGCCACTGTTCCAGACGTTGCTGTCGCAAAAGTCGGGTAATATGTTGCGTTAGTTGTAGTATCGTCACTCATAGTAACTGTAGTTCCGCCACCACCTGCTTCTAATGAGTCTACGTGCGATTTTAAATACGCAGTTCTGTTTGCCAGATTTTTCAGTGGAGCATTAGCACTTCCGGTTGGACCACCAGTAATGAGCACCCCAGTGTCTAATTGTGTTACACCAGCATCGTATGTTGCTGTTTCTGTTAAATTTGCCATAAATTATTTTCCTTCTTAAAGTATTTAGTCTAAATCTGATTTATAAGTCCGCTTCGAGTATAAAATCTCTAAACGAGATTTGACGCAGGTTTTGTGAAAACTTCCACGATTCTGGCATTGATGCAAACTTTGTTGGCATTACCCTAACAAAATCAACATCTGAATATGTGTCAAAAATGTGCTTCATCGTTATTTCAAAAAAGTCTGGGCTTGTTTTAGCATGACGGGCAGCTTGATAGTTTTCTGACCCAGCATAGCAGTTATAGTTGTATGCTTCAGTATCTTGCCCATCAAATCCAAGTAGAAAGATTTTAGAGTGGCCGTCAAATGCTGCCAAATAAGCAGCAAGCGAACCTGAATTCCAACCCGGATCTTGCGGAATCAAGTAAAACTTACCTGGATGATTTTGAATGTGTGGAGCATCAGCATATACGATATGATTATCACAATATCCACTATTAGCTACTTCAGCAACCATACCGTCGTCATCACCTGTCACTACCAAAAAGTCTGGATTATGATCACGGTACAAAGCGTTACACCCGTAAGTCTGTAACTTCAATGTCCCCAAAATACCACCAAAGTGGTTGAGAACTGCATTTACATCGAACTCTTTTCTTGAAATCCCGTTACCAATAACGCAGGCTTGATTTGAAATCTGATTGTTGATAACCGAGTTACCCAACCATTCTTGCGTCACCTCCCACTGCTTATTGCTCATAACAATGTCAGTAACTACGTTCTCACCTTGATAATCTTTACGGTATAATTTGCTAATCTTCTTCATATTGTTTCCTGTTGGAATAAGGCGATAGTATTGTTATATACTACCACTTTATTTATCCTTACATACGGCCAACCACAACTTCGATAACACCTTCTTCGCCGCTAAAGTTTTCCAAGGACTTGCCAATCACTTGACCGAGTTTTGGATCTGCCTCTGCACGGGCACGGCCATTACCAGCAGCAACCAGCATATCTCCTTTAGATACATTACCAGTTACTTTACACGGTACACGACCTTGTAACGCTACTGCTGCTTTAGTGCCATCAAGAGTGCTGTTCATCAAGTAAGCTGGGTTAGTGGATACTACCCCTGCCAGTTTTCTTGTTCCGTCTGTTGCTAAGGTAACTTCAGCATCACCACCAAACTCTAACACTGTACCAACTTCATATTCTGCGTCAGCAGTATAATTTTCTGCCAAGTCGGCGAATTGTGCTTGCGATGCGGTGGCAGCAATGGTGCCGGCACTAAAGTTACCACTTGCATCACGTAATACGATTGTATTTGCCGTGTTAGCTGAAGTAGCAGTAATGGTTGCTGAGTTTGCTTGACTGGTAATTGTACCAGCAGTCGTAGCAGACCCAACGATGTTCATCGTTTGACCACTTAGGAAAGTAGCCACCGCCGCTGCTGTGCCAGTACGCAAATAGTTGTCACCAACTTTAACCATTACACCAGTTACTCCAGAAACGGCACTGTTGTCTGATGAGTTAAAGTATGTGTTGATAATATGGCCACTTGCGTCAGCTTGGACAATACGGTTCGCAACACCAGCACTAGCACTATTTGTATACGTGTTCAATGCCGCTGAGTTAGTTGCCGTACCAGCAAACGTAGTAGCAGTTATTGTACTTGTATTTGGAGTAATAGTAATAGATGGTGTATAGTACAATGATCCACTTGAAGTCCAGTTGATTGGGTAACTTCCAGTAGCTGCTGACGAAGTTAATACTACCTTATCCGCTGTACCTGTCAGGTTACCAGTAACGTTACCAGTAACGTTACCAGTTAACGGACCACTGAAACTAGTTGCTGTCAATGCACCAGTCAATGTGCCGCCAGTTAGAGGTAAGTCAAGTGATGCGTGGCCAGTAACTGCACCAGTTAAAGGACCGCTAAATGATCCAGCAGTTACGGCACCAGTAACACCCAAAGATGTTAAAGTACCAACCGAAGTGATTGCTGGTTGTGCTGCTGCTGCTACTGTTGCTGCTGAACCAGATACGTTTCCAGTGACATTACCAGTGACATTACCAGTAACATTTCCAGTAACATTTCCAGAAACATCACCAGTTACTGGACCAGTAAATCCAGTTGCTGTTAACGCACCAGTCAGTGTACCACCAGTTAGAGGTAGGTCAAGAGATGCGTGACCAGTGACAGTACCAGTTAGTGGACCGCTAAATGATGTAGCGGATACTTTCTTGTTAAAGTTAAAGCTGTCATCTGCGTTTGCATATAACAGGGTTGCATTGGCACCTGCTACCGTCAATCCAGCACCATTTGCTGCGGCTGCTGTACCTGCACCACTTGCGATAACGATATTAGTATCTGCAGTTGAAACAGTCGTTGAGTTAATAGTTGTAGTTGTACCATTTACTATTAAGTTACCATCAACTACCAAGTTCGTACCAATATTTGCTGCGCCAGATGTAGTCAATGAAGTCAAAGTTCCAACTGAAGTGATAGCTGGTTGTGCTGCTGCTGTTACTGTTGCTGCTGAACCAGATACGTTACCAGTGACATTACCAGTTAAAGGACCGCTAAATGCCCCAGCAGTTACCGCTCCAGTAACACCCAAAGATGTTAAAGTTCCAACTGAAGTGATAGCTGGTTGTGCTGCTGCTGTTACTATTGCTGCTGAACCAGATACGTTACCAATGACATTACCAGTTAAAGGACCACTAAACGATCCAGCAGTTAAGGCCCCAGCTACAGACAATGTTTGCATTGATGCTGATGTTGTTCCTGACACTGTCAAGTTACCTGACACTGTCAAGTTACCCAATGTTGCTGTACTATTTTTAGCTACGAAAGTTGTATTAGCCCAAGGTTTGTCAGCCATCGCAATGGTTGACCCAACTGGTCCAAACTGTAACGATTGATCTGCTTCTGTAAATACTAACTGATAGCTGCCAAGTTGACCGCGAGCAAACTGAATACCCGAAGTACCATTCGTAACGCCCATCCCTGCTTCGCCCGAGTTTAAAATAACCACCGGATCTTGAACATTTAGTTGAGCAGCATTTACAGTGGCTTGGGTGCCTGTAATAGTTACGTTGCCATTTAATACTGAGTTTCCGTTTACAGTAAATGATCCAGTATTAGTAGTAGTACCAGTTAAAGTTAATGCCGGAGCAGTAAGTTCTAAAGCAGTAGTAGACAGTAGTTTTGTCTTTGAACCAGTGCCGTTGGATTGAATAGTTACATCAGCATTGTTACCAGTTGTCTGAAGTGCCATCGGAGCAGCAGATACTAATGACATTGCTCCAGCTGCACCAGATGTTTGCAAGCTCAAAGATTGGCCTGGATCAGTGTGAACGTTAACTACAGTACCAGTTGTACCCAAAATAGGAGTTTCACCTAAATATAAGGTGTTTGTTGATAAACGCAAATCGTTTACCCAAATAGTTTGGAATCGCTGTGTTGAGCTGCCGATGTTACTTACGTTAGTTACGTGAGGCAAAATATCGTTAGTAGTCAATGTTCCAGTTGCATCAAGAGTCGTAAAGTATGCTGGGGCAGGAGTTGTTCCACCAATGGTAGTATTGTTAATTGTACCACCCGTAGTAATAATATTGTTTGTAATAACTTCACCAGTTGGTGACAACACGGTTGCCCCAACTATAAAGTTATTAGTAGTTACAACATTAGCAGTTGTTCTGATTTCACCAGTTGTTCCGTTAATCGTAGTTGCACCAACTGTAATATTACCAGTTGTACCATCAATAATAGTGCTACCTACTTGAATATTTCCTGTTGTTGTCAAGTTACCTGTCGCTGCAGTAATAACAGTAGGGCCTACTTCCAACCCAGTTTTTACTACGAAATTTTCATTTATATTTGCCATCTAAAACTCCTGTTTACTATCTCTTCATATATCTGCCCACTGCTTCAATATGTTTTATTTAGGTACAGGGTGGATAAACCACCCTGTACCTTTATTTACTTACTTCTTACACAGCAATATATGAGCGTAAAACTTTAGCAGTATTGCCTGCTGCAGTACCTGTCGCTTCTAATATTACGTTACCACCACTTATATTAGCTGTAAATGTCGCAAAAGTTGATCCTGTGGAGCTAGTAACACCATAGGTCGTAATGTATGCGTTAATCCCATTGTGGACCACTAATACTTCAGCAACTTGATAGTTTGACCCATTAGTTACTGACACTACATATTTCGCACTGCGATATGTTGCTGCGGCAAAAGTATCTATTGTAGTTGCTGATGTTCCAAAACTCGTGCCAGCTTCTGTTGCTACCAATGGAGCCCCACCAGACAATGTCAAAGTAGTGGTTGCTTCAGCAGTTGTAAACTTGCCAGTTGATGGTGTTACTGCACCAATGGGTGTATTATCTACGGCTGACAAGCTGAAACTTACACCGCTAATAGAACCACCGCTGATTACCACGTTGCTTGCATAGATATTATCTACTACTGCAGTTGGACTACCAATGTCACGGCCTGCACCTACTGGTAACAATGCACCAGTTGCCCCGTCAAACTTCCAAGTATTTGTACTTGAAGTAAGTCCAGTCCAAACTTCTAATGCTGAGTCATCAGGAATGATTTGGTTAAATCCATTTGGACTTGCCAATCCGCTAATAGTTTGCGTTGTAACCAATACACGAACATCAATAACGTCTGTTGTTAATGGAGCCCCACTGAACTGCAAGGTCGTACCCGCAACACTGTATGCTAAACCAGGGATTTGAACCACACCGTTAATACTTACAATAGTGCTGTTTGTAGTGGATGCTGCATTCAACACAAAGTTGGTTGTCGTACCGTCACCAGTAAACTGCTGATCAGTAATCAGTGTAAACACTGTTTCAGTAGATGCCCATTGTGAACCGTTCCAGAACTCAAGTTGATTGAAAGTTGAGTTATAACGTGCCATACCTGCTACTGGAGTAGCTGGGCGTTGACCGCTTGTACCCACTGGCAGTATAATAGAGTCGTTACTGTTGATTTGCAGTTTCGCACCAGCAGTAAATCCACTTGACAACGCTACGTTACCACCAATCATAACTTGATCAGTTGATGCACTTGCAAACAACAAGGAGTCGTCGTTAACGCCTTTAATCACAGTGTTAACTGCTGTCTTGTTGCTGTTGATCGTTGAGCCTTCACCAATATTAACGTTACCAGACACACCAACACCGCCAATCACTACAATCGAACCCGTTGAGGTTGATGTGCTAGCAATGTTAGCATTAGCTGTAAACTGCCCTGTCACTGTGCTAGTTGCTGCTACCAGTGTTGTAAAGTCACCAGTGCTGCCAGAGATTGGAGTGCCTGTAATAGCACCGCCAGTTACTTGAGCATTAGCTGTTACCAAGCTGTTAACAGTAGCAGCACCGCTTGTTGACATTGTTGTGAACGCACCAGTTGATCCAGAGATTGGAGTGCCAGTGATCGTTCCACCTGTCAACGCAACGTTACCCGATACCAAGTTCGTTACTGTGCCAGTTGTTGCTGCCAATGTTGTGAATCCACCTGTGCTGCCAGATATAGGAGTGCCTGTAATAGCACCACCAGACACCTGAGCGTTAGCTGTAGTCATTGTTGTAAAGACACCAGTTGAGCCGCTGATTGGAGTAGAGTTGATGACACCACCCGAAATCTGTGCGTTACCAGTTGCTAATGTAGCAGCGTTTACTAATCCAGCAGTCGTAGTGCCTGACACTGTCAAGTTAGCCAATGTACCAAGACCAGTTACGTTTGGCTGATACGCTGTTTGCAGTGTACCAGTAATGCCAGCGGATGCTGACAGTGTTGTAAAGTCACCAGTGTTACCAGAGATTGGTGTATTTGTAATCGCACCACCTGAAATATGTGCGTTAGCTGTTACCAACGATCCAGTAGTAGTAGCGTTGGTTACGTCAAGCGATGTCAATGTGCCAAGTGATGTTACGTTTGGCTGTGCTGCAGTTTGTAGCGTACCAGTAATACCACCTGTTGCTGACAACGTTGTAAACGCACCAGTGCTTGGAGCAGCATTGCCGATTGGTGTGTTGTTGATGCTTGTGGCCGACAACAAACCTGCGTTCAATGTTGTAAACGCACCAGTAGAAGGTGTTACACTACCGATCGGGGTGCTGTCAACTAAACCACCCGTAATCTGCGCATCAGCCGTGGTCAGTGTGTTAGCGTTAACCACCATGTTGCTGATTGATCCAGCAGTTGTTGGGTTAACTGTTACCGTACCAGTTGCTGGCGACAAGGTTACGCCGTTATTAGCTGTTACTGTGCCGTTAAACACTGTCGCAGCGTTAGCAGTTACCGCACCTTCAAGTGCTACTGTGCTGTTGGCTGTTACTGTGCCGTTGAACACTGCGGCACCGTTCGAAGTCACTGTGCCTGCTGTATTCAAATCTGCTACGTTTGCTGTGCCACTTACTTGCAAGCTGCTTGTAACGGTGTCTGTTGCTGTTAGCGTTGTAAACGTACCGGTCGAAGCGATTGCGTTACCGATTGGCGTGTTGTTGATGCTTGAAGCTGTGAAACTATCTGCAGTTAAGGACGTGAACGAACCAGTTTCTCCAGAGATCGGAGTGTTTGTAATGGTGCCACCAGTTATTGTAACGTTGCCCGATGCCAAGTTTGTTACTGTACCGTTAGTTGCTGCCAAGTTAGCTAACCCAGTTACGTTGCCACCAGTTACTGTAACGTTGCCTGATGCCAAGTTTGTTACTGAACCAGTTGTTGCTGCCAATGTTGTCAAACCAGTTATGTCACCGCCAGTTACTTGAGCGTTAGCTGTAGATACTGTACCAGCAGATGCTGTGCCAGTTACTGCCAAGCTAGTCAAAGTGCCAACGCTTGTTACGTTTGGTTGAGCTGCTGTCTGCAGTGTGCCAGTTAGGTTTGTACCAACCACGTTACCGCGGAATTCTGTCGACACCACTGGCAAGTTCAAGTTCCAAGTCTGTGTGGCCTGTGTGTACAAGATCGTTGCTGCTGCTGGACCGTCAACTGTAATACCAGCACCGTCTGCTGCTGTATCTGTCAACGCACCTTGGGCAATAGTAATGTTTTTGTCAGCTACGTTTAATGTTGACGATGTCAATGTTGTCATGCTACCAACAACTTCCAAGTTGCCAGTTACAACAACATTACCGCCTACGTTCAAGTTTTTAGCAATGCCAACACCACCGTCAACTACCAGAGCGCCGTTAGTAATAGCAGTGCTTTCAGTTGTATCTGTAATGTGTGTCAAACCAGATGCTGACAAGGTCGTAAACGCTGCAGTGCTTGGAGTAGCATTGCCGATTGGTGTGTTGTTGATGCTTGTAGAAGTAAAGCTACCTGCCGTCAAGTTCGTAAAGCTACCAGTGCTGCCAGATATTGGAGTGCCTGTAATAGCACCACCAGTTACTTGAGCGTTGGCCGTTACTAACGATCCTGTTGATGTTTCACCAGTTACGCTAACGTTACCGTTAACTGCCAAACCAGTCAATGTGCCAACGCTTGTTACGTTTGGCTGTGCTACTGTTGTCAGTGTACCACCAACATCGGTTGCGTTCATCGTTGTAAATGTACCTGCTGCTGCAGTTGTGCCACCAATAACCGTGCCGTCAATAGCACCACCAGTTACTTGAGCGTTACCGGTAGTCAACACTGTGAAGCTACCAGTTGAGCCAGAGATTGGAGTGCTTGCAATCGTTCCGCCTGTGATAGCCACAGACGGTGAGGTCATCACTGTAAAGCTACCAGTTGATCCGCTTACTGTAGTGTTTGTAATAGCACCGCCAGACAGTGCAACATTACCCGATGTCAAGTTCGTTACTGTACCGTTAGTTGCTGACAAGTTAGCTAAACCAGTTGCAGATCCGCCAGTTACTTGAACGTTAGCTGTTACCAAGCTGTTAACGTTAGCTTCACTGCTTGTTGCCAATGTAGTAAACGAGCCAGTTGATCCAGAGATTGGTGTAGCTGAAATAGCACCGCCAGTGATCTGTGCGTTGCTTGTCGTCAATGACGATAAGGTTGCTGTGCCGCCAGTTATTGTAACATTGCTTGATGTCAAGTTCGTTACTGTGCCAGTTGTTGCTGACAGTGTTGTCAAACCAGTTACGTCGCCGCCAGTCAATGTAGCATTGCTTGATGTTAAGTTTGTTACTGTTCCAGTTGCTGCTGTTAGGTTAGATAACCCAGTAACTGAGCCGCCAGTTACTTGGGCATTGGCTGTTACCAAACTGTTAACGGTTGCTGTATTGCTTGATGTCAACGTAGTGAAGCTACCAGAGCTGCCAGAGATTGGTGTGCTTGTAATAGCACCGCCGGAAATCTGTGCGTTTCCTGAAGTTAAGTTAGTAACCGTGCCGTCAGTGGCTGACATTGTTGACAGCCCAGTTACACTACCGCTTGTAGCTTGTAGGTTAGACACCGTGGCTGTTGTAAACGAACCAGTTGATCCAGAGATTGGAGTGTTAGCAATCGTGCCACCAGTTAATGTAACATTGCTTGATGCCAAGTTCGTTACTGTACCAGTTGTTGCTGACAATGTCGTTAGTCCAGTTACATCACCGCTTGTGGCTTGCAAGTTAGATGCGGTTACTGATGTCAAAGTTGCTGTGCCGCCAGTCAACGTAACATTGCTCGATGTCAAGTTCGTTACTGCTCCAGTTGTTGCTGACAGTGTTGTTAAACCAGTTACGTCGCCGCCAGTTACTTGAGCGTTAGCTGTTGTCAATGTACCAGTGCTGGTATTACCAGTAATGGATGCACTTGCGCCAGAGATCGCACCAGTTACGGTTGCGGAACCACTAACACCAATGTTTGGAATATTGACATCTTTGTTAAATGTCCAGTCGTCATTTGTACCTGAGTACAACATAGTAGCATTCGCGCCAGCTACTGTCAAGCCAGCACCGTTAGCTGTTGCGGAATCTATTGCCCCAGATGCTAGAGTAATGTTTACGTCTGCTGTGGACAATGTTGTAGAGTTAACAGTAGTGCTGGTTCCTTGAACTATCAAGTTACCACCAATGATTGTATCGCCGCCTACGTTCAAGTTCTTGGCAATACCAACGCCGCCTGCCACTGTCAACGCACCATCCGTAGTAACGGTTGACTGTGTGGTATCAGTAATGCTTGTTAAACCAGTTGCTGACAATGTTGTAAACGCACCAGTTGAAGGTGTAGCATTACCAACTGGAGTGTTGTTAATAGCTACTGCTGTGATGCTATCTGCTGTCAAGTTTGTGAAATCACCAGTTACTGCGCTTACTGTTGTGAAACCGGTTGCTGACCCACCAGTTAATGTAACATTGCTTGATGCCAAGTTCGTTACTGTACCAGTCGTTGCTGACAATGTCGTCAGTCCAGTTACATCACCGCTTGTGGCTTGCAGGTTAGATGCAGTTGCAGTTGTAAATGTCCCTGCTGCTGCTGTCGTACCACCAATAACCGTGTCGTCAATAGTACCACCAGTTAATGTAACATTGCTTGATGCCAAGTTCGTTACTGTACCAGTTGTTGCTGACAATGTCGTTAGTCCAGTTACATCACCGCTTGTGGCTTGCAAGTTGCCTGTTGTTAAGGTTGTGAAGCTACCAGAGCTGCCAGAGATTGGTGTGCCTGTAATAGCACCGCCGGAAATCTGTGCGTTAGAAGTAGTTACTGATGTGAAACTGCCAGTAGCGCCAGTGATTGGAGTGTTAGCAATCGTGCCACCAGTTAATGTAACATTGCTTGATGCCAAGTTCGTTACTGTACCAGTTGTTGCTGACAATGTCGTCAGTCCAGTTACATCACCGCTTGTGGCTTGCAAGTTGCCTGTTGTTAAGGTTGTGAAGCTACCAGTGCTGCCAGAGATTGGTGTGTTTGTAATAGCACCGCCGGAAATCTGTGCGTTAGAAGTAGTTACTGATGTGAAACTGCCAGTAGCGCCAGTGATTGGAGTGTTAGCAATCGTGCCACCAGATATTGTCACGTTAGTTGAGTTCAAGTTCGTTACTGTGCCAGTTGTTGCTGACAACGTTGTCAAACCAGTTACTGAACCGCTTGTGGCTTGCAGGTTAGATGCAGTTGCAGTTGTAAATGTCCCTGCTGCTGCTGTCGTACCACCAATAACCGTGTCGTCAATAGTACCACCAGTGATAGCAACGTTGTCTGATACCAATGTAGTTGCGGTAACTGCCGTCCCAGTGATTGTACCACCAGTAATAGTTGCCGATGGTGTAGACAATGTAGTAAAGCTACCAGAGCTGCCAGAGATTGGTGTGCCTGTAATAGCACCGCCGGAAATCTGTGCATTTCCTGAAGTTAGGTTAGTAATCGTGCCGCCAGTGGCTGACAATGTTGTCAGCCCAGTTACGCTACCGCTTGTTGCTTGCAAGTTACCCACTGTGGCTGTTGTAAACCCGCCAGTTGATCCAGAGATTGGAGTACCAGTAATAGCACCACCAGTGATTTGTGCGTTACCTGTTGTCAGCGTAGTCGCGCCAACTGTAGAACCGCTTACTGGAGTACCGGTAATAGCACCACCAGTGATCTGCGCATCGCCTGTTGTTAGCGTAGTTGCGTTAACTGTTGTACCACTTATAGAACCACCAGTTACTTGAGCGTTAGCTGTTGTTAATGTGCCAGTGCTGGTGTTGCCAGTAATGGATGCACTTGCGCCAGATATCGCGCCAGTTACAGCTAAGTCACCTGTCAACCCTAAGTTAGGAATATTGACGTCCTTGTTAAATGTCCAGTCGTCGTTCGTACCCGAATACAGCATCGTGGCATTTGCGCCGGCAACTGTCAAGCCAGCACCGTCTGCTTGAGCGCCAGAAAGTGCGCCGCTTGCCATTGTAATGTTTACGTCTGCTGTGGACAATGTCGTAGAGTTAACAGTAGTGCTGGTTCCTTGAACTGTCAAGTTACCACCAATGATTGTATCTCCGCCTACGTTCAAGTTCTTAGCAATACCAACACCACCTGCCACTACTAACGAACCGTTTGATGTGAGCGTTGACTGTGTTGCATCAGTCAGTGTAGTTGCGCCCGAAGCCGTTAACGTTGTGAAGGCTGCTGTGGATGGTACCGCATTGCCAATCGGTGTGTTATTGATGCTTGAGAACGTTGCAGGGCCGCCTGTCACTGTTGTAAAGGTTGCTGCTGCTGGTGTTGTTCCACCAATAACTGCCCCATCTATTGCACCGCCATTGATGTCAACAGTTGTGAAGGTTGAAGTTCCTGTTGAAGTAACGTTACCTGCGAACGTTGGTGCTGTTACTGTGCCAGTTGCGGTTACTGTGCTGTTAACTGTCAGCGCACCTTGAACTGTAGTTTGATCGTTCAACACTACCGAACCAGTTCCATTGGCATCGATCGTTACGTTGCCGTTTGTTACACTTGTACCAAGGGTGGCACCATTGACTGTCAAATCACCAATTGCGGAGTTGTTGCTTGCACCAAGAGTACCGCTGTATGTGTACCCTACGATAAAGATTACTTTGCCTGACAATGCTGCTGGAACGTTGGTATCAGCAAAGTTCAATACACCAGCTTGATAATCAAAAATCCAAGCATCATTGTTGATACCATCAGGAGCCAGCAATGTACCAGTAAGTTGAGGATTTGTGGCACCAAGTGAATCAGCATACACTTTAACGCTGTATGTTGAGCCGAACTGTGGAGGAATCCAGTTTGAAACACCAGAGATCCAAGTTCTTGTGGATGGAACTACCGTAGAATCAGCGGTTGCTAATACTGCGCTAATTCCAGTTCTAACTACGACTGGGCTTGCTGAAACTGCAGGAGCTTCAGCTGGAATTGACCCAGATTGGTTCCAAATCGCGTCACCACGAACTAACAGTGGGCTAGGAATGGATTCATTACTAGGAGATTTATTTCCCGCAACGTCTGTTTTCGTAACGCCAAATACGAGTTTCTTGTATAAGTCGTCAATTTTTTGTGTATCGCTGATTGCCATTTTATATTATCTCCTGATTAATGTGATGCTACTGGAAAGCTAACTGCTGTAATACTGTCGCCTACTGCTAAAGCAAAGCGAACGTAAATGTAGTTACCTGTACTATTGTGACTAGATTCTGTACCAAAAGTTACTGTGGTGCTTGAGTTAGTTACTGTCGAGCCAACTGGCATTGTGCCGCCCAATCCACAACCTTCACTACCGTTTCCACCTACCCCTGTTCCAGGTACGCCTGCGCCGCCGTAAGACACAGTTGGATCAATCCATCCGTTGCTTGGTGCTGCTGTGGTATCTAATAATGAGCCTGGCATTGCCACGTGGCAAGCGGTAACTTTACCGCTAAACTTGATGTCAAATTTCGACGTTGCGTCTTTAGTAATACGGAATGTTATGTATTGAGTAGATGCTTGGCCGGACAAGTCTGGACCAACTGGGAAATAACCAGTGCTGTAGTTTGTAGTATCTGCTTTAGCAATACCAGCAACTACTGCGGCTTCGTATGTTGCTAACGCTGCAGTGCTATCCCACGCTGTGATTCCGGTCAATACTGGAGTGGCACCTGTTGCCAAGCCACCAACACGAACTGCGGTTAATGATCCGCCTGATCCAAATGCGCCAACTACTACGTTGTTTTCATTTACTTTAGCGGTGTCTGATGTGTTAAGTGTCAAAACTGTTCCTCCTGGAGTTGCTGTACCTGATCCTGTAGCATAACTGTTAGCAACGTAGTAGGTTGGGCCTGCTGTTGAGCTTCCTGTTACGTTCAGTGTATTTACTGTTGTAGAAAATGTTGCGTTTCCTGATGCTACATACAAGTTACGTGCCAGCGGAGTTGTTACCCCTGCAGCAGCATAAGTTACGCTAGATGGAGCGCCAAACGAGCCACCTGCTGTACCAGTTAAGAATGTATCAGATGCTGGATACATATCACCAGACAGTTTTGTAGCTGTACCAGTTCCTGTCCAAACAGTAGTGCTCGTGTAGTGCGGAACGCCTGAGCTCTTTGCTATGACTTCAGTTGTTGGAGCAAATGTTGAGCTTGTAACCACCGGAGTACCAGGTGCGCTGGCATCATAGTACCATACTGGAGTGTTAGTGGCGGTGCCTGCTGTGTCAGTCAAGTAGACTTCGTTCCAACCTTCAGTTACTGTGCCAGATGCTGTTGCGTCAAAGCTGGTCCAGAAATTCAACGCTGTTGAGGTTTTTGTACCGTAGTCAACGTTGTCACTTATCACCAAGTCGCCGTAAGTACCACCATTGGCTGTTCCTGGCACCATAACATGTGAGCCAGCAGCGGCGCCGTTTTTCATTACAGATACAGTGCCTGAATCACCAGGGCCAACGTCGTTAATATTGTTTACGCTGTAAGTGTTGGCACGTTTGTAAGACGGAACGGTTGAACCAGCAGCGAGTTGCTTGCTACCTGTTATTGTGTTGTTTGTCTGTGTAAAATCTGCCATACGCAAGCCACTTGACGTGCTAGCGATTGCGATCGTTGTTGCGTTAGGGAACACTGGTGGGGCTGGCGGAACCAGTTTGCCCAAGATTTCGTTCAGTTTGTCAACCGCATCGGTTACCATCGTGCCCGTTGTGAAGGTTGAGATCGCTGGAGTGTTGTCTACCAAGGTCCCTACTGTAGGAGTGCCTAGGGTAATCACGTTACCAGTTACGGCTGCGCCGAATGGTTGGAAGGATGCTACACCAGCGCCGTCTGTTACCAACACGGAGCCTGCTACGCCGTCTACTTGGGGCAGTGTTACACTACCAACCTTAACTGCACCGGTCGCTGTCAACACTACATCGCCAGTCGAGGTGATATCGTTTCCTGACACTACGATGTTACCCAGTGTCGAAGCACCAGTTACACCCAATGCCATGCCTACGTTCAAATTCTTGGCTACACCAACGCCGCCAGCTACTGTAAACGCACCGTTTGTAGGTGCTGTGCTCTGTGTCGTGCTAGTCACTGTCGAATCGCCTGTCATGCTAGCTGAAGCTAGGGTGGCAAGGCTTGATGTTGACAACGTTGTGAAGCTACCTGTGCTACCGCTGATTGCGCTATTAGTGATCGGGGTGTTAGAAATAGCACCGCCAGTAATCTGTGCGTTAGCTGTCGTCAAGGAAGTTACTGAAGTAGCTGCTAATGTAGTTGCTCCAGATGCTGCTAATGTTGTAAAGCTACCAGTCATGTTGCTGATCGAGCCAGTCGTTGCTGGGTTGATCGTTACTGTGCCAGTTCCTGTAGGTTGTAAACTGATTACAGCGTTAGAGCCGTTAGCAGTGAACGCGCCAGTATCAACAATGCTTGTGAAGGTTGCTGCGCCAGGGGTCGTATTGCCAATCGTTGTTCCGTCAATTGTTCCGCCCGTCACGGTTACGTTACTGGACACTACGTTACCAGAAAACGTGCTACCTGACCCAGATATAACCAAGTTTTCTACGGTTACTGTACCGCCAGAACCTGGTGTAAGGGCTAAGTTACCGCCTGTTCCACTGACAGTTGCACCGTTAACGGTAAACACGTTACCATACACGTTAGAAAACTGTGCTACTGCTGAGCCCAAATCATATGTGTTTGTTGCGCCAGGAACTGCGGTTGCGTTAAAAACAATATTACCAGTTCCGTTAGGGTCTAGCACAATGTTTTCATTTACACCGCTTGATGAAATGATGGCATTGGGTGACGTTGAGCCACCAATCACGATAGACGATTCTACAATAATGTTTCCGACCGTAACGTCGGCATAACCGCTGTTGTCAATAGAGCCAACTGTACCGCCGGTTTCAGTTGTTTTGAGTGCTTCAAACGATTGCGATGTTTCGTTCCATATCCAAGCTGTATTAAAACCACCGCTTAGATTGCGGTTAACTACAAAACCAACATCATAAGATGGTGTCCCAGTGTAACCGTTGTTAAACATGATCAACGGATCGTTAACATAAGTGTTTGTGCTTGAAATAGTGCTTGATTGCCCCATAACTGCCAAGTTACCAACGATGGTAATATTGGAGTTTAGGGTAAGCTCTGGATTAAACAACGTGCCGACCAATGTAGAATCGGCGATTTTTTCATACGTGATTGTTTTATCAAAAATCTGATTATTGCGAATGCGTGTAACTGCCATAGTAATGACTCCTTAACATATTGTATTTACCCAAAATCGCAAAAAACTACTGATTACAATAGTTTTTTAAATACACACACATTAAAGAGTGAAATATGTTTTCTTAACTTTGATTTGCGTGTTTGGTGTAGAGCTTGCCGCGGTTATGCCACATATTCCAGCAGAAACATAGGCACCATAAGTAATAGCTGTAGCCCCATTGTTTGTCATTGGCATAGCAGTAACCATTACCTCTGACGTTACCCCGTTGTGTGCCACATATAGATCAGCCAGTTGGCGGTTACCGTCGTTTGCTGTGATAGATAGCGTATATTTTGCTGACGCATACACACCAATGCTAAATGTATCTATTATTTGCGGCAAAAAGTTTACCAGAATAGGTGTTGAATCGATCACCGTTGAGTCGCCACCAGTTGCAAGCGGGCTTACAGACATTGTCATAAATCGCACAATAATAATATCGTTTACTGCTGGTGGTGATGCGAAAGTTATACTATTTCCTACTACTGTATATGCGACATCAGCCGTCTGAACTACACCGTTTATAGTAACTAACAGATTTTGGGCAATGGCTGGCTGTGTTAGCGTGAAAGTATCGTCTATCGCGTTACCAACAAGAGTTTGACTCTCTATTTGTGCTTGAGAACTAATCCAGTCCGTGCCGTTGTAATACTCTAGCGTCATTGAAGTTGTGTTAAATCTCACATAACCAATGGCTGGGGTTCCTGGTCGCTCTACTGTTGTCCCGGTTGGCACTTGGAATGCTGCTGTAGAGTTGACTGACAAAATATTAGAGGCGGTAGACAGTTGGTTACCAGTTATCGTTACTCCTGACACCACAACATTAGTTTCAAACGCTGTCAGCGTAGGAGTTCCATTTACTGTAATCGCTACTTTCTTAATAGGGGTTGAACTTACGCTTACAGAGCTATTCGTATCTGAAATCGTGTTACCTGTCAGTGTTGTTACTGCATTGTTGACATATTGAACAGATGCTGCGTCTGTCAAGTTTACTGGATACCCTACATTAGCTAGTATTGCCCCACCAAAGTTAATAGAACTGGTAGTCCCTAGTATGTTGCTAACTGTAATAGTGTCAAATACACCAGTTGCAATGCTCTGCAGCCCTTTAAGGCCAACATACCTTGCTCCAGCAATGAAAATCTGCTTTCCAGTAAAGTCAACGGCTGGAAGGTTGTCACCAATGAAGTGTAATGCCCCAGACGAGTAGTCAAACAACCACTCATCGTTGTTATTCGCACCCGCAGGGAACAGTTGAGTTCCATACAGTTGCGGATTAGTTTCCCCAATGTTGGCTAGGTAGACTTTAACTAAATAAGTTGCTCCAAACTGGAATGGAATCCAGTCGCGCAAGTTAGTAAGCCAAGTTCTGTCATCTGCTGCAGTAATATCTTTAACGCAGGCGACGGTTGGGCGAGACGCACTGTCCGAGTATACTGCAACCGTTGTGGTATCAGTTGCTGGGATAACTGGCGGGATGAGGTGGGAGTTGACCCAAATCTCACTGCCAGGTAAGAATGGTAGACTTGAGATGCTTTCGTTCGTAGCGTCTTTACTAGCAGGCAGATCAGTCTTAGATACTCCGTATCCAATCTTTTTCCATAAAAAGTCAACTTGCTGATTTACGCTGATTGTCATACTGTTCCTATTCTATGCTGATGCTGGTTAGGCTGTCGCCAGGGGCTAGCTCAACACAGACTAAAATCTCGTTGGCGAATGCGTTACTAGCATTTTCGCTGCCTAAAGTCAAGACAGATGAGTGATTCGTTACCAAGATTCCTGCTGGTAAGACATCGCCTGCTGTTTTTGCGCATCCATCACTGCCGTTACCACCTGCGGTTGTGTTTCCTCCAGGCACCCCTACCCCAGCGTAGGGCGTGGAGGCGGTTAGCCACCCGTTGTTTGTGCTCGTGCTGTCTATCTGTGTTCCTGGTGCTGCGATGGTAAGGGAAGTGATCTTGCCTGAATACTTGACAGTGAAATTCGCCATCACTGTGCGATGGAACGCAAATCTGAAGAACTGTGAGCCCGTGCGTCCGCTCAGGTTTGGGCCAGGTGGGAGGTAGGTGCTGTAGTCAGTAGTGTCGTTCGTTACCGTTCCATGGCGCAGGATCGCCTCGTCGCTCGTGCTGACTGCGATACTGCCAGTGAATGGCGAGTTTGTGTAGTAGCCCAGTGCTGGGTTGAAGGCCGGTGTTGGACCAGTGCCTGCAATGTAGACCCTTGTTCCGTTGTCTGTGTAGCCACTGCCCAAGGTAGAGCGAACAGGAATGGACCATTCGCTCATCCATCCTGACGGCGTGGAACCTGCGGTCACGTTCAGGGTGATGGGCAGGGTAGTGGTTCCGACTCCGTTTACGTTCAGTAGGGTCGCTGTTGCGGTTACCGGGACTTGAGCGGTTCCGGTTACTGGGATGATCAGGTTGCCCAGGGTGTAGGCGGATGACGATCCAGTCTCTGCGTTTGGCACGCCGCTGACCAGGTAAGGCACGCTGCCTTCAATGCCAGCGTATGAGAAGGTGGCGGCTGTGCTGCCCAGTGCTGACAACTGGACAGTGAGTGGCGTTGCTGTGCTGCGATAGGTTTGACCAATCCAGTTGGTGACACTGACACCTGCTACGCTGATTTGCCCACCTGTTGCAAAGTATGGGATGCCTGAAATCCACTCTGCACTGCCTAACGCCGCTACTGACGCGGTCATGTTAGCCATGTTGAGTTGAGGCACTTGGGTTACGCTATCTTTGACAAACTGCAGCTCTGGTGTGCTGCCTGTAGTAGAATGGGTGATGTCGAATGAGTTGACCCCAACTGGTAACGACACGCTTGAGCGTGCTATTTGGCCGCTGAACACCTTGTAAAAGTTGCTTGGGTAGATCGCTTGATTGACAGTGTGAGCATCAACGTCTGCTGTCACTACCAATGCTCCGTAAGTGCCTACGTCGTTGCCGCCAGTGAGCGTTACTGTTCCGTCGACTACCCCGTTTACATACGCAGATAGCGACCCTGCGTCTGCGTTGTATACATCGAGCAGTAGTGAAGTTGCGACTGGGCCAGTTGTGACGCGAATCACCGAACTTGACGGCAGCGGCGGCGTTGAAATCGTATTTACTGTTGCGTTTGCTGCCAAGAGTGGGGACACACCCTCTGACGCTAGCGACAGAATCTTTGAGCCTAGCCCGTCTGGTGGTGCTGGTGGCAGTTTAACGTCGACGTAAGCTGATTTAGATACCGTATCATCAGTTAACGTTAGACTGGTTGGACCAGTTGCTTGAAGTGATACTGAATACGTTCCTTGCGCCGCATACCCGATATCAGCTGGATTTTGAAGGGTGTCAGTAACTCCATTGCCAAAGTCCCATAAGTAGGCAGTAGTGTTGATTGACTGGTTGGTAAAGTGAAACACGTTACGCTGAACGCCATTCAAGTCTGTAAATAGGTAACCTGTTTGCGCAGTATCCCCAATCCTATCGCTCACGGCCAACGCTGTGCCCGTAAATGCTGCAGTGGGCGCTACGTTTACTGTGATTGGAGTAGAGGGAGAGATGAATGGACTTGCTGTATTACCATTTACTGCCTTTAAGGTAACGTTGAATACTTGCCCAATCGTCGGATTAGATAGCGTATAAGTATGAACTAACGGCACTGCCACATCACCAGGTGCTGACACACCAATGTTTACTGTTTGTGTAGTTCCATCACCGAAGTCCCAAATATAATGGTTACCGGAAAAAAGTGATGTGTTCGCTGGGCCGTGAACTGTTGTATTTGTAAAAGTTACAGTCAAACCGTTTGGCGGCAGGTTATGCTGGTTATTTCCAGACGTTGGTGTAGCGGTAAAGGTTGGTGTATGAGCGTTAAACACGCTTACTTGAGTAACTGCTGAATCAACAGATATGCCACCCGGCGCTGCCGTTGAGCTGGTAGCTTTGATCTTTACGTCATACTTACTATCAGTTAGAGTGTTAAAATATTGGTGTATGGCTGGGGTTCCTGCTGGCCCGCCTACCGCAGTGTTTGATGCCACAGTTGTTACTTGCCCATCGCCCCAGTAAATAAGGTATGAATCAGCATACTGACTCGTATTTGTTAAGGTAACTGTATCGCCTTCGTTCAGCGTAGTCTTGTTAAGAGTAAAACTTGGAATAGGAGCATTGGTAAATAGCTGAATATACCCAAGTTTAGTTACCTCAGCGTAGCATCCTGGCGAGTTCCCAGCATTTGGACCATTGGTGTTTAATGCTTTAACATATATGTCAAAACTTCCGCCTGATGTGTTATTGTATGTATGAGACACTGAGCCACCAGCGGAAACAAGAGTGTTGCCATCTCCAAAGTTCCATTCGTATCTATTTGGGTTACCTACTACCGTTGGAGTAAAAGTAACTGCTAACGGATTAGGTCCAGTAGTTGCATTTGCTGTGAAATCAACTGATGAAACAAAAGTTCCGTTATAGACGTTAAGCAGCACTCTGTTTAAAATATCTACTGCATCAGTTACTTTAGTTCCTGAACTCCACTGTTTGTATGCTGCATCAACTACTAATGAGGTGTCTGATGGGGTTCCTAACCCTATTTGCATACCCGTCAAATCAACTAACTGACTCAATGATCCTATATCTTGCCAGGCTAGATTACCTGAGCCATCTGTGACCATGACATGGTTAGGGGCGCCGCCAGAAATCTTGACATGAGTAATAGGGCCAACATTGATGTCGCCTAGTCCGTTGTTAGCGTTTAGGGTAAGAGACGTATCAGACGATATGGTTGTGTCAGATATCTTGACATTAGCTAGTTTTGACGAACCCGCAACCGTAAATGTCTCAGTAGTCGCGAACGCGCTCGTGTTAATCGCAGCACGGAACTGTGAAAAGTTCAACGACAATAGAGTCTTACTGTCTGTAGTGAAATCTAGATCAACACCTTGACGATCAAGATCTGATTTTAGAGATGGGCCTGATATTTTTCCAATCGTCATGTTGTCATATTCTCACGTTAATAGGTTGCAGTGCTATTGAATCCATGCAGTATAACTATAGTCAAGCCTATATTTGGCGCGGAGGTAAAGGTAACTATATTAGATCCATCAAAAGTGTAAGCCACACCAGGGTTTTGATGAACGTTACCAACGAAAATCATAACCTCTGCTTCTTTACCTGCGTTGTATGGTATTGCCATTCCAAATGCCGTTGTAACCCCATCACCTGTATGAGTTATTTTGTTGATTTCAGATTTACCAACTACTGCTAGTTGTTTCCAGCTTGGAAATCCATACCCGGGGTCAACATAGATTTCCATACCGCCTGTGTCAGTGTTATACCTTATTTGACCATTTTGCGGAGCCGTTGGGCCAAGAGAGTTAGTGCCAACTGGAACCCTAGCAGCATAGCTTCCTGTATGTATTTGAGCATTTTTAACAAAACGTCCCATATTAGATACCTATTGAAATAGTAGTAGCTACCACTGCCGCGTTGCCAGTATCAGAAGTAGCTTGCAACGTGTCATCGGTTTCCAGAATTAGTTTTTCAGTATCAATGACATAAGTATCTCCTGCAGCAATTGGAAGTTGATAATAAATTATGTTAGACGTAGACGGGGTGGTATTTGCTTTGCAAGCATGCAAATCAACCCTAACTGTACTGCTACTTGTGTTGCACAAATAAATCGTAGTCACGGCATTTTCGCCATAGCTATGATAAATTTCTTGATAGTAAGTATCCAATGAGGTGTTTGTAATAGCCATAAAATTTCCTAAAATATAATTGAGTAAACAATCGCTTTACGCTTTGTTATTAACTCAGACGGGGTACTGTTAGTTAGTGTAGTAACATATAAACCTGTGGCACCACCAAGCGGAGAACCCGCAACTATTGACGTAGTGTCGCTGGGTGTGGTAATAGTTAACGGAGTATTAACGATGTTAACAGCCGTCGTTGGAGCAAGATTGATGCCTGCCAACGATGTAATGTCAAAACCGTTTACATCAAGAGCTCCACCAAGTTGAGGTGACAAGTCTTCTACCACGTTTGTCAAGAATCCTGTGCCAGTTGAAGTAGCAATATTTTTAACGGTTACTCCGTCATCAATCTGCCAGGTATCTGTTGTTTCGTTCCAAAGCAGGGTGGCGGAGGGTGATGAACCACGATTTACTGAAATCCCAGCATTTGTAGTAGGTGCGGCATTAGCGTCTAACCCAGCATTCAATGTAATAATGTTGTCAAACAAGTTAGTATTAGTTGAGTTGATGGTAGTCTGTGTTCCAAACACTGTCAGGTTACCGTGAACTGTCAACTCAGCATCATTACGTGACGATGCACCAATGGTAACTTGAGTGCTTACACCAGGTTGAGCCTCAATTTTGTATGGGCCAGATACTTTTTTAACTATGTTTGCCATATTTTTCCACCTATCTTGTATTTATGCTCGCGAAGAAAAGATAGAAAAAGGCAGCGAGATGCTGCCTTTAACGTGATTACTATTGCCAATCAATTAAACTTCGGCATCGCCTTCAAGGTTAGTGGCGGCAGTTAAAGGAACGTCATCGGCAGTTCCAGGGATCAAATCAGGTCCCGGATCAGTTACGCCAGCTTCTTCAACTTGAACAGCACCATCTGTAGTAGAAGTGCTAAAGTTCCACGGAAATGATCCGTCTACTGTAGTAATTTTGTTTGCTGTGATTTTTAGCACTTGTTTAACGACACCAGCATCAGTTTTGACTGACACTGACATTTCGCCAGGCAACAATGCGCCAGCTGCCTTGGCGACCAAAATGCATACTGCTTGATTTCCAGCTTTATCTTGACACAAATAGCGGCGAGAGCCTTTTTGCGATACAATGAAACCTGGCTTTGAAGCAGTTCCATTGTTAAACTGAACTTTGATATTATCGGCTGCTGTGCTACCGAAAAATGATTTTTTTAGAGGTCTTCCCATTTTGTTTTCTCCTTAAATAGCGTTCTAGGCTCTACGCAGAATGGGTCTGCATAATAGTTTACTTGAACATAGTTATTTATCAAAGGTGGCTGTGAAACAACCTTTGGCAACAGAAAAAAATTTATAATCAAAGAAAAAGGACTACGGTGTGTAAGTAAATTTTTGCTGACCGCAGTCCCAAAATCTACGATATCCGGCGTTGAACATATTGGTCGCTTCAGACAACGTTGGATCATAAGTTGGCAACCATTTTTTAATTTGTGATTTCCAGCATTTAAATCTAGAAATCATAATACTTCCGTTTGTCCAAAAATACCCTGGGGTCACTTTAGATGCACTTTTTTCAAATCCAAGACGGCCATATACCTTACCACTAAATTTTGACAAATCGCAGTATGACACAATAGGTAGATTTTGACACTTATTTTTAACTTCCTCAAATAACTTTTCAGCACCGCCAATAATTACTGTATTTTTCAATGTGCAAAACCGTAGTAGTTCTTTCGCATTTGATTTGTCATATCTAGATTTGTCATATCTAGATTTGTCATATCTAGATTTCCCAATAGTCATTAACGCTACTAATTTACCTTCAAAATATAATCCAACTGCAAATTCAGAGCTAATGCTACCCTGTAAATGATTTTCATTCAAAAAAGCAATCTCGTCCTTTTTACTTGGTGATCCTATATAACATTTTCGTGCATATAACTTACTTGATTTGCCTAACTTAACTAAAATAAACGACTTTATTAACTCTTTTTTGTTCTCCCATTCATAATCAGTAATATGTATTAAGTTCACCCCGTTTGCCGTTGCTGCATTTGTTTTAGATAAATGCCGCATTTTATTTTCTTTTTTTCCTGTCAGGGAATACGAGTGCCAATAGAGCCCATCAATTTCTATTGCAAGTTTTTTGTCCGGAACATACAAGTCTATTTCATGACTTCCAAGAATATTCCAATTACTGTGCTCTACGGTGAATCCGTGAGATTGAATGAACTCTTTAATTTCAATCTCAATAGTTGAGTATGAAGATCTTTTTCTAATAGGAAAATTATGCTTGACACAGTACTCTCCAACTGTACCGTAGTATATAACTAACTCTTTACCTATGTCAACTAGCGAACGTTGGTTTTCATTGTACTCAGTATTGAGCCAGTCAAAATCATTGAGTTTCTCGAAATTTTCATTAGATACTTTGTGGTGTGACAGTATTGATTTAACCTCATCTCGTTGTGAGTTATATTTTTTACCATATTTTAGCACCATAGTTGATGCGCGTTTACTCTCAATTGCTTTCTTTTTTTCGTCTGAATATTTAGTTTTGCTTTCTGATATTTTTTTAGTTAGTGATTCATTGCTGCACGAGCATGTTGATGCGTGACCACAAAATCCATAACCCTTAGTGATCGAGATGAATTTTTTAATGGAGTTATTCACGCATACCCCAGTAGTCTGGTATAACGCGCTATATATTTTTTCTGACAATGTTGTAGTTGTTTCTAAATCAACTAATGTGTTGGCATTCACCCAATTCATTAACTTCAAATCACGCTTAACGATTTGCGAATATTTCTTAGGATTAGAGTTAATTATATCTTTTATTTTTGCATGCATTTCTGACCTCACGGCATTCTATAGTATATAGCAAAAAATTTATAATCAAAGAAAAAGGACCGAAGTCCTTTTTCTTTATTGCCAAATAACCTGACTTTTTAGATCACTGAAAACTCAGGTTCTTTTTACAGTTATCTCCGTGCCAACGTGCGTATCCGTTTACAGCTACTTCTTTATCGCAGTGGGGGCAAAGTTTTTTCTCTCGCTTCATACCGCGTATTGCGTCTGCTTTTTTCGATATAGTTTCGGCAGACTGTTTTCTTCCTAACGCCTTAGCGCGTTGTTTTGCTCGTGTGGCGTCACTTATAGAGACACCAAACCGATGATTCTTT
>Ga0210052_1000577_pt1 | contig 26698 bp, 26 predicted proteins | sample CryGeymeta201508_FD_183976 | JGI IMG/M metagenome (GOLD analysis project Ga0210052, IMG submission 183976) | Groundwater microbial communities from Crystal Geyser aquifers in Utah, USA - Crystal Geyser metaG 2015-08 (SPAdes) (version 2) | ecosystem: Environmental > Aquatic > Deep subsurface >...
CCGAAGCGCTGCTCATCCCAGCGCATGGCTTTTTTCAGCGCGGACATGGCATGCGCGCACTGGTCGAGCTTGCCCGGTTCGACGTAAATCGCCAGTTGCACGTCGCGCCCCGACGCGGTGCGGTAGCGGTCGCGCAACACATCGAGTTTGGCGGCGACCACGGCGAACAGGTAGCACGGTTTGGGGAACGGGTCCTGCCAGGTGGCCCAGTGCCGCCCGCCCTCTTCCTCGCCGCTGGCGACGGGGTTGCCATTGGACAGCAATTGCGGCAATGCCGAGCGGTCGGCGTGCAGGGTGACGGTATAGCGCGACATCACATCGGGACGATCCTGAAACCAGGTGATGCGGCGAAAGCCCTGCGCCTCGCACTGGCTGGAATAGCCATCGGCCGAGCGGTAAATACCGGACAGCCGGGTATTCGCATCGGGGTGGATGCGCGACACCGTCTGCAACGAGAAAACATCGGGCAGGTCGGTCAGAATCAACTGGCTCGCGCTCAACTGGTAGCGGTCGGCGCCCAGGGGCACACCGTCGAGCGTGATGCCGAGCAATTCCAGTTCTTCACCGTCGAGTATCAGCGGCGCAGCGGGCGTGTGCGCCGCCGGGTTGCGGCGCAGCGCCAGTTGTGCCGTCACCCGCGTTTGGCCGTCCCGAAAATCGATGTCCAGAACGACCGTGTCAATCAGGAAGGAAGGCGGCGCGTAGTCGGCCAGGCGAATTGTTTGCAGCGAGGATTGGATCATTACAGCTTTCGGGGGGAGACAAAAAAAAGCGCGCGCAGCGGCGCACTTTACGGACATAAAGTACGGCTGAGCCTACTCGGCAGGTTTTTCCAACAGCGCCGCAACCTGTTTCTTGCCCATTCCGCGCAGTGCCGCGATTTTTCCCAGATGCTGTTTGCGCGGGCGGGAATTCTCGGCTTCCCAGCCGTAGATGGTCTGTGCCGACACGCCCAACACGGCACCCATCGCTTCAGCCGTCAATCCCAACCGCTGCCGCAACGACCTGAAGCCCTTGGCGGTAAAACGCACTTTGCTTTCCTCTTCCCCGCCGGCTTCAGCGCGCTTGGCAACCGGTTTAGCCAAACGGGAAGCCATCTTTTCGAGCGCGCTGACACGCCGCTTCAGCGCGGCAATCTCCGCCCTGTATTGCGCCGAGGCTTTCTTCAGACTTGCCGTTTCGCCGCGCGTCTCCTTGCGCGACAGGCGCGAAATCTCTTCTTTCAATACGGCTGCGATATTGGCCATTTTTTCTCCTTGCGGTTTGTTGCGGAAAATTATTGTGTTACGTCAGCCATTACTTTAACGCAATTCGCGCTCAAACGATTGCATACAGGGCCTTTCCACAGGGTTAATTGCGAATTCAACGAGCGGATTAAGCGGTTTTGGGGGCGAATTGCGCGTGTGCGATGCCAGCCGCAATGACCAAGGCCACCCCCTACTTCGCCCGATGGCTCCCCGCCACGATCTTGTATTCGAACAACCTGCATTCGATCGCGCCGTTGTAAAGCGGTGTGCGTCTGGAGGGAACTAGCCGCATCAGCTTGATGATGCGCAGGTCGGCGGTGAACAGGTAGGCACTCCAGCCGCCGAATTTCTTTTTCAGCACGTCGCCCAGTCGGGGGTACAGCTCGGCCAGTTCGTCTTCGTCGCCCATGCGTTCGCCGTAAGGCAGGTTGGCGACGAGGATGCCCTCCTTTTCCGGCGCCGAGGCTTCGAGCGCGTTGCATTGTTTCAGATCCACGGTTTCACGGATGCCCGCTTCTTCCAGGTTCTGGTGCGCGGCCTTGAGCGCGTCGCCATACAGGTCGCTGCCGTAGATCGGCAGTTCGCTCACCGGCAATTGCGCGGCGATGGCGGTTTCGCGCATGGCGTTCCATGTCCCGGCGTCGAAGTTCTTCAATTTCTCGAAGGCGAAATGGCGCGCGATGCCGGGCTGGATGTTGAGCGATATCTGCGCCGCCTCGATGAGGAAGGTGCCGCTGCCGCACATCGGGTCGAGCAGCGGGATGCCGGGCTGCCAGCCGCTCATCTTCAGGATTCCCGCAGCCAGGTTTTCGCGCAGCGGGGCGATGTTGGTGTGCAGGCGCACGCCGCGCTTGTACAGCGCATCGCCGGAGGTATCCAGATACAGGGTGAATTGGTTGCCCTCGAAAAAGGCGTGGATGCGCATATCGGGATCGAGCTTCGCCACGCTGGGGCGAGCTTTCTTTTCGGCGCGGAATTTGTCGCACACCGCATCTTTGATCTTGAGGGTGATGAATTCCAGGCTCTTGAGCGGGCACTTGATCGCGGTGACCTTGACCAGAATGGTGCAGCTCACGTCGAACCAGCGCGCCCACGGCAGATCGTAGGCGGCCTGGTAGACATCCTGCTCGTTGCGGAACGGCGCGGCATCTTTCACCCGCCACAGGATGCGCGAGGCAAGACGGCTCTGCAGATTGGCGCGATAGCAGGTCGGCCATTCGGCGGCGAAGGCGACACCGCCGGCCCGGAGGCGGACATCGGTCGCGCCGAATCCGCCCAGTTCATCGGCGAGGAGTTTTTCCAGTCCGCGCGGACAGGTGGCAAAAAAATCAGGCATACGTTTAAAGACCTTAAAAGCAATTTGCCACAGAGCACACAGAGACCACAGAGAGAACCCGCTATATCTCTCTGTGGTCTCTGTGTACTCTGTGGCTAAAAGGGTTTTACGACAACAAGCACTACCACCACCAACAGCACCAGCACCGGCACTTCGTTGAAGAAACGAAACCAGACATGGTTGCGCGTGTTGCGGTCGGCGGCGAACTCTTTCACCAGATGTCCGCAATACAGATGGTAGCCGACCAGTCCCGCCACGAGCGCGGTCTTCACATGCAGCCAGCCGCCACTGAATCCATAACCGAACCACAGCCACAGACCGGTGATGACGGCGAGCGCGCCGATGGGGGTGACGAACTTATACAGCTTGCGCTCCATCAGTTTCAGGCGCTCGCGCACGGCCGGCTCTTCCGCCATGGCATGGTTGACAAAGATACGCGGCAGATAAAAAAGACCGGCGAACCAGCTCACCACCAGCACGATGTGAAAGGCTTTCAACCACAACATACGACCTCCTTAATTAAGCGGATTCTCGGGCTTAGCGGGACAAGCGGCGACGGAACAAGACCAGCGCAATATAAAATCCAGCCAGGGTATATACCAGCAAAACCCCGATATTCAGGAGCATTTGCGGCGGCATGTCGCCGCTCATCAACGGTCGCGCCAGATCGACGGCATGCGTCAACGGCAAGCCGCTTGCCAGAATTTGCATGGCTGGCGGCAACTGCGTGACCGGAAAAAAAACGCCGCATAGTAGCATCATCGGGGTGATGACCAGGGTGAAGTAGTACATGAAAAAGTCATAGGAGGGCGCCAGCGCGGTGATGATGAGGCCGACCGAAGCAAAGGTCAGGCCGACCAGCAAGGACAGCGGAATCATCCACAGCGACAGCGGCGCATGCGACAGTCCGAGCAGCCAGATCACCGCCAGCACCGCCGCGCCCGACATCAGGCTCTTGGTCGCCGCCCACAAAATTTCTGCCAGCACCACGTCGTCCAAAGTGACCGGCGTGTTGAGGATCGCCTCCCAGGTGCGCTGCTCATGCATGCGCGAAAAACCGGAATAGAGCGCCTCGAAACTGGCGCTGTTCATCGCCGAATAACACAGCGTGCCGGCGGCCAGAAAAGTGATGTAGGGCATGCCTCCGATTTGCGGCAGCAGGCTGCCGAGGCCGTAACCCAAGCCCAGCATGTAGATCACCGGATCGGCCAGATGGCCGAGAATAGACGGCGCGGCGACCTTGCGCCAGACCAGCCAGTGGCGGCGCCAGATCGGCAGGAAGCGCAGGCTCAAAATTGGCAATGCAAAATGGTTCGTGCTCATCTCAAAATCCCGTCATTCCGGCGCAGGCCGGAATCCAGTAGTTCAAATATCCCGCATAGCGGACAAAACCGGAATTTTGACGCGCTACGCGCGTGCTGTTTAATCGGCTGGATTCCGGCCTGCGCCGGAATGACAAGATGGAGTTCACTCGCGCATCTCCCGGCCAGTGAGTTTCAAAAAGACATCTTCCAGGTTCGCCGGGCGATGCAGATAGCGCAATGCACTTTGTGTTTGCAGATGCGCAACCAGGGGCTGCGCATCCTGCACGTAACAGAAAGCCGATTCGCCGCTTACTTCAAAGCGTTGCGCATAACCTGCGGCATGCTCGTGCGCCCACGTTTCGGCATGCTCGCCATACACCTCGACCACTTGCGGCTCAATATGGGTTTCGATCAACGCGCGCGGGCTGCCTTCGGTGATCAGACGCCCATTGTCCAGCACCGCAAGGCGATGGCATAGCCGCTCGGCCTCGTCCATGAAATGGGTGGTGAGCAGCAGCGTTTTGCCTTGCCGCGTCAATTCGTGCAGACGCTGCCAGATCAGGTGGCGCGCCTGCGGATCGAGACCGGTGGTGGGCTCGTCGAGGAAGATCACATCGGGGTCGTTCACCAGCGCGCGTGCCAGCGTAAGACGGCGCTTCATGCCGCCGGACAGCGTCGGCACTTTGGCATCGCGCTTGTGGCCGAGGCTGGCGAATTCGAGCAACGAGGGGATGCGCGCTTCGATCTCGCTATCCTGCATGCCGAAATAGCGGCCATACACCAGCAGATTTTCTGCCACGCTGAAATCGGGGTCGAGATTGTCTATCTGCGGCACCACGCCGACGCGGATGCGCGCCTCGCGCGCCGCCTGCGGCACCGGCAGATCGAGCAGGGTGGCCGTGCCCGCATCCGGCGCGATCAGGCCCAGCAACATGCGCAAGGTGGTGGTTTTGCCCGCGCCATTGGGGCCGAGCAGGCCGAAGCACTCGCCCCTGCAAATAGACAAGTCGAGACCGTCCACCACGCGCTGCCCGGCGTAGGATTTTTGCAATCCGGAAGCTCTGATCACTGCATTCATTGTTTAAAACCTTTTTGCCACAGAGAATACAGAGGACACAGAGGACACAGAGAGGTCTGCGCCTGGGTTTTCTCTGTGGCTGGATTGTTGTTTCAAAACCCGACCCCGCTGCAATGCCGCTTCACGATGTCGCGCAACTGGGTCAGGCGGCCGTGAAAGAAGTGGCCGCAGGCGGGCAGCACGACGATGGGCAGATGTTGCGGGCGCGCCCAGTCGAAGGCGTCGGCCAGCGGCACGACTTCGTCCTGTTCACCGTGGATGACCAGCGCGTCCGGCGACACATCAGGCATCGCGAACCGTCCGACTGCCGGCGCGGCGAGCACCAGATGTTGCGGCGCAAGGTGCTGTGCGGCACGCGCCGCGACGTAGCCGCCGAAAGAAAAACCGGAGAGCAGCAGCGGCAGTTCGCCGCCAAACTGTTCCCGCGCATAGCGCGCGACGGCAATCAGGTCTGCGGTTTCTCCATCGCCGTCGTTGTATTTTCCCTCGCTGGCACCGACACCGCGAAAATTGAAACGCAGTGCGACGCAGCCCAGCTCGGCGAATGTCCTGGCCAGGGTGACCGCGACTTTGTTTTCCATCGTGCCGCCCAGAATCGGCAGCGGATGCGCGACCAGCGCGAGGGCGCGCGGCGGCGCTTTCGGCACATGCGCGATGCCTTCCAGATTGCCGGCCGGGCCGACCAGGGAAAATTGTTGCAGTTTAACCGGCATCAGATTTTCAACCTGTCCACGACTTTCCCGTTTTTCAGATGGGATTCGATGATCTCGTCGAGGTCTTTCGCATCCACGTAGGTGTACCAGACGCCTTCGGGATAGACCACGATCACCGGGCCGTCATCGCAGCGATCCATGCAGCCCGCCGAATTGATGCGGATACGGTTCTGTCTGCCGGACAGACCCAGCGCCCGGACCTTGTCTTTGACATAGTCGCGCGCCTTTTGCGCGTCATGGTTGCCGCAGCAGGCGCTTCCGTCCTCGCGCTGGTTGGTGCAAAAAAACACGTGTTTGTCGTAATACTGTGTCATCCAGTCCTCCTGTCATGATTGATGATTCGTTGGTACGCCCGACCTGCATAGAGCCACAGCAACAGCGGAAACAGTGCCGACACGATTTGCACCATATGGTTGAAGTTGCGCAAGTGGCCGTAGTGCCAATGATAAAGCCGCATCGCGCCGACCGGTGCGGTGCTGTCCATTAGCGCAAACGCCAAAAGCATATAAGCAAGCGCCACCAGCAACATAACGGCGAGCAGCGCCTTGCCGCGCAAGCAGGCGCTCACTCCCAGTAATCCAAGCCCGGCCAACAGGCCGAGCATGGCCTCGCCATTGAGCCACAACATCAGCGCCCACGATCTTAACAGCACCGCTGCCATGATGAATTTGCCCAGCGCGACCGTGCACAAAATCAGCAGCAGGGTGGCAACCGCATGTTGCCGGTTGCGAAACAGGGTGAGCAACAACAAGCCGATCAACCATAGATTGGCAGCCACGGCCACCCCCCCCCACAGACTAAAAGCGGTTTGCGGCAGGCTGACGGGCGATGCAGCGAGAAAAACGTTGCCCAGCATCGGCAAAGACGGGTTGATCTGCGCGAACATCCACAGCAGCACCAGCGCCAGACCAAAATCCACCCCTGCACCGTGCTGCAACAGGTCAATGCGCCACCGCGTGGCCCGCGCAAACCAGGCTTGCGGTGCGATGATGACAGCCAGCAGTGCGCCGCAAAACGCGCCGGCGGTGTTGGTCAACAGATCGATATTGGCGCTGGCGCGTGACGGCAGATAGCCCTGCACAAATTCCATCGACACCGACAGCAGAAACGCGGCCAGCGTGGCCAGCACCAAACTGTGCCCCACCCTGTAACGCAACATCAGGGTCAGCGCCAGCAGCAATCCGAGCGGAAAGTAAGCCAGCCAATTGGTCAGCGCGTCGAACGCGGTGTAAGCATGGTGCAGCGGTGCGCTCAGCACCCGCCAAAAGCTGACCGTCGGCGCTTGCCAACCCGTGAACGGGGACAGGCTGGCATAGATGATCATCAGCACATAACAGGCCAGCAGGTAGCGTCGCAGCAAGGCGCGGCGCGGCGCGAACAGGTCTGCTCTCATCGCGGGGGCGCCGGAAAATGAATTGGGCTCATACAGGTTGACTCCGCAGGCGGGGTGGGAAAGAATGCGCCTGCTGTTAAAAATATAACGATGTTTCACACTCTCTGGAGGAGATTATGGCATACCTGCACTGGTCCAATGACTTGGACACAGGGATAGCGGTCATCGATACGCAGCATCGGCGCATCGTCGATCTGATCAATGAACTGGACAGCGCGCACGAGACGGGAGACATTGGCGTCACCAATCATGTGCTGGGAGAATTGGTCAATTACACCCTGTCGCATTTCAGTTTTGAGGAGGAATTGCAGGAGAAGGCGAACTATCCGTTCTTCAAGGCGCACAAACGCGTGCACGAGATATTTACCAAACGCGTGGCCGAGTTCCAGCAGCGTGCGGCAAACGGGGAGAACGTTGCGCCGGAAGTGCTGGCCATGCTGAAGATCTGGCTGGTCAACCACATCAAGGGCGATGATGCCGACTATGTGGAATGTGTGGTCAAATCGCTCGGTGTCGAGCTCAAGAAACCGGAAACGACCGGCGGCTGGCTGGGCGGTGTGCTGAAAAAGTTCTTCGGCTGAATCCGCCCCCCCTTCAACTTTTCCGGAAGCACCTTATGCCAAAAATTATCTGGTCCGACAAGCTCACGACCGGCATCCGCTCGATCGACGGGCAGCATCGCGAGCTCATCGAGCTAATCAATACCTTGCAGGACAATATCGAGCGGGGCGAGCTGACCCAGGCCGGCCGGACCCTGCAGGCGCTGGCCGAAAAAAAGATGGCGCACTGCAGGCACGAGGAGGAATTGCTGAGCCAATCCGGATTCCCTTTTTACAAACCGCACAAGCTCCAGCACGAGAACTTCATCCGGGAATGCACCGCCTTTCACCAGCGCGCCCAGGCGGGCGAGCATGTTACCCACAAGGCGCTGGCATTCGTCAAACCGTGGATGGTCAAACACATCCGGGGAGATGATCTGGATTACGCAAACTTTGTGCGGCGGCATATCGAAAGCGGAGCGGAGCCTGTCGTGCCCTGGCATTTGCGCACCCTGAACCGTTTTTTTCCAAAGCGCGGAAAATAGCCGCCCCGACCCTGCCTGGGACGGCGCGCGTTTCAGTGCGCTTCGTCCCAGTTCGGCCCCTCGCCCAGCCCCACTTCCAGGGGCACTTTCAATTCTGCAACGTTGCACATCAGTTCGCGCACCCGCATTGTCACTTGCGCCAGCTCTGATTGCGGCACTTCCAGCACCAGTTCGTCGTGCACCTGCATGACAAGTTTGGTTTGCAGCTTCTCTTTTTCCAGCCAGTCCTGCACCGCGATCATCGCCAGTTTGATCAGGTCGGCCGCCGTGCCCTGCATCGGCGCATTGATGGCGGCGCGCTCGGCGGCCTGTCTTCTCATGCCGTTGGCACCGTTGATCTCCGGCAACCACAGCCTGCGCCCGAACCAGGTTTCGACGAAACCTTGCGCCTTCGCCTGCTCGCGTGTGTCGTCCATGTAACACTTCACCCCGGGGTAGCGCGCAAAGTAGAGGTCGATGTATTGCTGCGCGGCACTGCGCTCGATCCCGAGTTGGCTGGCCAGGCCGAAGGCGGACATGCCGTAGATGAGCCCAAAGTTGATGACCTTGGCGTAGCGGCGCTGTTCGCTGCTTACGCCGCCCAGCGACACGCCGAACACCTCGGCGGCGGTGGCGCGGTGGATGTCCTCGCCGTTGGCAAACGCCTTGAGCAGTCCTTCGTCGCCGGACAGGTGCGCCATGATGCGCAGCTCGATCTGCGAATAGTCGGCAGAGACGATGCGCGAACCTTCGGGCGCGATGAAGGCTTCGCGGATGCGGCGACCCTCCGGCGTGCGGACGGGAATGTTCTGCAGATTGGGGTCGCTCGACGCCAAACGTCCGGTGACGGCGACGGCTTGCGAGTAGCTGGTATGTACGCGACCCGTCTTGGCGTTCACCATCAGCGGCAGTTTGTCGGTGTAGGTGGATTTGAGTTTCGCCATGCCTCTATGCTCCAGCAACAGTTTGGGCAGCGGGTAGTCAAGTGCCAACTCCTGCAACACTTCTTCGTCGGTCGAGCGCCCGCCGGTCGCGGTTTTCTTCTTCGACGGGATGCCGAGCTTGTCGAACAGGATTTCCTGTAGCTGTTTGGGCGAGGCCAGGTTGAACGGCTGCCCGGCCAGTTCGAACGCCTGTGCTTCGATGGCCATGATCTTCTCGCCCAGCTCGCGGCTTTGCCGTGCCAGCTTGGTGCTGTCGATCAGCACGCCGTTGCGTTCCATCCTGAACAGCACCTCGCGCACCGGTAATTCGAGCTTGCGATAGACCTCTTCCAGACGGCCCTGCAACTGCGGCGACAACGTTTGATGCAGTTGCAACGTGATGTCAGCGTCCTCCGCCGCGTAGCGCGTGGCGGCGTTGAGATCAACCTGGTCAAAACCGATCTGCTTGGCGCCCTTGCCCACCACGTCGGTGTAACTGATGGTGTTCAGACCGAGATGACGCAAAGCCAGATTGCCCAGATCGTGCGGCTTGTGCGATTCGAGCACGTAGGATTGCAGCAAGGTGTCTTCGGCAATGCCGCGCAGCGCGATGCCGTGGTTGGCGAAAATGTGCTGGTCATATTTGAGGTTCTGCCCCAGTTTTTTATGCGCCGCGCTTTCCAGCCAGAGTTTGAGTTTTTGCAGCGCCTGCTCAAGACTGATCTGGTCCGGCGCGCCCGGGTAGTGGTGCGCCAAAGGCAAATAGGCGGCATGAATGGCGTGTTTTTGCGGGTCTGGATTCATCCCGACTAACGATGCCTGTCGGGATGAGTCCAGACCCGCACTGCTTTCAGCAATTGCAAATGAGATGCCGACCAGTTGCGCCACCATCGGATCGAGTCCGGTGGTTTCGGTGTCGATGCTCACCAGCGGTGCAGCCATCAGCCTTTCCAGCCAGGCATCGAGTTGGGCGGCGGTGAGGATGGATGCGTAGTTGGAGGTGTCGTTGCTTGCCGTCACCGCTGCAGCGGCGGGCGCGGCATCGAAACGACGCGGCGCGGCATTGCGCGCTGTCTTTTCCGGTGCATCGCCGTCCAGGTCGCGCAGCAGCGTCCTGAAACCGAAATGCTGGTACAGCGCGCGCAATTTTCCCGTGTCCACGGGCGGCGCGAGCAGTTCGTCATAACGTTGGGGCAAAGGCACATCGCACTTCACCGTGACCAGACGGCGGCCCTGCGGCAACCAGTCCAGCGCGGCGCGCAGATTGTCGCCGACCGCGCCTTTCACTTCGTCCGCATGGGCGATGAGATTGTCGAGCGAGCCGTATTCGGCCAGCCATTTCACCGCCGTTTTCGGCCCGCATTTGGTCACGCCGGGCACGTTGTCCACCGTATCACCGACCAGCGCCAGATAATCCACGATGCGTTCGGGCGGCACGCCGAACTTGGCGGTTACGCCCGCTTCATCCAGCACTTCATTGCTCATGGTGTTGACCAGCATGACTCGCGGGTTGACCAGCTGCGTCAGGTCTTTGTCGCCGGTGGAGATGATGCAGCGCGCGCCTTCTGCGGAAGCCTGCCGTGCCAGGGTGCCGATCACGTCGTCGGCTTCCACGCCGTCCACCATCAGAATGTTCCAGCCGGCAGCCGCCACCGCTTCGTGCAACGGTTCGATCTGCGCGCGCAGGTCGTCCGGCATCGGCGGGCGATGCGCCTTGTAGTCGGGATACCAGTCGTCGCGAAACGTCTTGCCCTTCGCATCGAACACACAGGCGCTATAATCCGCCGGGAAATCGGCGCGCAAGCGGCGCAGCATGTTGAGCACGCCGTGGATCGCGCCGGTCGGCTCGCCCTGCGGGCTGCGCAGGTCGGGCATGGCATGGAAGGCGCGGTACAGATAGGACGAACCGTCCACCAACAACAGGGTTTTCAATTTAGGATCACCATGAACAACGATATGAAACTGCCGCCGACCCAATCGCCCGAACTGATGCAGTCGAAGGAGTCGTGGCGGGTGTTCGGCATTATGTCAGAATTCGTCTCCGCGACCGAACGCCTGAACAACATCCATCCGGCGGTGAGCCTGTTTGGCAGCGCGCGCACCGCGCACGATCATGCCTATTACCAGTTGGCCGAAGAAATCTCGCGCCTGCTGTCGGACGCCGGCTTCTCGGTGATCTCCGGCGGCGGCCCGGGCATTATGGAAGCCGCCAACAAAGGCGCGTTCTACGGCAAGTCACCCAGCGTCGGCCTCAACATCCAGTTGCCGCACGAGCAGCACAACAACCCGTACCAGAATATCAGCCAGACTTTCCACCACTTCTTCACGCGCAAGGTGATGTTCGTCAAATTCGCCAGCGCCTATGTGGTGATGCCGGGCGGTTTCGGCACGCTGGACGAGCTGATGGAAGCGCTGACCCTGGTGCAAACCGGCAAGACGCGGCGCATTCCGATCATTTTGGTCGGCAGCCATTTCTGGGGCGGCATGGTGGACTGGTTCAAGACTGCCCTGCTGCAGGAAAAAATGATCGCCGCTGCCGATATCGATCTGATCCAGATCATCGACGAGCCGGAACAAGTCGTGGCCGCCATTTTCAAACACTACGAAACGCGCGGCTTCGAGCCTTCGGCAGCGGAACGCGAAATGCAGCTCAACCTTTGACGGAAACCATCATGCGCAAAACCATACTGTTCCTTGCCTGCCTGTTTGCCCCGCTTGCCCAGGCTGCCGACCAGCCGCCGATTCCTCCCAGCGTCAGCGACGACACCACCGCACAGCCCGAAGTCACCATCACCCACGAAGCCGCGCAGACGGTGGAAGAGTATCGCGCCAACGGCAAGCTCTACATGATCAAGATTACGCCGAAACACGGTCTTCCCTACTATCTGGTGGATGATCGCGGCGACGGCAAGTTCTCGCGCCATGAAGGCCTGGATTCCGGCCTGCGTGTGCCGCGCTGGACCCTGTTCAGCTTCTAAGCGGCGAAAACTATGGCTGTTTTTACCCGCGTTACCGATGCCGAGATCACGGTCTGGCTGTCCCACTATTCGCTCGGCACCTTGCAGGGATTGCAGGGCATCCCGGCCGGCATCGAGAACACCAATTATTTTGTCACCACCAGCAATGGCCGTTTCGTCCTCACCCTGTTCGAGAAGCTGACTGCGGATGAGCTGCCGTTCTATCTGAATCTGATGGCGCATCTGGCGCGCCACGGCATTCCCTGCCCGGCACCGATGGCCGATCGCCACAACCGGTTCCTGGGCGAGTTGAACGGCAAGCCGGCCTGCATTGTCAGCCGCCTGCACGGCAAATCGACCCTGCAACCCACCGTGGCGAATTGCACCGCGGTCGGCGCGATGCTGGCGCAACTGCACGTTGCCGGGCAAAGTTTCGGCGAACGCATGGCAAATCCGCGCGGACCCGCCTGGCGCGCGCAGGCGGCAACCGAGGTGACGCCGTTTCTGCCGCCGGATGCCGCCGAACTGTTGCGCGAGGAGATCGCCCTGCACGCGCACAACGACCCCGGCGACTTGCCGCAAGGCGTGATCCACGCCGACCTGTTCCGCGATAATGTACTGATGGACGGCGAACGCGTGGGCGGACTGATCGATTTTTATTTCGCCTGCAACGACGCGCTGCTGGTCGACGTGGCAATCACGGTCAACGACTGGTGCGTGGGCGCAAACAGCGCGCCGGATGCCACGCGCACCCGCGCGCTGTTGCGCGCCTACCACGCGGTGCGCCCGTTCTCGGCGGCGGAAGCCGCAGCCTGGCCGGGGATGCTGCGCCTGGCGGCGCTGCGTTTCTGGTTGTCGCGCCTGTATGATCTGCATCTGCCGCGCGACGGCGAACTGGTCAACGCGCACGACCCGGCCCGTTTCGAGCGCATCCTGCGCCAGCACATTGCAAACAAGAACCCCGTCTGGTTATAAGAGGAAATCATGGAAATCCGCAAACTGAACGCCGCGCGCGGCTGGCTCTGGATCAGCCACAGCATGCAACTGCTGCAACGCAACCCGCTGTTCGGCATCGGCGGCGCGCTGGGCAGCATGCTGGTGGTGCTGATCGCGCTGGGGTTGCCGCTGTTTGGCCCGCTCATCGCGGTCGCCCTGCTGCCCGTCATGCTGGCCGGCTATATGCGCCTGTGCCGCGCGCTGGAAGAAAATGAAAGCGCCGATTTGTCGCTGCTGCTCGCCGGATTCAAACAGCACACACGCAGTCTGGTCGCGCTGGGCGCCTTCCTGATGCTGGGTATGTTGTTCATCTCCACCCTGATGGTATTCGTCGGCGGCGAGAGCTTCTCCGCCCTGATGGAGCAGGTTCACGGCGCACAGGATGTGCAGGTGCTGATGGATGCTCTGGCCGGCGCCGACAGCCAGATCTCGCTCGCCATCCTGCTCGGCTTCTCGCTGATGCTGGTGCTGGTCGTGGCCTGGCAATTTGCACCGGCACTGGTTTTCTTTCACGGCATCTCGCCCTGGCTCGCCCTGCACGCCAGTTTCAGCGGCACCTTGCGCAACATCATCCCGTACACGGTGTACAGCCTCATCATGCAAGTCATCGCCATGGTGCTCGGCATCCTGCCCTTCGGCCTCGGCATGCTCGTGCTGTTGCCGCTCGGCCTCGCCTCGCTCTATGTCAGCTACCGCAACATCTTCCCGTGGCTGGATGAGCCACAAACTCCCGCCGTCCAGGAAAGTTAAGCCATGCAATACAACCCCGAACCGCGCGCAAGACAACTGGCGCAGGCGCCCCACAACCTGTTCATCATTGGTCTGTTCCTCTTCGATCTGTTCATGACGCCCGCCGTAATCGGTCTCAAGATCGGCATGATCGGCCTGCTCATTCCGCTGGTCTGTTCCGGCGCGTTGCTGGCCTGGATCTGGTGGCGCGGCCGGCGCGCGACCGACTGGTTTGTGGCCATGCACTGGCGTCTGTCATGGGCGCGCGGACGTCTGCTGCTGCTCGCCTATGCGGTTTCCGCCGTGCTGATCCTGCTGGCCTGGCTGTTGAGCCTGACCTCGAACGACCCGCACATGGGACACATCATCTGGACCGCGCTCACCCGTATCGCGTTGTTGCCGACGCTGGTCATGGTGATGGTGACTGCGGTGATGGAATTCAGTGCCGCGTCTCAAGCGGCCAAAGGCGAAGTGCCGGACAAGCTGGCGGCCAAATATCCGCCGCCCGCCGCAGGATGATCACGCCTGCTTGAACTCGTCGTAGGCACGCAACACTTCCCCCGCATACATCAGCGACGGACCGCCACCCATATACACCGCGACCGACAACATCTCGTTGATCTGTTCGCGCGTGGCACCCAACCGAACCAGAGTCCGCACGTGATAAGCGATGCAGCCTTCGCAGCGCGTCGAGACTGCAATCGCGGCAGCGATCAGCTCCTTGTCCAGTGCGGAGAGCACGCCCGCGCTCATCGCCGCCTTGGACATCGAATCGAAGCCGCTCATGGTCTCCGCCGCCTCCTTGCGCAAAGTGCTCAACAGTGGATTGAGTTGCTGGATCAGTTCTTTATAGGATTGGCTCATGGAACGCCCCTTTGGTGATTGAGAAAATAAAGCAGTTGGCATCGCCACTTACTACACAAAGCATTTAGAGTGCGGTGAGCTTGGCGTATTCCAGCGCCAGCCATTTGCTGCCGGCGCGCTTGAAGTTGACCTGCACCCGGCCGTCGTTGCCGCTCCCCTCGCTATCCGTCACCACGCCCTCGCCAAATTTCTGGTGGAACACGCGCTGGCCGATGCGCCATAGCGAACTTGGCGCGGGCGGCGCCTTCTCCCTTGGCACAGACGCGAATGCCCTGGCATATGCAGCGGTCTCATCGCTGCCGGCCTGGAAGGTTTTGCGCGCGCTGAAGCGCGGCGTCAGCCAGTGCAGCAATCCCTCGGGCAATTCTTTCAGGAAGCTCGATGCCAGGCCGTAATGCGTTTGCCCGTGCAACATGCGGCTCTGCGCGAAGGTGAGATACAGACGGCGCCGCGCGCGGGTGATCGCCACGTACATCAGGCGCCGCTCCTCGTCGAGGTCGCCGTTGTCGATGCTGTTCTGGTGCGGAAACAGGCCTTCTTCCAGTCCGGTGATGAACACCGTGTGGAACTCCAGCCCCTTCGCCGCATGCACCGTCATCAGGTGCAGCGCATCCTCGCTGTCGCCCGCCTGGTGTTCACCCGATTCCAGTGTGGCGTGCGACAGAAACGCGGTGAGGCTGTCGTCCTCGTTCTCGTACACGAACAAGGTGGCGGCATTGATCAGCTCGTTCAAGTTTTCCAGGCGCTCTTCGGCTTCACGCCGCTTCGAGGCGGTTGTTTTCTCATTCTCGTAATGCCCCACCAGACCGCTCTGTTCCAGCACATGCTCGATGATCTCAGGCAACGGCAAATCTTGGGTTGCGCTGCGCAATGATTCGATCAGGCCGACGAAAGCGGTCACCTTGCCGCCTGCCTTGGCTGCCGCATCATATAAAGTCGTGTTGTGCTGCTTCGCCGCTTCCTGCAACTGTTCGATGCTGCGCGCGCCGATGCCGCGCGTGGGAAAGTTGACGATGCGCAGCAGTGCATTGTCATCGTCGGTGTTTTCCATCAGGCGCAGATAAGCCAGGGCATGCTTGATCTCCTGCCGCTCGAAAAAGCGCAGGCCGCCATACACGCGATAGGAGAGTCCCGCCGACACCAGCGCATGTTCCAGCACGCGCGACTGCGCATTGGAACGGTACAACAATGCCATCTCGCTGAGATTCACGCCTTCGCGCTTGAGCTCCTGGATCTCCGCCACGATGAAGCCCGCCTCGTCCACATCCGTACCGGCCTCGTACACGCGCAGCTGCTCGCCACTGCTTTCCGCCGTCCACAGATTCTTGCCCATTCGATTCCTGTTGTTGGCGATCAGCGCATTGGCCGCATCGAGGATGTTGCCGTGCGAACGGTAGTTCTGCTCCAGCTTGATCACGTTCTCGACGTGGAAATCGCGCAGCAATTCCTGCATGTTGCCGACGTCGGCGCCGCGAAACGCGTAGATGGACTGGTCGTCGTCCCCGACAGCAAAAAGTGCCGCAGGGGCGACATCATCACGTGGCGATACGCTTGTCCCTTCTCCCCCCGGGAGGAGGTTAGGATGAGGGAAACCTCTACGCCCATCTCCCACTCCCGCCAGCAATTTCAGCCAGCGGTATTGCAGCGGATTGGTGTCCTGAAATTCGTCCACCAGAATATGCCTGAAACGCTCCTGATAATGCTCGCGCAACGGCCGGTTGCGCGACAGCAACTCGTAACAGCGCAACAGCAGTTCGGAAAAATCCACCACCCCCTCGCGCTGGCATTGCGCATCGTATTCGGCGAACACTTCGACCTTGCGCCGGGCATAAGGGTCGTAGGCTTCCACCCCGGAGGCGCGCAACCCTTGCTCCTTGCTATGACTGATGAAGTTCTGCATCTCGCGCGGCGGATATTTCTCGTCGTCCACGTTCATCGCCTTCATCAGGCGCTTGATCGCCGAGAGCTGGTCACCGCTATCCAATATCTGAAAAGTTTGCGGCAGATTCGCCTCGCGAAAATGCGCGCGCAGCATGCGGTTGCACAGGCCGTGGAAGGTGCCGATCCACATGCCGCGCGTGTTGATCGGCAGCATCGCCGACAGGCGCGTGACCATTTCTTTTGCCGCCTTGTTGGTGAAAGTCACCGCAAGGATGCCGGAAGGGGAAACCTGGCCGGTGCTGATCAGCCAGGCGATGCGTGTGGTCAGCACGCGCGTCTTGCCGCTGCCCGCGCCGGCCAATATCAGCGCGGATTGGGCGGGGAGTTCGACGGCGGCACGTTGTTCGGGATTGAGTCCTTGCAGCAGGGTCATCGTGGTTCCAAAAGAAACGGGGAACCAAGCGATGCCTGATTCCCCGTGTTGCGCGGTGCGGGTTGCTTACTTCTTCTTGCCGTGAATCATGTCGTGCATGATTGGCGACAGGATGATTTCCAGCGCGTGACTCATCTTGCTGCCGGGAACCACCATGGTGTTGGCGCGCGACATAAAGGCATTGGGGATCATTTGCAGGTAGTAGGGGAAATCCACCCCTTTCGGATTGCGGAAGCGGATCACCACGAAGCTTTCGTCCGGCGTCGGAATGTCGCGCGCAATGAACGGGTTCGATGTATCCACGGTCGCCACCCGCTGGAAGTTGATGTCGGTGTGGGTGAACTGCGGGGTGATGTATTTGATGTAGTCCGGCATGCGGCGCATGATGGTATCGACCGTCGCTTCGGCGGAATAGCCGCGCTCTTCCTTGTCGCGGAAAATCTTTTGTATCCATTCCAGATTGACCACCGGCACCACGCCGATGCCCAGGTCAACATAGCGACGCGCATCGATGCCCTTGGTTTCATCTTTGGCCAGACCGTGCAAACCTTCGTAAAACAACAGGTCTGAACCTTCTTCGATGTTTTCCCACGGGGTAAACACGCCGGGTTTGAGGTCGGTCAAGCCGAAATGCTTGTTGTGCGCGACGGCTTCTTCTTCGCTGTGCACGTAGTAGCGGCGCTGGCACATGCCGGTTTCGCCGTATTGCTTGAACATGCCCTCGATCTTGTCGAAGTGGTTGGCTTCGGGGCCAAAGTGGCTGAACGTGTTGTTGCCCGCCTTGGCGGCTTCGGCGGCGGCGGCGCGGAAGGCCATGCGGTCCAGACTGTGCAGACTGTCGCCCTCGACCACCGCAGCACTGATGGTTTCGCGGCGGAAGATGTTTTCAAAAGCGCGCTTGACGGTGGTGGTGCCGGCGCCGGACGAGCCGGTTACTGCGATGACGGGATGCTTGGCGGACATAACGATCTCTCCTGAACGATTATGAATAAATTTTTTGGAGTCCGATTCTAGCAGGCTGTCGTATTTAAAGGAAATCGGCCGCATCCGGCCACTTGCGGCCGGCCTTCCCGATATAATGTGGCCTCCTTTACGTTCCGCCCCAAAACCGTTCCGCCATTATGCAACAACACTATTCAGCCCAAGACATCGAAGCCGCCGTGCAGCAACAGTGGGAAGCCGCGCAGACTTTCCGCGCCAAAGAAGACAGCGACCAGCCCAAATACTATTGCCTGTCGATGTTCCCCTATCCGTCCGGCAAGCTGCACATGGGCCATGTGCGCAACTACACCATCGGCGATGTGCTTGCGCGCTACCACCGCATGCAGGGCTACAACGTGATGCAGCCGATGGGCTGGGACGCGTTCGGCCTGCCGGCCGAGAACGCGGCGATGGCGAACAATGTGCCGCCCGCCGCCTGGACCTATTCCAACATCGACTACATGAAGCAGCAGCTGAAAGCGCTGGGCCTGGGCGTGGACTGGTCGCGTGAAGTGAAGACCTGCTCACCGGATTACTACCGCTGGGAACAGTGGCTGTTCACCCGCCTGTTCAGGAAGGGCGTCATCTACAAGAAGACCTCGGTGGTGAACTGGGATCCGGTGGACAACACCGTGCTGGCGAACGAGCAGGTGATCGACGGGCGCGGTTGGCGCTCCGGCGCCGTGGTCGAGAAGCGCGACATCCCGATGTATTTCTTCCGCATCACCCAGTATGCCGACGAACTGCTGTCCGGCCTCGACACGCTTTCCGGCTGGCCGGAGCAGGTGAAGACCATGCAGGCCAACTGGATCGGCAAGAGCTACGGCGTGCGGTTTGCCTTTCCGCACGGTGACAACGAAAAGCTCTGGGTCTATACCACCCGCGCCGACACCATCATGGGCGTGACCTTTGTCGCGGTGGCGGCCGAACATCCGCTGGCGACCCGCGCCGCACAGAACAACCCGAAGCTCGCCGCCTTCATCGAGGAATGCAAGCAGGGCGGCGTGGCCGAGGCCGACATCGCCACCATGGAAAAGAAGGGGATGGACACCGGCCTCAAAGTCACCCACCCGCTCACCGGCGAACAGGTGCCGGTGTGGGTCGGCAACTATGTGCTGATGGGTTACGGCGAAGGCGCGGTGATGGCAGTGCCGGCGCATGACGAGCGGGATTATGAATTCGCAAATAAAAATGGGTTGCCCATTAAATGGGTAATTGCTCCTTCTGATGAAAAGGCAAAGGAGACATACGCTAAAGCGCGAGTTGAGGACAAGGCATATACAGATTACGGAGTATTAACCAATTCCGGAAAGTACGATGGAATGGATTTTGTCCAAGCCGTGGATGCCATCGCCGCCGACTTGAGCGCCAAAGGCCTGGGCGAAAAGAAAGTGCAGTTCCGCCTGCGCGACTGGGGCATCTCGCGCCAGCGCTACTGGGGCTGCCCCATCCCCATCATCCATTGCCCAAGCTGCGGCGATGTCGCCGTGCCGGACGAGCAGTTGCCGGTGGTACTGCCCGAGGACGTGGTGCCGGATGGCGCAGGCTCGCCGCTGGCGAAGATGCCGGAGTTCTACGAATGCACCTGCCCCACTTGCGGCGGCAAAGCACGCCGCGAGACCGACACGATGGACACCTTCGTCGAATCGAGCTGGTACTACGCGCGCTACACCAGCCCGCAATGCGATACCGGCATGGTGGACAAGTCTGCGGCGCAAAAATGGTTGCCGGTGGATCAATACATCGGCGGCATCGAACACGCGATTCTGCATTTGTTGTATGCGCGTTTCTTCCACAAACTGATGCGCGACGAGGGGCTGTTTTCCCCTCTCTCCAACTCTCTCCCGCAAGCGGGCGAGAGAGCAAACGCCGCGCTGCGCGCATTTAACCCCTTGGACGAGCCTTTTAAAAATCTTTTGACGCAGGGCATGGTGGTCGCGCCGACCTTCTACCGCGACGAGGCGGGCGGCAAAAAGCTGTGGATCAATCCCGCCGACGTGGAGGTGGCCGTCGATGACAAAGGCCGCCCGACCGGCGCAAAACTGAAAGCGGACGGCCTGCCCGTCGTTATCGGCGGCACCGAGAAGATGGCGAAGTCGAAGAACAACGGTGTCGATCCGCAAGCCATCATCGATGCCTACGGTGCCGACACCGCGCGCCTGTTCATGATGTTCGCCGCCCCGCCCGACCAGCAACTGGAATGGTCGGATGCGGGCGTGGAAGGCGCGTTCCGTTTCCTGCGCCGGGTGTGGAATTTCGGCATGAAACTCAGGGGCGGCGACACCGCAGCTGAACCGGCGCCAGATCGGGCCGCGCGCTTTAATCTGCACTCGGTGCTGAAACAGGCGAATTACGACATGGACCGGCACCAGTTCAACACCGTCGCGTCAGCCGGGATGAAAATACTGAATGCGCTGGAGCGGCTGGACGGCACAGGCAGCCGGGTTGCGCGCGAAGGATTTTCAATTTTGCTGCGCCTGCTCTCCCCGATCACCCCGCATATCGCGCAAACGCTGTGGAAGGAACTGGGTCTGGGCGACGACATCCTCGCCGCGCCCTGGCCGCAAGTGGATGAAGCGGCGCTGGTGCAGGACGAGATCGAACTGGTGATCCAGATCAACGGCAAGTTGCGCGGCAACCTGCGTGTGGCGAAAGAGACGGACAAGACCGCCATCGAACAGCTCGCGCTGGCGCACGAAGCAGTGCAGAAACAACTCGGCGGCGGCACGGCCAAGCGCGTGATCGTGGTGCCGGGACGGCTGGTGAATGTGGTGATCTAATGAATAGAATGCGCGCCCTGTTATTGCTAGCCGCACTGGGATTGACCGCGTGCGGTTTTCACCTGCGCGGCAGCACAGCAAAGGATGTGCAGTTCGCTTTCAAGTCGCTTTACCTGAAAGTACCCGGGGAAACGCCATTCGTCGCGGACCTGCGCCGCGCGCTGGAGGCCAACGGAATTGTGCTGACCGCCGTTCCCGAGCAAGCAGAACTGGTGTTGGAGATGCTGTCGGAACAAACCGGCAAACACATCCTGTCGCTCTCCGGCAGCGGCCGGGTGCGCGAGTATGAGTTGCGCTACCGGATCTCGCTGCATGCCTATGATGCGCAGCGCATCGAGTGGTTACCCGCCGATGATGTGCAGCTGACCCGCCTGCTCACCTTCGACGACGAGCAACTGCTGGCAAAAGAGCAGGAGGAGGCGCAGTTGTACAAGGACATGCGCGCCGATGCGGTGGCGCAAACGGTGCGCCGCCTGGGTCGCGCCAAACCGAGGGAATAGGACGATGCGCATCAGCAGCGAAGACTTGCCGCGCCAACTGGCCAAGGGTCTGGTGCCGCTGTACGTGATCCACGGCGAGGCGATGCTGCTCGCCATCGAGGCGGCGGATGCGATCCGTGCCGCCGCGCGCGCGGCCGAGTATACCGAGCGCGAGGTCTTCATCGCCGAGCAAAATTTCAAGTGGGCGGAACTCCGCAACAGCGCACAGAGCCTGTCACTGTTCGCCACACGCAAGGTGATCGACCTGCGCATCCCTTCGGGCAAGCCGGGCGTGGAAGGCGCGCAGGCACTGCAACAACATTGTGAAAATCTGCCGCCGGATACCGTCACCCTGATCTCGCTGCCCAAACTGGAAAACGCCGCGTTCAAGAGCAAGTGGTTCACTGCTCTGGAGCAACACGGGCTGGTCGTCAGCGCGGATGATGTCACGCTGGCCGCCTTGCCGAACTGGATCGCCAACCGTCTGCAACGCCAACAACAAAGCACCGACAAGGAAACGCTGGCCTTCCTCGCCCAGCGCGTGGAAGGCAATTTGCTGGCGGCTCTGCAGGAAATCCAGAAACTCGCCCTGCTGTTCCCGCCGGGCGCGCTCACCTTCGAACAGGTGAGCGGTGCGGTGATGGACGTGGCGCGCTATGACGTATTCAAACTGTCGGCGGCGATGCTGGGCGGCGATGCGGCGCGTTTTTCCCGCATCCTGGACGGCTTGCGCGCCGAAGGCACGGCCACCGTGCTGATCCTGTGGTCGCTGGCGGATGACCTTCGTCTGCTGGCCAAAACCGCGCGCGCCTTGCAGCAGAGTGGCAATCTGGACCATGCGCTGCGCGAGGCGCGCGTCTGGGGCATGAAAAAACCGCTGGTGGAGCGCGCGGTGCGCCGTTTCAGTCCCGCCTTTGCAGAGCGCGCCCTGCAGCGTGCCGCGCAGATCGACCGCCTGATCAAAGGTTTGCGCCAGGGCGACGTGTGGGATGAGTTGTTGCAACTCGGGTTGCGCTGCGCACGGGCGGGGGCACGATGAGCGAAGTGTTGATCGTCATCACCACCCTGCCGGATCGTGCGAGCGGGGAACACATCGCCGGAGCGCTGGTCGCAGCGGGGGTTGCCGCCTGCGTGAACATTCTGGCCGAATGCACTTCGCTTTATACGTGGCAAGGTAAAATTGAACGCTCGAGCGAGGTGCCGTTGCTGATCAAGACCACCCGCAGCGCCTACCCGCAACTGGAGCAAAAGCTGCGCGAGTTGCACCCCTATCAATTGCCGGAGATCATCGCGCTACCGGTCGCAGCCGGACTGCCGGATTATTTGAATTGGGTCGTACAGGAAACTGCGGCGACCGAAGTAACTGAAGTCTCTAAAAGCAATTAGCCACAGAGACCACAAAGAAAGTCATTGGTATTTCAAACCTTGCAGATGAATCTGAGAAGTGTAAGGAGACCACCAATTTCTCTGTGTGCTCTGTGATCTCTGTGGCTAAAAGGAAGTTTCTGAAAGATTTTCGGGCTGAAGCCCGACCTACCCGGCACCAGAACCAAAGGACCCCGATAATGCGTCGTATGTTGTTGCTCGCCCTGCTCTGCCTCGCGCCGCTGGCGCAGGCCGATCTGCTTTCGTTCGGCAGTAAGCCCAAATTCCTGCCGCCCGACCAGGCGTTCGTCCTGAAAGTCGCAGCCGTCGACAGCCACACCTTGCGCGCTGACTTTTCCATCACGCCCGGTTACTACCTGTACCGCGACAAGACGACTTTCAGCATCATTGGTGACACGGCAAAGATTGCGCGTGTGACCCTGCCTGCCGGCGAAACCAAGAACGATCCGAATTTTGGTGTGCTGCAGGTATTCCATGATTCGTTTCAGGCGGAGCTCGCGCTCGATGCGGTCGATGTGAAAATGCCGCTGGCGGTGCTTGCAACGTATCAGGGCTGCAGCGACGAGGGGCTGTGTTATCCGCCGATCGAAAAACGCTACACCCTTGATCTGACGCAGGTTGTCAGCACCGCCCCGCCCGTCATCGCCTCTGCGCCGGAAGATGAGAACTCGCAGATCGCGCAGCTGTTCCGTGACGGCAACTTCTGGCTGATCGTATCGTTCTTTTTCGGCGCGGGGCTGCTGCTTGCGCTGACCCCCTGCGTGTTTCCGATGATCCCCATTCTGTCCGGCATCATCGTCGGGCGCGGCCATCAGATCACCCATGCCCACGCCTTCCTGCTGTCGCTGGCCTACGTGCTGGGCATGGCAGTCACCTACGCCATCGTCGGCGTGGCGGCGGGTTATTCCGGCAGCCTGCTCTCGAATGCGCTGCAGACGCCGTGGGTGCTGGGCGGTTTTGCCGCGCTGTTCGTGCTGCTGGCGCTGTCCATGTTCGGGCTGTATGAATTGCAGTTGCCCGCCGCCCTGCAAAGCAAACTTTCCGACACCAGCAACAGGCTGCACGGCGGTCATTTGTCGGGCGTCTTCGGCATGGGCGCGCTGTCCGCCATCATCATGGGGCCGTGTGTCGCCGCCCCGCTGGCGGGTGCACTGCTCTACATCAGCCAGACCCACGATGCTGTGCTGGGCGGAACAGCCTTGTTCGTGCTGGCGCTCGGCATGGGGGTGCCGCTGCTGCTGATCGGCACCTCCGCCGGCACCCTGCTGCCCAAGGCCGGCCCGTGGATGGAGGGCGTCAAGAAATTCTTCGGGGTAACGATGCTGGCGCTGGCGATCTGGATCGTGATGCCGGTCATTCCGCTGGCGGCACAGATGCTTGCCTGGGCATCGCTGCTCATCTTCAGCGCCATTCATCTGCACGCGCTCGACCCGCTGCCCCCCAACAGCAAGGGCGGGCGCAGACTGGGCAAGGCCGCCGGCGTTTTTGCCCTGCTGCTCGGCGCGGCCTATCTGATCGGGGCGCTGTCAGGGGCACGCGACATCCTGCGTCCGCTCGGCAACATCGTCGGCACGACACCGGCCGCCACACCGGCGCTGCCGTTTGAACGGGTCAAAGGACTGGCGGCGCTGGAGGCGCGCATCACGCAGGTGCCGGGCAAAGTGGTGATGCTGGATTTCTACGCCGACTGGTGCATCTCCTGCAAAGAGATGGAACGTTTTACGTTCAGCGATCCCGCCATTCAGGCGAGATTGAAAAAGGCAGTGCTGTTGCAGGCGAACGTCACCGCCAATGACGCCGATGACAAGGCACTGCTCCAGCGCTTCCAGTTGTTCGGCCCGCCGGCCATCCTGTTCTTCGACCGCAACGGACAGGAACAAAGTGATTTGCGCGTCATCGGTTACCAGAATGCCAACCAGTTCGGCACCTCGCTCAAACGTGCCGGACTATGAGTTTGATTATGCACAACATCGCCGAAACGATGGACAAAGTTCCCCATTTTGCGGCAAACTGCGCGCCATGAAACACATCCTCGTCCTGCACGGCCCCAACCTCAATCTCCTCGGCAGTCGCGAGCCGGATGTGTATGGTCGCGTCACGTTGGATGAAATTAACGCCAAATTGACCGCACAAGCCCAATCAGGCGGTGCGAAGCTCGACTATTTTCAGAGCAATGCCGAAGCGGCCTTGGTCGAGCGCGTGCAACAGGCGCGCCATGACGGCACCGACTTCATCATCATCAATCCCGCCGCCTTCACCCACACCAGTGTGGCCCTGCGCGATGCGCTGGCGGCCGTGGCGCTTCCCTTTGTCGAGGTGCACCTGTCCAACGTGTTCGCGCGCGAAGCTTTTCGCAAAGAATCCTTTTTTTCCGACCTCGCAGTCGGTGTCATCAGCGGACTCGGTGCAACCGGCTATGAACTCGCTTTACAATTCGCACTACAACATTCTGCAAGGAGCTAAACCATGGATTTGCGCAAACTGAAAACCCTGATCGAGCTGGTTGAAAACTCCGGAATTGCCGAGCTGGAACTCACCGAAGGCGAAGAGCACGTGCGCATCTCCCGCACCAGTTCTGTTGCCGCCCCGATGCAGCAGATGTATGCCGCTGCGCCACAGGAGATGGCGGCGGCACCGGCCGCCGCGCCTGCCGCCCCCGCCGCCCCCGCCGCACCTGCCGCCCCCGCTGTAGCGGAAGGCCATGTGGTCAAGTCGCCCATGGTCGGCACTTTCTACCGCGCCCCTTCTCCCGGCGCCAAGTCCTTCGTCGATATCGGACAGAATGTGAAGGAAGGCGAGACGCTGTGCATCATCGAAGCGATGAAGCTGCTGAACGAGATCGAATCCGACAAGACAGGCGTGGTCAAAGCCATTTTGGTCGAAAACGGGCAGGCCGTAGAATTTGGACAACCTCTGTTCATCATTGGGTAACTACTATGCGCAAACATCAAATTGAAATTGCCTTGCCCGTTTCGGCGAAGGCTAACGTGAACGCAGTGAACGTTAAAGCGCGAAGCGCTGGTCGTAACCAAAATGGCCAGGCGGTCGAATTTGGCCAACCGCTGTTCATCATCGGTTAAGCGATCATGGCCGTCTTTGAGCGCAAACCCAAAACGCCGGCACCGCCGGAGAAGCCCGTCATGTTTGAAAAGATACTGATCGCCAACCGCGGCGAGATCGCGCTGCGTATCCAGCGCGCCTGTCGCGAATTGGGCATCAAGACCGTCGCCGTGCATTCCGAGGCGGATGCCGAGGCCAAGTACGTCAAGCTGGCCGACGAATCGGTGTGCATCGGCCCGGCGCCGTCAACCTTGAGCTACCTCAATGTGCCCGCCATCATCAGCGCGGCGGAAGTGACCGATGCGCAGGCGATCCATCCCGGTTACGGCTTCCTGTCGGAAAATGCCGACTTCTCCGAACGCTGCGAAAAATCCGGCTTCGTCTTCATCGGACCGCGCGCCGAGACCATCCGCCTGATGGGTGACAAGGTCAGCGCCAAGATCGCGATGACCAAAGCCGGCGTGCCCTGTGTGCCCGGCGTCGAGGGCGCATTGCCGGACGATCCGGCGGAGATTATCAAGATCGCCAAGCACATCGGCTACCCGGTCATCATCAAAGCCTCCGGTGGCGGCGGCGGACGCGGCATGCGCGTGGTGCACACCGAAGCGGCACTGCTCAATGCGGTGACCATGACCAAGACCGAAGCGCAGGCGGCATTCAACAATCCCATGGTGTACATGGAGAAGTATCTTGAAAATCCGCGCCATATCGAGATTCAGATATTGGCCGACCAGCACGGCAACGCGGTGTATCTGGGCGAGCGCGATTGCTCCATGCAGCGACGCAATCAAAAAGTGTTGGAGGAAGCGCCGGCACCGATGCTCAACCCGAAGCTGCGCGACAAGATCGGCGAACGCTGCGCCGAAGCCTGCCGCAAGATCGGCTACCGCGGCGCCGGCACTTTCGAGTTCCTGTACGAAAACAACGAGTTCTATTTCATCGAGATGAACACGCGGGTGCAGGTCGAGCATCCGGTCACCGAGATGATCACCGGGGTCGATATCGTGCAGCAGCAGATCCGCATCGCGGCGGGAGAAAAACTGCCGTTCAGGCAGCGCGATATCCAGTTGCGCGGGCATGCCATCGAATGCCGCA
>Ga0210052_1000588_pt1 | contig 26431 bp, 22 predicted proteins | sample CryGeymeta201508_FD_183976 | JGI IMG/M metagenome (GOLD analysis project Ga0210052, IMG submission 183976) | Groundwater microbial communities from Crystal Geyser aquifers in Utah, USA - Crystal Geyser metaG 2015-08 (SPAdes) (version 2) | ecosystem: Environmental > Aquatic > Deep subsurface >...
GCTTGCGCGGCCGTCTATCTTCTCCCACTGCAACGTAAGTCAACTGTGCTTCGGTCACTTTATGGCAGGTCGGATTGGCCGGATCGCGCTGTACGAACACCTCCACATCCACGGTGACCGAGGTGGTCCCGGTCTTCACGATCTGCGTATAAAAACTGACGATGTCACCGACAAACAGCGGCTGCTTGAACACAAAGGAATTCACCGCGATGGTGGCCACGCGGCCTTTGGCGCGGTGCACTGCCGGGATGCTGCCGGCGATATCCACCTGCCCCATCAGCCAGCCGCCGAAGATGTCGCCGGTGTAGTTGGCGTCGGACGGCATCGCCGCCACACGCAGGGTGGGCTCGCGCTCGGGCAGGGTGGTTTCGGGCGCGTTCATGGCTCAATGTCCTTCATACAGGCTGTCGATCTCGGCGGAGAATTTCTCCACCACCTTGTTGCGCCGCAAACTCAATTTCGGCGTGAGCATCCCGTTGTCGATGGTCCACGGCTCGGTCAACAAACGCACCCGGTTCACTTTGGCATAACCGGGGAAACTGCTGATGTTGCGCGCGATGCGGCGCAACACCTTGGCCTCCACATTGCTGTCGGTCAGCGACTCCGGCATGTCCGGCATCACCCCGACCTTGGCCGCGACCTCCGCCCACACTGCGGGATTAAGCACCGCCAGCGCGACCAGATAGGGTTTGCCCTCGCCGTAGATCATGCACTGGTCGATCAGCGGGTCGTGCAGGATGGCGGCTTCCATATCGGCGGGCGGAATCTTTTCGCCGTTGGCCAGCACGATGATCTCCTTCAGCCGCCCGGTGATATAGACGTGGCCGGTATCCGAGATACGCGCAATGTCGCCGGTGTTGAGCCAGCCGTCGGCGTCGATCATGGCGCGCGTGGCTTCGGGATTGTTCCAGTAGCCCATCATCACGTTCGGGCCTTTTACCAGCAGCGCGTTCTGCGCGCCCAGCTTCACCTGCACGTTGCGGATCGGTTTGCCCACGCTGTCGGGGAAATTCTGGTCGATCGGATTGACCGTGACGATGGGACTGGTCTCGGTCAGACCATAACCCTGCACCACTTGCAGGCCCAGCCCCACGAACACGCGCGAGATTTCCGGCGCCAGCGCGGCGCCGCCGCTGACCGCGGTGCGCATGTGCCCGCCAAGGCGGTCGAGGATTTTTTGCGCCACCAGCTTGTTCAGCAGCGGCCATAGCAGGAAAGACAATTTCCAGCCGCCGCGTCCCTGCTCGTGCAGGAAACGATCCCAGCCCACATTGACCGCCAACCCGAACAGTTTTTTCTTCAGCGCCGGCCCCTCGTCCAGTTTGGCGCTGATCGCGGCATACACGCGCTCGTAGATGCGCGGCACGGAAACCAGAATGGTGGGCTGGATGGTTTGCAAGTCTTCCGACAACAGCGGAATCGAGCGCGCGTAGGCAACCCTGGCGCCGGTCATCATCGACAGGTAATAGCCGACGGTACGCTCGAAGGTGTGCGACAAGGGCAAAAACGACAACAGCAGGTCGTTCGGATAAACAATGAAAGTGCCGAGCGCATCCGCGGCGTTACTCAACATATTGCCGTGGCTCAACATTACCCCCTTCGGTTTGCCGGTGGTGCCCGAGGTATAGATGATGCTCGCCAGTTCATCCGTTCGGGTCGGGACAGGCGCCTGCGCAGCCGCGCTCGCGGGCAGGTAATCGGCGGCGGCAACCAGGCGCGCATCGTCGCCCGTAATTTTATCCAGCGCCACGAAACGTTGCACGTTGGGCATCTGCGCGCGCACAGCGCGCAATTCCTGCCATTGCTCGGCGGTCTCGAACAGCACCACCTTCGCCCCGGAGTCGTTGACGATGTAGGCGATATTTTCGGCGCGGTCCACGGTGTACAACGGCACGGTGACCAATCCGAGCGACATCGCCGCCTGGTCGTACATCACCCACTGCGGACAGTTGCGCAGCATCAGCGCCACGCGCTCGCCCTTTTGCAAATTCTCTCCGGCCAGCGCCGCCTGCCAGCGCGCCACTTCCGCCGCCATCTGGCGCCAGGTGAATGAAAGCCATGTGTTATGCGCGGTGTCAAAATAACGGTAGGCCTCGGCGTCCGGCGTGCGCTTGACCCGCTCCAGGAACAGACCGTGCAAGGTGCCGGCCTGTTGCGGTGTGATCACATAATCGGTTTGGTCGCTCATTTTCATTCCCTCCGTTAATCGAGAAACAAATCCTTGAACGGCGGCACGCCGGGATCGACGGCATATTGCGCGAAATCGGTCACCCCTGTTTCGCGCAACACCGATTCATCCACGAAGCAATTTCCGCTGCACGTGTTGCTGTCGCGCAACAGGATTGCATGCGCGGCGTCGGCGACGATGGCGGGATGGCGCGAGGCGCGCAGGATTTCGGGCGGAAAATTGAATTCGATGGCGGCGGTGGCGATGGTGGTGCGCGGCCACAGGCAGTTGAAGGCGATACCATCGGCGGCGAATTCATGCGCCATCCCCAGCGTGCACAGCGTCATGCCGTACTTCGACATCGTGTAGGCAACGTGCGGCGAAAACCATTTCGGATCGAGATTCGGCGGCGGCGACAGGGTCAGCACATGCGGGTTCACCGCGTTTTTCAAATAAGGAACACAGGCTTGCGCGGCGAGAAAAGTGGCGCGCATGTTGACCTCCCACATCAGGTCGAGACGCCGCACCGGAGTATCCAGCGTCGGCGTGAGACTGATCGCGCTGGCGTTGTTGACCAGCACATCGATGCCACCGAAATGCGCGGCAGCCTGCGCCACCGCGTCCTGAATCGCTTGTGCATCGCGCACGTCGAGCCGGATCGCCAGCGCCTGCCCGCCAGCCACAACCACTTCCTGCGCCACGCTATGGATAGTGCCCGGCAGTTTTGGATGCGGCTGATCGGTCTTGCCGGTGACTACCACTTTCGCCCCGTCGCGCGCGCAGCGCAAAGCGATCTCGCGCCCGATGCCGCGCGTGGCCCCGGTGATGAAGATCGTTTTGTCGCGCAGACCAGACATTTTTCACGCTCCCCGTGGGTCGGATTTTGACCCGACAAACCTTTTATTATCGTCGGACTGAAGTCCGACCTAATACATAGCGGCATAATTCTACTGCGCGGTTACATGGCTGCGTTGCGCGGTGCTCGGCATCCTTAGGTACTTTTTGTACACTCCGGCTCCTCCGCTCCGTGCGCCTTGCCATGCAACCGCTGGCTACGATTTCTGACGCTATGCAGACAAACCTGCGCGCAACGCCTCCGGCGCGAAGTCGTCAACCATGATGATCTTGCGCCGCAACGCGTAGTCGCGTTGCAGTTGCAGCGCCTGTTCGGCGGTGATGAGGTTCTTGTCGCGCGCCTCGGCGATGCGCGACAACTCGTCCATCTCCGTGAGCTTGCCATCCTTGGCGTCCTGCGCCAGCTTGGCTTGCAGCGGCTCGGTGAGCAGGGTGCTCGCCAGCGCGGCTTCCAGCGCACCGACCGCATCCTCCTCATCCTGTTTGATATAGATGCCGGCCGTCAGCCGGTCGCGCGCCGGGCCCGGTTGCAGCATCAGTTTGGCCACACGATGGCCCAATTCATCCGTCGGGGGGCGACGGCATCGGCCGAGAGGGAAAATCAGCACGCGCAGCAGCAGCGCAAAGAAACGGTTGGGAAAGTTCTGCATCACGCCGTCGCAGGCGGTCTGCAAACGGAACAGGTTGTCCTGCATGGCCCAGTGCAGCAGCGGCTCGTCTTCCGCCGGGCGGCCGTCGTCTTCGAATTTTTTCAGCACCGCAGAGGATAAATAAAGCTGGCTTAACACATCGCCCAGCCGCGCCGAAAGTTTCTCGCGCCGCTTCAGCGACCCGCCCAGCGACAGCATGGCGATGTCGGCGGCAAAGGCGAACGAGGCGGCATAGCGGGTGAGCAACTGGTAATAGCGGTGCGTCGGCGCGCCGGTCGGTACGTTGATCAGGCGTCCGCCCGACAGCGCGTACAACAGGGAGCGCACCGCATTGCTCAAACTAAAGCTGAGATGACCGAAAAAGGCCGCGTCGAAATTGAGTGAAGCGCGCGCTGCATTCTGGTCGTGCGCCGCCTGCATCTCTTTCAGCACGTAAGGATGCGCGCGCACCGCGCCCTGGCCGAAGATGATCAGACTGCGGGTGAGGATGTTCGCGCCTTCCACCGTGATGCCGATCGGCGTCTGTTCATACAGGCGCGCCAGATAATTGTCCGGCCCCATGCAGATGCCCTTGCCGCCGTGCACGTCCATCGCGTCGTTGATCACCTGCCGCCCGCGCTCGGTGCAGTGGTATTTGGCGATGGCGGAGAGCACCGACGGTTTCTCGCCCAGATCGACCGCGAGCGCGGTCATCCGCCGCGTCGCGTCCATCACATAGGTGTTGCCGCCGATGCGCGCCAGTGCTTCTTCCACGCCCTCGAACTTGCCCACCGGCACATGAAATTGTTTGCGCACACGGGCATAGGCGCCGCTGCTGCGCACCGCCAGTTTTGATCCGCCGACCGCGCTGGCCGGCAGCGAGATCGAGCGCCCCACCGACAGGCAATCCATCAGCATGCGCCAGCCCTGGCCGATGCGCGTCATGCCGCCGATGATGTACTCCATCGGAATGAACACATCCTTGCCGCTGGTCGGGCCGTTCTGGAAGGCGGAGTTAAGCGGGAAGTGGCGGCGGCCAATTTGCACCCCGGGGGTATCGGTCGGCACCAGCGCCAGGGTGATGCCGAGCGCCGTTTCCGCGCCGAGCAGATGTTCCGGGTCGTACAGTTTGAACGCTAGGCCGAGCAGCGTCGCCACCGGCGCCAGGGTGATGTAGCGTTTTTCCCAGGTCACGCGCATGCCGAGCACTTTCTGCTGGCCGTTGAATTCACCGTAGCAGACGATGCCGTAATCCGGGATCGCGCCGGCGTCCGAACCGGCAAACGGCCCGGTCAGCGCAAAGCACGGCACTTCCAGTCCCTGTGCCAGACGGCGCAGATATTGGTCTTTTTGCGGCTGCGTGCCGTATTTCAGCAGCAACTCCGCCGGCCCGAGCGAGTTTGGCACCATTACTGTCACGCCCGCTGTACCGCTGCGCGAAGATACTTTGGCCACCACTGCCGAATGCGCCTGCGCGGAAAATTCCAGCCCGCCGTATTCCTGCGGAATGATCATGCCGAAGAAGCCTTTGGTCTTGATGAACTGCCAGGCTTCAGGCGACAGATCGGCGCGCTTATGGGTGATGTCCCAGTCGTCCAGCAGGGCGCACAACTGCCCGACTTCGTTGTCGAGAAAGGCTTGTTCGCGCTCGCTCAAGCCGGTTTTCGGCATTGCCAGCAGGCGGCTCCAGCGCGGGCGGCCGCTGAACAGCTCGCCGTCCCACCACACCGTGCCGGCATCCAGCGCTTCCTGCTCGGTCTGTGAGACTTGAGGCAGAATCTTGCGAAAAAGTTTGAGGATAAAGTTGCTGATGAAGAGGCGGCGCAGGGCGGGAACCCCAAACAGCAGAACAAACACGCCGAGCGCGAGCAACACAATTTTCAAGGTATCGTCGGCCATCCGGCTCTGCCACGCCACCACCGGCACGATCACGGCCAGCGCCAGCAGCCAGTTCCAGATCGCGGCCCGAAAAAACGCCAACAACAAGAACACTATCAACACACCGATTGCAATCAATATCGTCATAGCAAACCTCTTGTTGTTTGGTGAATGGCGCGAACTGTAACGCGACCTTTGCCGACTGACAACGAAAACATGCGGGAAAAATTTTCCACCCGCCCGCACTTCACTTTTTCCTCTCGTCGCATTCGGCAAAGTTGCTTTCCGCCAAGTTGACAGCGGTATCCAACTCTGTCAAATTGCGCGCCATGTCGCGCACTACCCGAAAATTTATCGCGGTGTTCCTGTTGCTGTGGCTGCCGCTATCCAGCGGTAGCGCCTTGGCGGCATCGATCGCCATGCAATTGCAGCCCGGCAGTTGCCATCAGTCTGCCGCAATGTCGCAGCACGGGATGAGCGGACATCAAACAGTACATAATGACCCGGTGATGCACGATACGCCAGATTCATCCTGCGCCAGTTGCAGCGTCTGCCATCTGGCTTGCAGCGGCTTCACCCCCGTGCCGTCTCATTTTGCGAGCTTGGTCGCGACGACCGGTCAACTTGTTACATTCATCCCCGAGATATTCGTCTCGCAAATTTCCGCCCCGCTGGTTCCGCCCCCTCTCGCCCGCGTCTAACGCGGGACAAATCCGTCTGTCGTTTGCCTAACTGATTTGCGTTCCGCGTCGTCCGCTGGCGGCTTGCGCCTGCGCGTCGTTTTTGCGCGCGTCGTCTGCCTCTTTGATTCATTTCATTCAATCAGGAGCACAACATGAAACTCGCAACCCTCAATCTTTCCATTTTTCTGCTCGCCAGCGCCCCCGCCGTGGCACTGGCAGAAGCCCATCAGCACAACATGAACCACGCGGAAATGCACGCCAGCGTCCAGGGCCATAGCGGGCAAGGGGTGGTGAACAAGGTCGATCTGCAAAGCAACAAGGTCAACCTGACCCACGGTCCGATCCCTTCGCTCGGCTGGCCCGGCATGACCATGGATTTCAAGGTCAAGGACGCGACCCTGCTACAAAACATCAAACCGGGGCAGAAAGTGACCTTCGGGGTGATTAAAGAAGCTCCGAAGAAGTTTGTCGTGACCCGCATCACGCCACAAAAATAAGCGAGGACAGCGCCCGTCCTTGTGCGACGGGCGCAATCACAGGAGAAATGGAATGACCGCCACACTGAATTATCTTCTGCGCGCCGGACTGATAAGCGTTGTGCTGTTGGCGTTGCCGGCCCGGGCGGCAAGCGATGCACCCCTGTTGCCGGAGGATGCCGTCGCGCTCGCATTGGCGCACAGCCCCGCATTGGCGGCGCGACAGGCGCGCGCCGAAGCGCTGGCTGCCGTGCCCCCGCAAGTCGGCATCATGCCCGACCCGACGCTGTCGCTGAACGCGATCAACTTTCCGACCGACACCTTTTCCAGTTCGCAGGAAGCGATGACGCAGCAACAGATCGGCATCGGCCTAACCCTGCCGTTTCCGGGCAAGCTGGGCTTGCGTGAACAGGCCGCCGAACGGGATGCACAGGCTGCCGGACAGGATGTGGCCGAGCAGCGCCTGCTGCTGGCGCGCAATGTGCGCGCCGCCTGGTGGAATCTGTTCTATCTCGACCGTGCGCTCGACGTGGTGTCGCGCAATCAGGCATTGCTGCGGCAACTGAACACCATCGCCGAAACGCGCTACCGCACCGGACAAGGCATGCAGTCCGATGTGCTGCTGGCGCAGGTGGAACTGTCCAAATTGCTGGATATGGAACTTGCCCTGAACGCGGCGCGGCGCAATCAGGCGGCGCGCCTGAATGCGCTGCTGGGACGCGCCGCAGCCACCCCGGTCAACCTGCCGCGCGAGGCCGCCGAAGAACTGCCGCCGCTCGACGATGACGGCGCCCTGTTCAAACTGGCGCAGGCTAACCGTCCGTTGCTCGCCGGCCGGCGCAAGTTGGTGGAAGCGGCAGAAGCGCGCCGCGGGCTGGCGGAGAAGGATTATTACCCGGATTTCAAGCTTGGCATGGCTTACGGCTTCCGCAACGGCAACAATCCGAACGGCAGCGCGCGTGCCGATTTTGCCAGTCTTACCCTCGGCATCAGCCTGCCGTTGTTCGCGGGCAGCCGCCAGGATAAAGCGGTGGCACAGCGCCACGCCGAGCGGCAGCAACAGGAATACGAACTGCAGGACAGCGTGTTGCAGGTCGGCACGCAAATCGAACAGGCGCTGGCGGAATATCACTCCGCCCATAAACAGGCCGCACTGTTCAAGACCGGGCTCATTCCGCAGGCACAGCAGAGCGTGTCGGCCATGCGCGCGGTGTATCAGGTGAGCAAGGTGGACTTCCTAAACCTGGTGCGTGCGCAGATCACGCTCTACAACTACGAAACGCAATACTGGAAAGCCCTCGCCAGCGGCTGGCAGGCGCTGGCGAATCTGCAAGCCGCCGTCGGCGCGCCGCTTCCCGCCCCCAAGGAGAATACAAATGAATAAGCGCATCCTCATCGCCGTTATCGTTGCCCTGTTGCTCGGTGCAGGCGGCGGCTACTGGCTCGCCAGCCGCACTTCGCACACCGCGACAGAACAAACCGCCAGTGCGGAAGCAGGCAAACCGCTGTTCTACCGCAACCCGATGAATCCCGCGATCACCTCGCCGGTACCGGCGCAGGACGAGATGGGCATGGATTACATTCCGGTGTATGCCGAGGACAACGCGCCGAAAGAACGCAAGGCGCTGTTCTACCGCAACCCGATGAACCCGGAGATCACCTCGCCGGTGCCGGCTCAGGACGAGATGGGCATGGATTACCTCCCGGTGTATGCAGACGAACAAACCGCCGCGCTGCCCGGCACGGTGAAGATAGACCCGGTCATGGTGCAGGACATGGGCGTGCGCACCCAGGCTGCGCAACGCGCCACGCTGGCGCGCAGCATCCGCACCGGCGGACGCGTCACGGTTGATGAGGAACGCCTGCTGCGCCTGCATCCGAAATACGATGGCTGGGTGGAAGAATTGTTCGTCCATAACACCGGTGATGCGGTGCGCAAGGGCGACATGCTGCTTTCCATCTATTCGCCGCAACTGGTGGCCAGCCAGGAGGAATATCTGCTGGCACTGGAGAATGCGGAGAAACTCAAGGACAGCACCTTTGCCGACGTGCGCGAGGGCGCGCAGAGTCTGCTCATTTCTTCCGAGCAGCGGCTGCGCCTGCTCGATGTTCCCGCACACCAGATCGCGCAACTCAAAGAGAAGCGTGAAATCTTCAAGGCGGTGCACATCCATGCGCCGCTGGGCGGCATCGTGATGAGCATCGGCGCGCGCGCAGGCGAACGCATCCAGCCTTCGACCGAGCTGTACATGATCGCCGACCTGTCACGGGTGTGGGTGATGGTCGATCTGTACGAGGACGACATGCCCTGGGTGCGCGAGGGCGACCACGCCGACCTGCAAGTGGCGGGCATCCCCGGGCGCACCTTCAGCGGCAAGCTGACCCGCATCTATCCCTACCTCGACGCGAAGACGCGCACGGTCAAGGCGCGGCTGGAATTCGCCAATCCGGGCTTGCATCTCAAGCCCGACATGTTCGGACAGGTGACGGTGCAGGCCGACCGTCAGGTCGAGGCGATCACGGTGCCGAGCGAGGCCATCGTGCGCACCGGCACGCAGGAACAGGTGTTCGTGCAGCGCGCGCCGGGACAGTATGAGCCGCGCAAGGTGGTGATCGGCGTGGCGGCCAACGGGCTGACCCAGATCGTGAGCGGCCTGAACGAAGGCGAAATCGTGGTGACCTCGGCGCAGTTCCTGATCGATTCCGAATCGAAGCTGAAGGAAGCGACCGCCAAGATGCTGGAGGCGATGCAGCAACAAACTGCGCCCGACTCTTCGGCAAGCACCCTCACCCCTCTCCCGGAGGGCGAGGGGCCACCGGCAGCGCAACATGATATGTCGCAGCACGACGCGGGAGCGCCGCAATGATCCGCGCGTTGATCGATATCTCGATCAGGAACCGCTTCATGGTGCTGATCGCGACCCTGCTCATTTCATTCGCGGGCTGGCAGGCGATGAAATCCACGCCGCTGGACGCGATACCCGATCTTTCCGACGTGCAGGTCATCATCTTCACCGGTTTCCCCGGTCAGGCGCCGCAGGTGGTGGAAGACCAGGTGACCTACCCGCTGACCACGGCGATGCTGTCGGTGCCGAAGACCAAGGTGGTGCGCGGCTATTCCTTCTTCGGCTTCTCCATGGTGTATGTGATCTTCGAGGACGGCACCGACATGTACTGGGCGCGCACCCGCGTGCTGGAATACCTCAACTACGCCGCCGACCGCCTGCCCGCCAATGTCGCGCCCAAGCTGGGGCCGGATGCGACCGGGGTGGGCTGGATTTATGAGTACGCGCTGGTGGACAAGAGCGGCACACACGACCTGGCGCAACTGCGCTCGCTGCAGGACTGGTATCTGCGCTACCCGCTGCAAACCGTGGACGGCGTGGCCGAGGTCGCCTCCATCGGCGGTTACGTCAAGCAGTATCAGGTCGAGGTGAAACCGGAAGCCCTGCTCGCCTACAACATTCCGCTGGCCAAGGTGCGCCAGGCGATCCAGCGCAGCAACAACGATGTTGGCGGACGCCTGGTGGAGATGGGCGAGACCGAGTACATGGTGCGCGCTGCGGGCTACATCAAAGGCCTGCACGACCTGGAAGTGATCCCGGTCGGCGTGGATATGAACGGTACCCCGATCTATCTCAAACAACTGGCGAACATCCATCTCGGTCCGGAATTGCGGCGCGGACTGGCCGAGCTGAACGGCGAAGGCGAGGTGGCGGGCGGCGTGGTGGTGATGCGCTACGGCGAGAACGCGCTGGCCACCATCGAACGGGTGCGAGAAAAGCTCGACAGCCTGAAAAAAGGCTTGCCCGCAGGCGTGGAGATCGTGCCGGTGTACGACCGCGGCGACCTGATCGAGCGCGCGGTGGACAACCTGAAGGACAAGCTGATCGAGGAATCCATCGTGGTCGCGCTGATCTGCCTGTTGTTCCTGATGCACGCGCGCAGCGCGCTGGTCGCCATCATCAGCCTGCCGGTCGGCATCCTGATCGCGTTCATGATCATGCGCTGGCAGGGTCTGTCCGCCAACATCATGTCGCTGGGCGGCATCGCTATCGCCATCGGCGCGATGATCGACGGCGCGATCGTGATGATTGAGAACGCGCACAAACACCTCGAACATCTGGGCGAGCGCAGTAACAATTTGCAAGCGCGCTGGGAAGCGATCACCACCGCTTCCAAGGAGGTCGGGCCGGCGCTGTTCTTCTCGCTGCTGATCATCACCGTGTCGTTCCTGCCGGTGTTCACCCTGCAGGCGCAGGAAGGCCGCCTGTTCTCGCCGCTGGCGTTCACCAAGACCTATGCCATGGCCGCCGCCGCGCTGTTGGCGGTGACGCTGGTGCCGGTGCTGATGGGCTTGCTGATACGCGGCAAGATACCCGGCGAGGAGCACAACAAGCTCAACGTCTGGCTCAAACGCCTGCACACGCCGCTGCTGCAATTCGCCATGGCGCGACGCAAGCTGACCCTGCTGGTCGCATTCTTGCTGTTGCTGGCGACGGCGTATCCGGTGCTGAAGATCGGTTCCGAATTCATGCCGCCGCTGGACGAAGGCGATGTGCTGTACATGCCGACCACCTACCCCGGCATTTCGATCACCAAGGCAAAGGAACTGCTGCAACAGACCGACAAGATACTGAAGACCTTTCCCGAGGTGGACAGCGTGTTCGGCAAGATCGGCCGTTCCAATTCCGCCACCGACCCCGCGCCGCTGGCGATGATCGAGACCACCATCCGCCTGAAACCCAAAGCGGAATGGCCGGACCCGGACAAGGCCACCAGGGAATTGATGGGCGAGATGGATGCGGCGATCAGGTTCCCCGGTCTCGCCAACGCCTGGACCTATCCGATCAAGACGCGCATCGACATGCTTTCCACCGGCATCAAGACGCCGATCGGCATCAAGGTGTCCGGCCCCGACCTGTCCGTGCTGGAAAAGGTGGCGGGCGATATCGAGAAGACGCTGAAGAACCTGCCCGACACCCTGTCCGCCTTCGCCGACAAGGCGGCCGGCGGCTATTACCTGGACTTCGACATCCGGCGCGAAGAAGCGGCGCGCTACGGCCTCACCGTGGGCGACGTGCAGGATGTGGTGCAGTCGGCCATCGGCGGCATGAACGTGACCGAGACCGTGGAAGGATTGGAGCGTTACCCGGTCAACCTGCGCTACCCGCGCGAGCTGCGCGACGATCTGGAGTCGCTGAAACGTGTGCTGATCCCGGCCCCGACCGGGACGCAGATCCCGCTGTCGCTGGTGGCCGACCTCAAGCTGCGGCGCGGCCCGCCGTCGGTAAAGACGGAAAACGCCACCCCCAACGCCTGGGTCTATGTGGACATCAAAACCGGCGACATCGGCGGTTACGTGGCGGCGGCGAAAAAACAAGTTGCGGGCACGGTCAATATCCCGCCCGGCTATTCGCTGGTCTGGTCGGGGCAGTTCGAATACATGGAGCGCGCCGCCGCGCGCCTGAAAGTGGTGGTGCCGCTCACCCTGCTGACCATCTTCCTGCTGCTGTACTTCAACTTCCGCAACCTGACCGCGCCCACCGTGGTGATGCTGTCCATCCCGTTCGCGCTGATCGGCGGCTACTGGCTGATCTGGCTGCTCGGCTACAACATGTCGGTCACCGTCGCGGTCGGTTTCATCGCGCTGGCCGGCGTGTCGGCCGAGATCGGCGTGCTGGTGCTAACCTTCATCGACCAGGCCGTCGCCAAACTACGCGCCGAACGCGGTGGACAGTTGAACGCCGCCGAGATCATGGATGCGGTACTGCACGGCACCACCCAGCGCGTGCGTCCCATCGCCATGACCGCCACCGCCGTGATCGCCGGCCTGCTCCCCATCATGTGGGGCAGCGGCACCGGCTCCGACGTGATGCAGCGCATCGCCGCGCCGATGATAGGCGGCATGGTCACCGCCACCGTGCTGTCGCTGCTGGTGCTGCCAGTGATCTACGGCTGGGTGCTGCTGGCGCTGGAACGGCGCGCCGAATCTGTTTCCGGAACGCCTCAAAACTGAAATGCCGGACATGGGGAAAATGGAGCAAGGAACCTTGTCGATCCATACAGTGCCGAAAGGGAACCAGGAACCCCGACGGCCCCCACCCGCGATCACAGGAAAGCCGCCCAGCAGGAAATGACTGCCCCACCGGCCGCACCAGTCTCACCGGAGGTCGCCGGGAACAGGCAATAACACAGAGGAGATAATCATGATTGAAGTGATTCCAAATTTTCATCCGCTGTTCGTGCATTTCCCGGTCGCACTGATTTCCGTGTCGGCATCCTTTCATTTGGCTGCTTGGCTGTTGCGCAACCAGGCACGCTATGCCTCCCCTTGTGCCGTGCTCGCACATGTCACGTTGTGGCTGGGCGCGCTGGCAGCGTTACCGACTGTCGCACTGGGCTGGCTGGCCTCCAATTCGGTCAACCACGACGAGGCCGGGCATGCCGCGATGCTGCTGCACCGGGTGTGGGCGTTGGCCACCCTGGCAGTGTTTTTGCTGCTGGCAGGCTGGGATGCGTGGAAACATAAAGTGGATGCCACGCCCGCATGGCCGTTCGTTGCTGCGGCAATCGCCGCATGGCTGCTGGTCGCCAGCACGGCCTGGCATGGCGGCGAGCTGGTTTACCGGCATGGGCTGGGGGTGATGTCCCTGCCTCAAGCGGAGGGGACGGGTCATACCCATGAGCACGGCACAGGGCACGGCAATATGCCCGCGCCAGAGGAAGCCGCACCGCATGAGGACGGCCATGCCCATGGCCACGATGGCAGCGCGAACGGCGAACTCCCGAACGATGCGGGCGCGGCCTCCGCGAAAACCGGACATAGCCATGCGCCGGGAACGCCGCCGCACCAGGATTAACCTTGTTTCTTCGGACTTCAATTGCGAACAGGAGCTACAAATAATGACTACCGTCCAATTTAATGAAAGGAGAAAGGAAAAATGAGCAAATTTACCGAAGGCAAGGTAGTGGCAAAACGTTGCTGGGCAGAGCGGTTGTACTCGTTGCAGGTGGAGGCCGAAGTTGCACCGTTCCAGGCCGGACAGTTCACCAAACTGGCGCTCAACATTGACGGCGAAGTCGTCGCCCATCCCTACTCCTTCGTTAATGCGCCGGGCGAAAAGCCGCTGGAATTCTATTTCATCGAGGTGCCGGGCGGGTTGCTCACCCTGCGCCTGGCCGCGCTCGAAGCGGGTGACACAATTTTGATTGCGCCGAACGCCGCCGGATTCCTCACCCTTGCCGAGGTGCCCGAAGCGGAACACTTATGGCTGCTCTCGACCGGCACCGGCATCGGACCGTTCCTCTCTATCCTGAAAACCGCAGAACCGTGGCAGCGCTTCGAGCGCATCGTGCTGGCACATGCAGTGCGCCATGCCGACGAACTGGCTTATGGCGAAACGATCCGCGGTTTCGCGCAACAGCATGGCGAACATTTCCGTTTCGTGCCTTTCGTCAGCCGCGAGGAGACGGATTTCGCGTTGCGCGCGCGCATCCCTGAGGCGATTGGCGATGGCCGACTGGAAGCCAGGGCTGGTGTTGCGCTTGCGCCGGATAGTTCGCAAGTGATGCTGTGCGGCAATCCGGACATGCTGCGCGATACGACTGAAACATTGCTTGCGCGCGGGCTAAAGAAAAACCGGCGCAGCGATCCCGGCCACATAACGGTAGAAAGTTATTGGTAAGCATGGCACAAGCACACGAAAAGACAGGCATTCAGGAACAGGCAGATGCCGACTTCGCCGAAGCGCTGGCGGAGGCTTTGGACATGCGCGAGCATGAAACCGGCGACCACTCCAAACGGGTCGCCTGCCATACCCTGGTGCTGGCGCGGCGCTTCACCGCCGACCCAATTCAGTTGCAGGAGATTTACTGGGGGGCGCTGCTGCACGATATCGGGAAGATTGGTGTGTCAGACACCGTGCTGTTGAAACAGGGGGCGCTCGATGCAGCGGAGTGGCAGGAAATGCGTACTCACCCCGAAAAGGGATACCGCATCGTCTCGCAGATTCCGGGCATGAAAGAAGCCGCCGAAATCGTGCTCAGCCACGAAGAGCGTTTCGACGGCAGCGGTTATCCGCGCGGATTGCATGGCGAAAAAATCTGTCCGGGTGCGCGCCTGTTCGCGGTTATCGATACGCTGGACGCGATGACTTCGGATCGTTCCTATCGCAAGGCGCTGTCGTTCGATCAGGCGCGCGCGGAAATCATACGCATGAGCGGCACGCAATTTGACCCGGTGGCGGTGCAGGCATTTCTGGCGGAGGAATCAACCTTGCGCGAAATGGTGGAAGCCAAATGCATGCAGCCCCACGATTCCGACATTTCACCCATCAACCACAACAAGGAATAAGCCATGACATCCCATAAAGATCCGGTTTGCGGCATGGAAGTTGACACTGACAGCCCGCATCACCTGGAACATGCGGGTCAGCATTATTATTTTTGTTCAAGCAACTGCCTGCACAAATTTCAGGCCAACTCCGCCGAATATCTCGAATCGGTTTGGGTTAATGCGGTTCCCGCAGATCACGCGAAACCAGATGTTCCGGCAACGGGTGGCTACACCTGCCCGATGCACCCGGAGGTGCGCCAAGCCAATCCCGGCTCGTGCCCAAAGTGCGGCATGGCGCTGGAGCCTGTCGCCCCTGTCGCAGCGACAGCGGTCGAATACACTTGCTCGATGCATCCCGAGATTGTACGCAACGAACCGGGCAATTGCCCGATCTGCGGCATGGCGCTGGAACCGCGCAATGCAGTGGCGGAAGACAACGTGGAATTGAAAGACATGACACGGCGCTTCTGGCTCAGCACCGTGCTGGCTTTACCGGTATTCGCGCTGGCGATGATCACCGACCTGTTGCCGCAGGCGATGCCGAAATCCGTTTCGATGCTGACCGTGCAATGGATCGAGTTCGCGCTGGCAACACCCGTGGTGTTATGGGGCGGCTGGCCGATCTTCCAGCGTGGCTGGGTATCGGTGGTGAACCGCAGCCTCAACATGTTCACCCTGATCGCGCTCGGCGTCGGCGTGGCGTGGAGCTACAGCGTGGCGGCGATGCTGTTGCCCGATATCTTTCCACCGACGATGCACACCATGGGTGATCTGGTGCCGGTCTATTTCGAGGCGGCGGCGGTCATCATGGCACTGGTGTTGCTGGGACAGGTGATGGAATTGCGCGCGCGCAGCCAGACCAGCACGGCGATCAAATTGTTGCTGGGGCTTGCACCCAAGACCGCGCGCATCGTGCGCTCCCCTCACCCCAACCCTCTCCCACAGGGCGAGGGAGCGATCGAATCGCTGCGCGAATTTCTCCTTAACAGCAGTGAGGAAGATATTCCGCTGGAACAGGTGCAGCCGAACGATGTGCTGCGCGTGCGTCCCGGCGAGAAGGTGCCGGTGGACGGCGTGGTGCTGGAAGGCGTGAGTGCGCTGGACGAATCCATGGTCACCGGCGAATCCATCCCGGTGGAAAAGACGACGGGCGCGCGGCTGATCGGTGCCACGGTGAACGGCACGGGGAGTTTGCTGATGCGCGCCGAGCGCGTCGGTGCCGACACGCTGCTGGCGCAGATCGTCCACATGGTGAGCGAGGCGCAGCGTTCGCGCGCGCCGATCCAGCGGCTGGCCGACGTGGTTGCCGGATATTTCGTGCCGGCGGTGGTGTTGGCGGCACTCGCCACGCTGGCGATATGGGGGCTCTGGGGGCCGGAGCCGCGCCTGGCGCATGCCGTGGTCAACGCCGTGGCGGTGCTGATCATCGCCTGCCCCTGCGCGCTGGGACTGGCCACGCCGATGTCCATCATGGTCGGCACCGGGCGCGGCGCGACACTGGGCGTGCTGATCAAGAATGCCGAAGCGCTGGAAACCATGGAGAAGGTGAACACGCTGGTGGTGGACAAGACCGGCACCCTGACCGAGGGCAAACCGAAACTGACCTCGGTCGTCTCACTGGCCGGATTCGACGCCGACGAAGTGCTGCGACTGGGCGCCAGCCTGGAGCGCGCCAGCGAGCATCCGCTGGCGGCGGCCATCGTGCAAGGCGCACAGGAAAAGAACATCGAACTCACCGCAGTAAGCGAGTTCCGCTCGGTCACCGGCAAAGGGGTGACCGGGACAGTAGAAGGTAACGCAGTGGCATTGGGCAATCTGAAATTGTTCGAGGAATTGCACATTGATGCAGGTGATCTGCCGGTGCGCGCCGAGGCACTGCGCGCAGACGGCCAGACCGTGATGCTGCTGGCGATTGACAGTAAGGCGGCGGGATTGATCGGCGTGGCCGATCCGGTCAAGGCTTCCACCCCGGATGCGATCCGCGCACTGCATGAAGAAGGCGTGCAGGTCATCATGCTCACCGGCGACAACCGTATCACGGCGGAAGCGGTGGCGAAAAGATTGGGCATCGACCGTATCGAGGCGGAAGTGCTGCCCGAGCAGAAGGCGGCCATCGTCAAGCAACTACAAGCGCAGGGCCGCATCGTGGCGATGGCGGGCGACGGCGTCAACGACGCGCCCGCACTGGCGCAGGCGCAGGTCGGCATCGCCATGGGCACCGGCACCGATGTGGCGATGGAAAGCGCGGGCGTGACGCTGATCAAGGGCGACCTCATCGGCATCGTGCGCGCCGTGCGCCTGTCGCGCGCAACCATGAAGAACATCCGCCAGAATTTATTTTTCGCTTTCATCTACAACGTGCTCGGCATCCCGATTGCGGCGGGCGTGCTATATCCGGTATTCGGCTTGTTGCTGTCGCCCATCATCGCCGCGGCGGCAATGAGTTTCAGTTCGGTATCGGTGATTTTGAATGCGCTGCGTCTGAGGAAAACGCGGTTATGAGTCCGCAAGAAGATGGATATGCAGTACCACTGATTCAACGGGATCAGGAGGCGGATAGAGCGGAAGCGAAGTAGTTATTTTCTCGTCACCGCCCACTCGGCCACGCCCTCGCGCAGTTGCACGGCTGAATAACCTTCCTGCTGGAGCAAGGCAACCGCATCGACTGCCAACAGACAGTAGGGTCCGCGGCAGTAGGCGACGATGGCGCGGTCTTTGGGCAATTCGCCCAGACGCCGGCGCAACTCTTCCAGCGGAATCGATCGCGCAAACGGCAGATGCGCGTGCAGATATTCTTCCGACGGTCGCACATCAAGCACCACCACCTCGCCCTTGCGCGCAGCTTTCAGCAGGCTGTCGCGATTGCTGGGCACCAGATCGTTCGGTTGGGTCGCGATCTTCTGCAAGACCAGTTGCAACTCGATCAGGCGCTCCTCCGCCAGCGTGTGGATCTCCACCCACAGGTCGGCCACCGCTTTGTCGGCGAGGCGGTAGTAGATGTTCTTGCCCTGGCGCTCGGTCTGAACCAGATGCGCCATACGCAACTCGCGCAAATGCGCGCTGGCCAGCTTCACGCTGATGGAGGCTTCATTGGCCAGCATCTCCACGGTCTTTTCGCCCTGGCAAAGCAATTCGATCAATTCCAGCCGCTTCGGGCTGGAAAACACTTTGCCGATGCGTGCCACCTGCTCGTACAGCAGGTCCTTGATCTTGCGTGCGTTCTTCATCTGATCGATCCGTTATGTTGTGGCATGAACGGTTGACACTGTAAATCATCTTGACAGCGCTGAACAGCCAGTGTTCTAATCATTCCAGTAATTATTAGATTGTTAAGCATAAAGGAGACGCCATGAAAACCCTGTTTATCCTCAACGACGCACCATACGGCAGCGAGCGCACCTATAACGGACTGCGCCTGGCTGGTTCTCTTTCCAAGGAAAGCGGGAATGAAATACGCATCTTCCTGATCGGCGATGGTGCCTCGGCCGCGCACAAGGGACAGAAAGTGCCGCAGGGTTTTTACAACATCGAGGTGATGATCGGCAACGTGGTCCGGCATGGCGGCGAGATCGGTGTTTGCGGCACCTGCATGGAAGCGCGCGGCATGACCGACGACGAGCTTACCAGCGGCGCGCACCACGGCACGCTGGCGGAATTGACCGAGTGGACGGTGTGGGCGGATAAGGTTCTGGTGTTTTAACTTTCCGAAGGCGCGCAATGTTTTCCCAAGGATGACAACCATGCACCACGCAATCTGTCGCTTGCGCACGGTAGTGCCCGCCCAGTCCGAATCCGAATTCGGCGTGCCGAGGAACTCGTTCATGCTACTCACCGCATTCGTGGTGGCCTTCGGTCTGGTCAAAGGCACGCTCAATTTCGTGGCCGGACGATTGTCCGAGCGCATGGCGTGGTGGCTGCTGTCCGCCGCCGTTTCCGGCTTCGGCATGGCCTTGCTGTATCCCAATCACTCGGCAGCAGTGGCCGACATCTCGCACCCCAACTGGCGCGGCTCGGTCGAGGCGGCATTCTGGTTCGTGGCGGTCTCAATATTCCTGTCCGGAAGCGTATTACGGACAGTCGGTGAAGAGACACTTCCACGCATCAATCCGGCTACCGTCATGGCAAACGATTCAATGGATCCAGGACCATCTACCACCCTTAATAAGGAGGGCATATGATTTTCCCGCGTTTCATCATCCGCACTGTTTACGTCACCGCCCTCGCGTTGACCCCTCTATTTGCGGACGCCAACGAAAATAATGCTCCCCTCAAAGCGATGGAAGCCGTCTGGACGAATGCGTTGGGCAGTACGCCCGGGACAGACGAAAATAATGAAGCCGCCAAAGCGATGGAGGAATACCTCGCTTTTGTAGACTACGGTGGCGGCACCATTTCCCCTGAACAGATTCCGAAGGACGATTGGAAGCGTTTCCTTGTGATTGATGCACGCGACAAGGCACAGTTTGACAGGGAGCATATTCCCGGCGCCGTGAATCTCGAATGGCGTCTGGTGCTGGAAAATCGTGCGTCGATCCCGAAAAACAAACCGGTGCTGATCTACTGCAATAGCGGCTCGCTTTCCGCCCAGGGCGGCTTCGCCGAGTGGAAGCGCAAAGGTGGCTTTGATGCGGCGGAGAAAGCTGCGCGAACCCGGTGAGGTGAAGTGAGCGCATCGATGGTGTGATGCTGAAATCCAACAGGTGTCGGCGTCTCTCGTAGTGGGATTCACCAGCATCATTCCAGATTCATCAGGAAAATGACCATAAAACAAATCACGATTATTGGAGCAGGTTTTGCCGCATTGTCTGCGGCGCGAAAATTGCGCGAACTCGACGCAAATGTCGAGATCACCCTCGTCGCGCCCAAGGCGGAGCTGATATTTCTGCCGAGCTTGATCTGGATACCGTCCGGCAAACGCAAGGCGGAGGATTTGCGCATTCCGCTCGATCGTTTTCTGATCGATTACCGCATTCGTTTCTTTGCGGGCGAAGCGACCGGTCTGGAAAGCGGCGGACGCACCGTGCTAACCAGTACTGGAAAAATGGAGAACGACGGCCTGATCATTGCCTGCGGCGGGCGCTTCATCAAGAAACTGCCCGGCATCGAACACGCCATTCTGCCGTGTGAAGGCATCGCCGCCGCAGAGAAAATCCGCGAACGCGTAGCCGCACTCAAGCAAGGCAACATTGCGCTGGGATTTGCGGGCAATCCGAACGAACCAAGCGCCATGCGCGGCGGCCCGATGTTCGAATTCCTGTTCGGGCTGGATACCCAGTTGCGCCGCGAGGGACGACGGAACAAGGTCGGCCTCACTTTCTTCAATCCGATGCCAAATCCCGGCAACCGCCTCGGTGCGCGCGCGGTACAACGCCTGATGACGGAAATGGAAAAACGCGGCATCAACAAGCAACTCGGCCACAAACTGGTCGGCTTCGAGGCGGACAAGGTGAAGACTGAAGGCGGTGAGTTCGCCGCCGACCTCATCATTTTCATGCCCGGTCTGACCGGCAATGCATGGTTTGACAATACCAGCCTGCCACGCTCGTCGGGTGGACTGGTCAAGGCCGATGCACAGTGCCGAGTCGAAGGATCTCCGGCGGTCTACGTCGTCGGCGATTCCGGCAGTTTCCCGGGGCCGGACTGGATGCCGAAGCAGGCGCACATGGCTGATCTGCAAGGTGAAACGGCTGCCGCAAATTTGCTGGTGGAATTGGCCGGCGGAAACCCGCAACAAACCTTCAAGGTGGAACTGCTCTGCATCGTGGATAGCCTCGATGCAGGCATGCTGGTGCGGCGCACACCAAGCGGCGAGATGTCCTTGCCGCCGCTGGGTTTGATGCACAGCGCCAAATCGTTCTTCGAATCCTGGTACTTGCGCAAATACCGGTAGTGCCGACCGATGTGTGAACTCTTTGGCATGTCATCCTCACAACCGCTGAATATGGCGCGGGAACTCAACGAGTTTCGCTTGCATGGCGGTCAGGTGGCGGATAACCCTGATGGATGGGGGCTCACCTGGCAAGAGAATGGTACGTTTCGCCTTGTCAAGGAGCCGATGCCGGCACACCAGAGCGCGCTATTTGCGCAATTATGCGGAACCACACGCTCAAGTCTGATCATCGCACATGTGCGCAAGGCGAGCTTCCCTCCCGTCATAGATATGAGCAATACCCACCCGTTTCAGCGGATGTGCTGCGGCAAGGAATGGGTGTTTGCCCACAACGGCATGGTGCCGGACATCGTGGATATAGAATTATCCATTGGCAATTCAGTCTGTTGTCCCACCGGCGGGACGGACTCTGAATACGCTTTCTGCCATCTCCTTGATCGTATCGCTCGGCATTTCCACGGCTTGCCCTCCTCTGACCCAACTACCTGGTTTGAGAATCTGGCAATGGTGAGCAGCCTGATTGCCTCGCTCGGTAAATTCAATTTTTTGATGTCGGACGGGGAACACATGATTGCCTACGGGCATGACCGACTGCACTATCTTGAACGCTCAACCTCAGGCCAATTCGATGCTGCGCCCGTCAACAGCATTTTGATTGCAACCGAGCCATTGGATGAAAATGAAAAGTGGATGACTTTTGAACCGGGCGAGTTGCGTGTTTACCGCTCCGGTAAATTGTTGGAGCGAGTAACGGCTCAAACTATGCTTCCTTCCGATACGGATGCGGTGAGCGGTGTGTTGGCTGCAATGGAATGCGATGCGGTCGCGCGCGGGGTGCCGTCAGGTTTTCGGTGGGATGGATGACAACGCCGGAGGAAATCGCATTGGCAACGACCGCATTATCCGAGGCTGTTATTCAGCGGAGTTAACTCATGGCAGACTGTTGCAACGACAAGGCATGCGAGATCGACGCGCTGCGCGGCCGGCAAAGCTCCACGCTCAAGATCGTGCTGGGCATCAATGCCTTCATGTTCGTCATCGAACTCGCGGCGGGGCTGATCGGGCACTCGGTCTCGCTGGTGGCGGATTCGCTGGATATGCTGGGCGATGCGCTGGTGTACGGGTTCAGCCTGTACGTGGTGGCGCGCGGCACCAGGATGAAAGCCCGGGCGGCGCTGTTCAAGGGCGTCATCATGGCGGGATTCGGATTGTTCGTGCTGGGCCAGGCGATCTACCGCATCGCTGTTCCGCAGCTTCCCGCGTTCGAAACCATCGGCGTGATCGGCCTGCTGGCGCTGGCCGCGAATGGCATTTGTTTCTGGCTGCTCTGGCGCCACCGTGCGGACGACATCAACATGAGCTCGGTGTGGCTGTGCTCGCGCAACGACATCATCGCCAACATCTCGGTGCTGTTCGCCGCTGGCGGGGTATGGCTCACCCATTCCGGCTGGCCGGATATCGCGGTCGGCCTCGCGTTGGCTGCCCTCTTCCTGCGCTCGGCGCTGCATGTGTTGCGCCAGTCGATCAGGGAGCTGCGTTCTTTGTAGGATGGGCACGTTTCTGGTGCCCACGCAATTTTCTCATCCGTAACGGTGTATCTCTATCGTCGTGTGCACGATCTCTTCGTGCTGGCGCAGTTGTTCGCGCACCTGATCCGGGGTCAGCGTTTCGCTGCGCGTCACGAGGCTGATCGCGCAGGAATAGGCCGCCGCGCCGACGCGCCAGACATGCAGATCGACAATCTTTGTTGCATCGGGATGTCCGGGCAGTTCGATGGCTTCACGTATCTCGTCGACCACCGGATGATCCATCTCGCGGTCGAGCAGCACCTTGCCGGTATCCAGCAACAATCCCTTCGCCCAGATCGCCACCAGCGCAGCACCGACGATGCCCATCACCGGGTCCAGCCACGACCAGCCATAGAACAGCCCACCCGCCAGCGCGACGATGGCCAGCACCGAAGTGGCGGCGTCGGCGATGACATGCAGGTAGGCCGACTTCAGGTTCAGATCGTGATGATGATGGTGATGATCATGCACGCCATGTTCGTGATGGTGATGGCCGCCCTGTGCCTTGTTGAGGATCACGGCACAGACGACATTGACCAGCAGCCCGATCACGGCGACGAAGATCGCTTCGCGGAAGTGGATGATCTGCGGCGAGAACAGGCGCTCGACCGAACCGATCACCATCATTGCGGCGACACCGAGCAGGAAGATGGCGCTGGCAAACCCGCCCAGGATCTCGATCTTCCAGGTGCCAAAGGCGAAGCGCGGATCCTGCGCATAACGGCGCGCCGCAGCGTAGGCAAAGGCGCTCATCCCGATGGCGAAGGCGTGCGAACTCATATGCCAGCCGTCCGCCAGCAACGCCATCGAGTTGAACCACCACCCGGCCACGATCTCCACCACCATCATGGTCGCGGTGATCCACATCACGGCGCGCGTGCCGCGTTCGGCGGCGGGGTTGCCGGTGTTGAACAGGTGGTGGTGAGACCAGCGGGGATCGTTAGGCAAGGACAAGGTGTTTGGAATCGGGAATTTTCACTTTAACCACGCCTGCACTCTATCGCGAGACAGTACAATGCACAACCACCTCCCCACCTGATCGTGATGGGGTTGCCGGGTCGGGACTGCCTATTCCGACAGTGATACAATTTCCGCATCCAGGGTTGCCGTTCTGCCGAACCAAACCAACTTTTTTCCGGGGTATTGATGGAAGCGTTTTCTGGTTTTACCCAGCACCTCAAGCGTCCGCACGGACGATTCGACTCATTACTTACAGGGCACCAGTGATGGCCAACCCAACCCAAAACGGCGGCGCGCCGCTGCGCATCATCCCGGTTGCCGGAAAAACGGACATCGACCAATTCATCCGCGTTCAAAGTCTGATTCTCGGCTCCGACCCGGCCTGGATTCCCCCGCTATTGGTCGAGCGGCGCATGCATCTTTCGGCCAAAAACAACCCCTATTTTCAGCACGCGCGCTGGCAGGCTTGGATCGCCTGGCGCGGCGACCGGCCGGTGGGTCGGATCAGCGCGCAGATCGACGCGCTGCACCTGGAGCGTTACGGCGATGCAACCGGCTTCTTCGGGATGCTGGATGCGGAGGACAGCGCGGAAACCTTTGCCGCGTTGATCAGCACTGCCGAACAATGGCTGCGCGAGCAGGGCATGCGCCGGGTGCGCGGGCCGTTCAGCCTGTCGATCAACGAGGAGACGGGGTTGTTAATCGACGGTTTTGAGACACCGCCGGTGTTCATGATGGGACATGCCCGGCCCTACTATGCCGAGCGCATCGAGCAGTGCGGCTACGCCAAGGCGCAAGATATGCTGGCCTACATGATTGCGCCGGATTTCGAGGCTCCCCGGATCATGCAGCGGCTGGTTGCCGCGTCCGCGCAGCGGGTGCGGGTGCGCCCGCTCGACCGCCAGCGTTTCGATGCGGAAATCGCCCTGCTGCGCGACATCTTCAACGATGCCTGGGCGGAAAACTGGGGTTTCGTGCCGTTCACCGAGGCCGAGTTTCACGAGCTCGGCCAGACCCTGCGCTTTCTTCTCCCGGAGGACTTGATCCAGATTGCCGAAGTTGACGGCGAAGCGGCAGCCTTCATTGTCGGTCTGCCCAACATCAACGAGGCGATCCGCGACTTTGGCGGCAAGCTGTTCCCGTTTGGCTGGCTAAAACTCCTGTGGCGTCTCAAGGTACGCTTCCCCGGCTCCGCCCGGGTGCCGCTGATGGGCGTGCGGCAAAAATTCCAGCATACCCGGCTCGGGCCCGGTCTGGCCTTTCAGGTCATCGACGCGGTGCGCAAGGAGTTGCACCGCCATGGCGCGCGCCAGATCGAGCTGTCCTGGATCCTGGAAGACAACGCCGGGATGCGCAACATCATCGAGTCAATCGGTGGCCGCGCCTACAAGCGCTACCGTGTGTACGAGCGGCAACTTGACGCGCGCTGAAGCCGCCAGGCACGCATTGGTGTGAAATTCGCGTAGCGATTCGTTCGACCCCCTCCCTCCGGGGGAGAGTTGGGGTGGGGGAAACGGGAATGGCGAGTTTCATGATCAGTGGTAGCTACTCGCCATGCCCGTTGGCGCAACCCTCGGCAGGATACGGCGCGGGGGGCGGATATGTTATATTTGCCCCCGTCCGCCAGCCTTGCAAAAGCCGAAGCGCAAGCCAAACTTCACTTCCAGCACAACGCCACCAACCCCATGACATCAAACGCCGATCCGACTTCCCCGCCGCCGCACGCAATTGCCGCAGACTCATCGCGCCGGAAGTGGAAACGCCGGATTGCCGCCCTCGCAATCCTGGCGCTGGCAGCGGGCGCCATTTGGTTTACCACGTCCGGCAAGTCTGCGGCGACCGATCAACGTGCCGCCAACCAAAGCAGCGCCGTGCCCGTGGCCGCCGCTGCGGTGCGCCGGGGCAATTTTGATCTCCACCTTTTTGCCCTCGGTACCGTTACCCCGCTAAACACGGCCATTGTGCGCGCGCGCGTGGACGGCCCGCTCACCCGTATTGCATTCAAGGAAGGACAATGGGTCAAAGCGGGCGACTTGCTGGCCGAAATCGACCCGTATCCGTTCCGGGCACAGGTCAGCCTGGCGGCCGGACAACTGGCACGCGAACAGGCTCTGCTCGAAAACGCGCAAGCCGATCTCGAGCGCTATCGCAACCTGCTTGAACTGGATTCGATTTCCGCCCAGATGGTGGATAAACAGGCATCCCAAGTGCGCCAGTACCAAGCCACGGTGCAAGCCGCGCAAGGCCGTTTGGACGATGCCAATCTGCAGCTTGCCAACACCCGCATCCTCGCGCCGATCAGCGGCCGGGTCGGTTTGCGTCAGGCGGACACGGGCAACCTGGTACGGGCTTCCGATGCCAACGGCATCGTGGTCATCACCCAGTTGCAGCCGGTCGGAGTGGTGTTTTCGATTGCGGAAGATGACCTGCCGCGCGTGATCAAACGCTTGCGCAGTGGCCGCCGCATTCCGGTTGAGGCTTACGACCGCGCGCAAAAGGAAAAACTGGCATCGGGTCGCTTGCTGGCGATGGACAACCGGATCGACAGCGCGACCGGCACCCTTAAACTCAAGGCGGAGTTTCCCAACACCGACGGCGCGCTTTTTGCCAATCAGTTCGTCAACGTAAAGATGCTGGTCGAGACCCGCTCCAAAGCCATCCTGGTGCCCACCGCCGCGCTTCAGCGCGGCGCGGCCGGCACTTTCGTGTATGTCGTCAAGGAGGACGGAAGCGTGGGCGTAACGCCGGTTAAAACCGGCCCGACGCAGGGCGACATCACGGTAATCGAAGAAGGACTCTCCGCCGGTGCCATGGTCGTGACCGATGGCGCGGACAGACTGCGCGAGGGCGTCAAGGTCGAGATCGTCGCGCGCGAGCCGCGCGCCAGCGGCGGCGCCTGAAGGCCGGTCACCGCCTCGCCCGGCCATGAATATTTCGCGTCCCTTCATCCTCCGCCCGGTGGCCACCTCGCTGCTGATGGCGGCGAT